>Ga0206117_100330_pt1 | contig 59066 bp, 52 predicted proteins | sample 3A5Ametagenome_FD_177997 | JGI IMG/M metagenome (GOLD analysis project Ga0206117, IMG submission 177997) | Enriched microbial communities from leaf-cutter ant dump, University of Wisconsin, Madison, United States - 3A5A | ecosystem: Environmental > Terrestrial > Nest > Insects nest > Nest dump... | reverse complement strand
GGAATGGTGCGTTGCGGGTTCTTCACTTCCGAAGCCACCGAGATGATCGGGGTCAGGCCCAGGTAGGCGAAGATGATGCCGCCGGCGGAGACCGCCATTTCCACGCCGGACAGGCCGAACGGGGCGAAGCCGTGGGAGGTGAAGTTCTCCGGCTTGAAGAAGGTGAACAGCACGCCGATCACCAGCAGCGGAACGATGAACTTGAACACGCTGACCAGGTTGTTGGACTTGGCGAAGGTCTTCACGCTGTTGTAGTTCAGGGCGAAGAACAGGCACAGCAGGCCGAACTGCACCAGCCAGCCGAGGATGGTCGGGTCACTGGAGCCGGCCTTGGTCAGCTCCGGGAACCAGGCCGCGGCGTACTGGCGCGCGGCGACCACTTCGATGGCCACCAGGCTGGAGAAGGCGATCAGGGTGATGAAGCCCATCAGGTAGCCGAGCAGCGGGCCGTGGGAGTACACCGGGTAGCGCACCACGCCACCGGCACGGGGCAAGGCCGCGCCCAGCTCGCAGTAGACGATGCCCAGCAGCAGCACGGCGAAACCGCCGAGCAGCCAGGAGAAGATCCCGGCAGGACCGGCGATGGCGGAAACGTGACTGGCGGCGAACAGCCAGCCCGAACCAAAGATGGCTCCCAGTCCGATAAAGGTGAGGTCTATCAGTGAAAGTTGTTTCTTGAACTTGCCTTTGCCTGACATGGGCGTCGCCTTCTTGTGGGTTATTGGATAGGCAGAGATGGATGTCGTTGCGCCACGGTCGCGGGGATCACCCGGGCCGTGAATACGGCTGTGGGCAGCCGCGTTTTCTTATAAAGGTCCGTCTTCAAGAGTCATTTTCTTGCGATCGCAGGACACACTTCCTGCGACCCTCCACGCACTTTCGCCCGTCGCTCGCCGAAATTTCCGGCGACCCGGTCGATGGGCAATACAGTGGACTCATTGCCGCCGCGGCGCTTGATGGTTTTCTTCAAGGAAGATGACGAAATCAGCACAGTTAGGAAATTTCCCTATGACTCTTCGGAAATTTTCTGAAGCCTTGCAAGCCACGTGGAACAAGGCCCGTAGCGAAGCTCGACAGCACGCCCGGGCTGCGGCAAGCTGCCCGTCCCTTGCCGCTTCGCTGCGAGTTTTTACCAGTCGGTCAACAACGGGAGTGACCAGCATGACCCCGAGCGCCTTCGCCATCCTCTGCCAGGGCAATGCCGAACACCGTCCACGCAGCATCGAGGAGCTGCTCTCGGGCCTGGCCTTCTTGCTGCCGCTGTTCGATGCCATTCCCAATGCCACGGTGTTCATCAAGGACCTACAGGCGCGCTACCTGCTGGCCAACCTGGCGCTGGTGCAACGCTGCGGGCTCAAGCACATGAAGCAGATGCTCGGCAAGACCAGCGCCGAGGTGTTTCCCTCGCAACTGGGGCCGGGCTACACCGACCAGGACCGGCGCGTGCTGGAGGAAGGACGGATTCTCGAGGACCAGCTGGAGCTGCACCTGTACGGCACCCGCGAGCCGGGCTGGTGCCTGACCCACAAGCGCCCGCTGTACAACCGCGAGGGCGACATCATCGGCCTGGCCGGCATCTCCGTGGACGTGCAGTCGGCCAGCGACAGCCACCCGGCCTACCAGCGCCTGGCGGCGGTGGACGAGTACATCCGCGACAACTTCCACCGCCCGGTGAAACTGGGCGAGCTGACCCGGATCGCCGGGATTTCCGTGGCGCAACTGGAGCGCTACTGCAAGCGGGTGTTCCACCTGACGCCGCGCCAGCTGATCCACAAGGTGCGCCTGGAACACGCCCATCGCCTGCTGCACACCGACATGCCGATCACCGACGTCGCCCTGCAGTGCGGCTACACCGACCACAGCGCCTTCACCCGCCAGTTCAGGATGCTCACCGGGTTCACCCCGACGCAGTATCGCCAGGCGACCGGGGTGACCCGCTGAGTGTGCTAGACCGGCACGGCCACCGTTGATTTGGCCAGCGCCACGGTCAGCAGCGCGCGGCAGATCTGCATGTCGAGCACGACGCCGCTGAGCATGCCCTGGTGTTTCAGGGAAGCGGGGACAGGCAGGTAGGTGATGGTGCCGAGGGCTTTGCTCAGATGCTCCTCGGCCTTGCGGATGGCTTCATCGTGGGAAAGGCCGGGGGCGATGCAGAGGACGGGGGGATCGGGGACGAGTTTTTTCATGGTTCGGGGTTCCCTGAGTGAAGGATCGATCAACCACGATTCGCTGCTAAACGAAGGGTGGCGACCGTACGCGGGTTAGCAGACCGAGTCTCAGAACCCCATTACCCGGCGCACCCGAAGGTGCCCACGCGTACAGCCGCCATGAAAATGGTTGCCAATGGGGATCTGGGAGGTCGGACTGCTAAATCCGGTCGTTGATTGGGCAACGACCGACGCAGACTAGGCACCCTTTCCAGGCCACGCAACCGAAAAGCGGGTCGGGAAGTATGCTTGGGAAATTGCCTACAAGAAAGCCGGAAATTGGAGAAGTTTCCGGCCTGTACCCGACGATATTCAGACCCGCCCTGTCGGAAAATTACCTTGCCCCCAGTCCGCGTTGAATCCATGAGTCATGTGTTGCGCCATGAGAGCGGCGCCCATGCCGCTACAGGTGCGTCGCCGATATCAGGAACTGCTGGAACGCCCGCGCCGCCTCCGGCATCCCGCGTTGCACCTGCCAGATCAGCCCCAGCTCCATCGGCGGGATGTTCCCCGCCACCGGCCGTGCCTCGATGCGCTTGCCCTCCAGCGACCAGGGCCGGTAGAGCATGTCGGACAGGATGGTCACGCCAAAGCCATGGGCCACCAGCCCGCGCAAGGCCTCCACCGAGGTCGTGCGAAACGCGATGCGCGGCTCCAGCCCCGCCGCCCGCCAGTACTTGAGCGCCGATTGCTCGCCCTCGTCCATCGTGGCGATGAGGTAGGCATGGGCGGCGATGTCCGCCAGGGTCACGCTCTGCAACGCCATCAGCGGGTGATCGCCGGCCAGCCACAACTGGCGCCGCGAGCGCATCAGCACATGACGCTCGAACGGCTGCGCGGCGTCGACGTTGGACAGGATGGTCAGGCCCAGGTCCAGCTCGCCACTGGCCACCCCGCGCTCGATCCCGGGCCGGTCCATGTCGATCAGGTCGACTTCCACCTGCGGGTAGCTGCGCTTGAAGCGCGCCAGCAAGGTCGGCAGGAAGTACCCGAGCACGGTGTACGAAGCGCCGACCCGCGCCGTGCCGGCCAGGCTATCGCGCTGGAACAGCGGCTGGGCCACCGCGTCCTGCAGGGTGTCGAGGATATGCCGGGCATGCTGGTAGAACCCGTGCCCCTCGGCGGTCAGGCTGACGCCATGGGGCAGGCGCTCGAACAGGCGCACGCCGAGCATGTCCTCCAACTGGCCGACCGCCGCGGTGATCGCCGACTGCGACACGTGCACGGTCAGCGCCGCCTGGGAGAACTGCCCCAGCTCCGCCGCGGCGACGAAGTAACGCAGCTGGCGCATGGAGATATCGTTGCGACTGGACATTTGTTTTTCTGATACCTGTTCGCATTTTTTATGAATTTACGATAACCCGGGCCGCTTCATAGACTCCAGCGCAAATCAGCGCACCGCCTCCACGGTCGCCTGAACAACAAGAACTGGAGGATTGGCCATGAGTACCTCGCTTCCCACGCTGGACGACAAATACACCCAGGCAACCGGCAAGGTGCTGATGACCGGCGTGCAGGCGCTGGTGCGCCTGCCGCTGATGCAACGCCAGCGCGACCTCGCCGCCGGGCTGGATACCGCGGGGTTCATCTCCGGCTATCGCGGCTCGCCGCTCGGCGGCTTCGACCAGGCGCTGTGGAAGGCCCGCGACCACCTGCTGGCGCACAAGGTGAAGTTCCATCCCGGCCTCAACGAAGACCTGGCCGCCACCTCGCTCTGGGGCACCCAGCAGGTCAACCTGTTCGAGGGCGCGCGCCATGACGGCGTGTTCGGCATCTGGTACGGCAAGGGCCCTGGCGTGGACCGCTGCGGCGATGTGTTCCGCCACGCCAATGCCGCCGGCACCTCGAGGTTCGGCGGCGTGCTGGCGATCGCCGGCGACGACCATGGCGCGCGCTCGTCCTCCCTGCCCCACCAGACCGAGCATGTCTTCAAGGCGGTGATGATGCCGGTGCTGGCGCCGTCCGGGGTCCAGGAATACCTCGACTACGGCCTGCACGGCTTTGCCATGTCGCGTTACTCCGGCTGCTGGGTGGCGATGAAGGCAGTGGCCGACACCGTGGAAAGCGGCGCGGTGGTGGACATCGACCCGAACCGCGTGCAGCCGGTGCTGCCCGACTTCCCGCTGCCCGAGGGCGGCCTGAACATCCGCTGGCCCGACCCGCCGCTGGCCCAGGAGCAGCGCCTGCTGGAGCACAAGCTGTACGCGGCGGCGGCCTATGCCCGGGCCAACGGCCTCGACCGGATGATGATGGATTCGCCGCGGGCGAAGGTCGGCATCATCACCGCCGGCAAGTCCTGGCTCGACGTGTGCCAGGCCCTGAAGATCCTCGGCATCGACGAGGCCCGCGCCGCGCACATCGGCCTGCGGGTGTACAAGGTGGGCATGGTCTGGCCGCTGGATGCCGAGGGCGTGCGCCAGTTCGCCGAGGGCCTCGACGAGATCGTGGTGGTCGAAGAAAAGCGCCACCTGCTCGAGTACCAGCTCAAGGAGGAGTTGTACAACTGGCGCGAAGGCGTGCGCCCGCGCATCGTCGGCAAGTTCGACGACAAGGGCGAGTGGACCCGGCCGCACACCGACTGGCTGCTGCCGGCGACCGGCGACCTGACCCCGGCACAGATCGCCCGGGCCCTGGCCAAGCGCATCCTCGGCCATCACTCGAGTGGCGAGCTGCAGGTCAGCCTGGCCGTGCTGGAGGCGCAACTTGCCGCGCAAGGCCGCTTCGACACCCTGATGGAGCGGGTGCCCCACTACTGCTCCGGTTGCCCGCACAACAGCTCGACCCAGGTGCCGCAGGGCAGCCGCGCGCTGGCCGGGATCGGCTGCCACTACATGGCGGCGTGGATCTACCCGCAGACCAAGACCTTCAGCCAGATGGGCGGCGAAGGCGTGGCCTGGATCGGCCAGGCGCCCTTCACCGAGACGCCCCATGTGTTCGCCAACCTCGGCGACGGCACCTACTTCCATTCCGGCCTGCTGGCGATCCGTGCGGCGGTCGCGGCCCGGGTCAACATCACCTACAAGATCCTCTACAACGACGCCGTGGCCATGACCGGCGGCCAGCCGGTGGACGGCAGCCTGACGGTGCCGCAGATCTCCCGCCAGCTCGCCGCCGAAGGCGTGGGGCGCATCGTCGTGGTCACCGACGACACCGCGCGCTACGCGCAGGTCAGCGACCTCGCCGCCGGCGTGCCGGTGCTGCGCCGCGACAAAATGGACGAGGTGCAGAAGGAGCTGCGCGAGTTCGCCGGGGTCTCGGCGATCATCTACGACCAGACCTGCGCCGCGGAAAAACGCCGGCGGCGCAAGCGCGGCAAATTCCCCGACCCGGCCCGCCGGGTGCTGATCAACCCGGCCGTGTGCGAGGGTTGCGGCGATTGCAGCAGCAAGTCCAACTGCATGTCGGTGACCAGCATCGACACCGAGTTCGGCAGCAAGCGCGCCATCGACCAGTCCTCGTGCAACAAGGACTTCACCTGCCTAAACGGCTTCTGCCCGAGCTTCGTCACCATTGAGGGCGGCAGTCTGCGCAAGCCCAAGGCCCTGGCGCACGACGCCGCCGACGACTGGGCATTGCCGACACCGCAACTGGCCAGCCTGGAGCAGCCCTGCAGCATCCTCATCACCGGCGTCGGCGGTACCGGCGTGGTGACCATCGGCGCGCTGCTGGGCATGGCGGCCTTCATCGAAGGCAAGGGCACGCTCAACCTCGACATGGCCGGCATGGCGCAGAAAGGCGGTGCGGTGTGGTCGCATATCCGCATCGCCCGGCACCAGCAGGAACTGCATGCGCCGCGCATCGCCGAGGGCGAGGCCAATCTGCTGCTGGGCTGCGACCTGGTGGTCAGCGCCAATGCCGAGACCCTGTCGAAGCTGCGCCAGGGCGTGACCCATGCGCTGGTCAACAGCGAGGAAAGCCTGACCAGCGCCTCCGTGCGCACCTTCGCCCGCCAGGCGGAAACCGGTGACCTGCAGCAGCATCCCGACACCCGCTTCCCGACAGCGGGCATGAACGGGCAGATCCACGAGGCCGCGGGCGCAGGCCGGGCCGAATTCATCGACGCCAGCCGCCTGGCCACCGCGCTGATGGGCGACTCCATCGCCACCAACACCTTCATGCTCGGCTTCGCCTGCCAGAAAGGCTGGCTGCCGGTGGGCGAGACGGCGCTGCTGCAGGCCATCGAGATCAACGGTGCTGCGGTGCCGTTCAACAAGGCCGCGTTCCTCTGGGGACGGCGGGCGGCGGTAGATCTGCCGCGGGTGCGGACGCTGCTGCGCAAGGACACGGCGCCAGCGCCGGCGCGGACACTGGAGGAGATCGTCGAGCGGCGCGTCGCCTACCTCACCGAATACCAGGATGCCGCCCTGGCCGCGGGCTACCGGGCCCGGGTCGAGCGCATGGTTGCCGCCGAACGCGGCCTGCCGGGCAAGCCGGGGGCCTTGTCGGAAGCAGTGGCGCGCTACTACTTCAAGGTGCTGGCGATCAAGGACGAGTACGAGGTGGCGCGGCTGTTCACCCGGGACGACTTCCTCGAGCAGGTGACGTCCAGCTTCGAGGGCAACTACCGCTTGAACTTCCACCTCGCCCCGCCGCTGCTGAACAAGGGCAGGAAGTCCAGCTACGGGCCGTGGATGATGAAGGGCTTCAAGCTGCTGGCCAAGGTACGGCGGATCCGCAACACCTGGCTCGACCCCTTTGCCCGGACCCATGAACGCAAGGTCGAGTTGCACTGGCTGCGCACCTACGAGGCGCTGCTGGACGAAGTGGAGAAAGGCCTGCGGGCGGACAACCTGGAGCTGGCGGTGAAGCTGGCGTCGTTGCCCGAGGCGGTACGTGGCTATGGCGCGGTGAAGGACCGGTATCTGGTGAATGCCGAAGCGCAACGGCTGAAGCTGCTGGAGGAGTGGAGGAACGGGCCGCGCTTTCATGAAATCACGATGCAGAAGATCCCTGTGACGCAGGTCTGAATCTGCTGTGCTGCTGACGGCCTCATCGCTGGCAAGCCAGCTCCCACAAGGATCACCTCAGGCCTTGCCCTTGCGCTGTACCTTGGAACAAGGTCCGGGAGCGACGCGGACCCTGTGGGAGCTGGCTTGCCAGCGATGAGGCCCTCGGCAGCACCCTCGACTCAGGCCAGGAACTCCAGGAACCCCCGGCACACCGCCGACAGGTAGCGGTCGGCCCGGCTGACGATCTGGAACCGCCGCACCGCCCAGTCATCCGCCAGCGGCACGCAGACCAGTTGCGCCCCGCCCGCCTGGACACTCACCGCCCGCCGCGGGATCACCGCAATCCCCAGGTCCGCCTGGACCATCCGGCACACCGCATCGAAGCTCTGCAGGTGGATGCCATAGCGAATGCTCTTGCGCGCGGCCCGCGCCGCCTTGTCGAGCATGCGGTACAGCGGGCTGTCGCGGTGCAGGGCGATATGGCCGAAGCCCAGGGTCTCGGCGAAACGCACCTGCTCCAGCCCCGCCAGGGGATGCCCGGCCGGCACGATCAGCACCAACTGGTCCGAGCGGTACTCCTGCACCCGCAGGCCCTTGTCCGCCAGTGCCGCGAGGTCGGCACCGATGCCCAGGTCGCACTGGTTGCCCAGCACGTCCTCGCCGACCTGCTCGCTGGTGCGCTCCTGCAATTCGATGGCGATGTTCGGGTACGCGCGCTGGAACCGGCTGAGGTCCTCGGGCAGGAACTGGATGATGCTGGAGCGGTTGGCGCTGATGCGGATATGCCCGCGATCGCCGGCGGCGAACTGCGACAGGTCGGCACTCATCCGCGCCAGTTCCTCGAGCACGTGGCGGGCATGGCCGAGCAGGCAGATGCCCGCCGGGGTCGGCTCGATGCCCTTCTGATGGCGATACAGCAAGGGCGCGCCGACCGCCTCTTCCAGCTCGCCGATACGCTTGCTCACCGCCGACGGCACCATGTTCTCGCGCTCGGCGGCGCGGGCGATGCTGCCTTCGTCGCAGGCGGCGATGAACAGCTTCAGCGAGGTGGGATCGAAGCGCCAGAGGGTTTGCATGGTGAGTCCCGATATTTGGTGATGGCGGCCGTGAATTTTCATCACTACAGCCCGTGACGTGCAGTTCCTAACATGCACGGCATCGAGGAGATAACTATGCCTACAAGAAAAATTCAATTCGCCGGCCGCTTTCTTTTCCTGTCCTGCAGCAGCGAGGCGGTGACCGCCCAGCTCGACGGCCGCGATCTCGATCTGGTCGAGGCCCTGCCCCTGCGCGACAACATCTCCACCGACGAGATCACCCCGGTGGTGATCATGATGACCTACGACGCGCGCCTGGGCCGCTACCCCTACGTCGGCTTCAAGACCGAAGACCGGTTGCCGATCGGCAACGACGCGGTGAAGAACGCCGGCTTCGAGATCACCGTGGCCGGCAAGCGCTACGGCAAGGGCTCGTCCCGCGAGTCGAGCCCGCTGGCGGAGAAATCCGCGGGCATCCGCCTGATCATCGCCGAGAGTTTCGAACGCATCTACCGGCAGAACTGCGACAACATCGGCATCCTCACCTCCACCGATTTCTCCCTGATCGAGCGCATCCGCAACGGCGAGGCCATCGACCTGGAGGAGTTCCTGGTCGGCCGCGACGCGGTGACCCAGGAGGTCATCCGCGCCGGCGGCCTGCTGGCCTACAGCAAGCTGCACCTGCCGCGCCAGCCGCAGAAAGTCTTCAATCCCTTGCCCGGCCAGCGCCCCCTGACCCTGGTGGAAAAGATCATCGAGCGCCGCCGGGTCGCCCCTGCCGGCGAGGTGCGGCGTGGCGACGGCCTGTTCCTCTCGGCCGACTGGCGCTTCAGCCACGACTACTTCACCGGCATGTGCGCGCACTTCATGCACGAGGCCTTTGGCGAGCACCTGGAACTGACCCGCCCGCACGAGATCATCGCCTTCCAGGACCACCTGATCCTCGCCAACCAGAGCTATCCGCACGTGCGCGACAACCTGCTGGCCGCCGTCGGCGGGCTGGCCTCGGCGCATGACGCGTTCGTCCGCCGCTATCCGGTGGTGGCACACGGTGCGCTGAAGGACGAGAGCGGTTCGGAGGGCATCTGCCATGCACTGATGACCGAACTGCACGCCCTGCCCGGCCAGGTGGTGGTGGGCACCGACTCCCACTCGCCGCACTCCGGCGCCCTCGGCTGCCTGGCCTTCGGCGCCGGGGCCACGGACATCGCCAACAGCTGGGCCACCGGTTTCATCCGCTGCCGCATGCCGGAGATCATCAAGGTCGAACTCACCGGCCGCTTGCGCGCCGACGTCACCGCCAAGGACATCGTCCTCGAACTGCTGCGCAGCGAGCCGATCCGCCAGGGCCAGGCCATCGGCGCGGTGTTCGAATACTGCGGCGAGGCGGTGCGCGCGCTGTCCGTCGACGAACGCGCGACCCTGACCAACATGGTCGCCGAGCTGGGCGGCTTTACCGGGATCGTGGCGCCAGACCAGAAGGTCGTCGACTTCCTGCGCGAGCGTCGCGGCATCGAGGTCGAGCTGGAAGACTGGCTGCAGAGCGATGCCGACGCCGACTACAAGGAGCACATCGTCATCGACTGCTCGCGCCTGTCGCCGCTGGTGGCGGCGCCGGGGGATCCGGGCAACGGCATGCGCCTGGACGAACTGGACGGCCCGGTGGCGGTGGACATCGCCTACGGCGGCTCCTGCACGGCCGGCAAGCGCGAGGACTTCGACTACTACCACGAGGTGCTGGCCTGGGGCCTGGCCCGTGGCCTGAAGGTCGCCGACCACACCCGCCTGTACCTGCAGTTCGGCACCCTGGCGGTGCGCGACTACTGCCGTGAGCAGGGCTACCTGGCGACCTTCGAACAGGCCGGGGTGGAACTGATCATGCCCGGCTGCGGCGCCTGCGCGAACTGCGGGCCGGGCTCCTCGACGCGCGCCGAGCAGGTCACCATCAGCGCCATCAACCGCAACTTCCCCGGACGCTCCGGCCCCGGCCAGGTCTGGCTGGGCAGCCCGTACACCGTGGCCGCCAGCGCCTTGCTCGGACGCCTGGCCAGCTTCGCCGAACTGCAGGCGGAGGTGGCATGAACACCGCCGACCTCTGCGACCAGCAGGGCGATGAGCTGCACATCCTGTCGGGCCACTGGCAGTGGTTCGGCGCAAGACGCCAGTTCAGCGGCCCCGTGGTGACCCTGTACGCGCTGGGCTGCAATGGCGAGATCCGCCAGCTGCTGGCCCAGCCCGGTGCCGGCCGGGTGCTGGTGATCGAAGCCGGCGGCGACCCTGGTGCGCTGCTCGGCGATCGCCTGGGCGCCCTGGCCTTGGCCAATGGCTGGGCCGGGGTACTGGTCAACGGCAATGTCCGCGACCGCCGCGCCCTCGCCGAACTGGACCTGGGCATTCTCGCCCTCGGCACCTGGCCACGGCGCTCGCACAACCGCGACGGCGGCCGGCTCGACGTGCCCCTGCTGCTCGGCGGCCTGTCCATCGAGCCCGGCGACTGGCTCTGCGCCGACGAAGACGGCGTGGTGCTGGGCAAACACGACTTCCTGCGATGAGGACTGCATCCCCCCCGACCTGTGACACCTGATGGCAACCCGGGCGCTGCCGCCCGGCCAGACAACTCTCCGACAACTACAACAATGGAGACACCCCATGGCCACCCTGACCCAGCGCGCCACCGACGGCGCTCGTGACCTGCAGGAACTGCTGCTGTACCGCCGCGTCGCCTGGCGCATCCTGCCGCTGACGATCGTCTGCTTCCTGTTTTCCTATTTCGACCGCATCAACATCAGCTTCGCCAAGACCCAGATGCAGGCCGAACTGGGCCTGAGCGACGCGGCCTACGGCTTCGCCGCGAGCATCTTCTTCTTCGGCTACGTGCTGTTCGAGGTGCCCAGCAGCTACGGCCTGAAACGCTACGGCGCGCCCAGCTGGATCTGCCGGATCATGGTGTCCTGGGGCCTGGCGACGGCGGCGCTGGTGTTCGCCTACAACGAGTTCACCCTGTACTTCCTGCGCTTCCTGATCGGCGTGATGGAGGCCGGCTTCGGCCCGGCGCTGCTGTTCTATCTCGCCTGCTGGTTCCCGAAGAAGAACCTCGCCAGCATGAACGGCCTGTGGTTCCTCTCGATCCCGCTGTCGGGCATGTTGGGCGCGCCGGTCTCGGGGTTCATCCTCGAATACATGAACGGCTTCCTCGGCCTCGCCGGCTGGCACTGGCTGTTCGTGCTCTCCGGCCTGCCCTGTGCACTGCTCGGGGTGATCGTGCTGTTTCGCCTGGACCGCGACATCCAGTCGGCGAGATGGCTGACCCAGCCGGAAAAGGACATCCTCCAGCGCAACCTCGACAACGACCGCAAGGAGAGCAAGCCGATCCACGCCTCGCTGCTCAAGGTGATCTTCACCCGCGAGGTGGCGATCCTCTCGGTGATCTATTTCATGATCAAGCTCACCGGCTACGGGCTGAACTTCTGGATGCCGCACCTGATCAGTTCGGCAGGGGTGAAGAACCAGCTGGCGGTCGGCTTCCTCACCGCCCTGCCCTACCTGGTGGCGGCGCTGGGGATGATCATCGTCACCCGCCGCTCGGATGCCTCCGGCGAGCGGCGCAAGTACCTCTGGCAATGCATGGCGGTGGGCGCCGTCGGTTACTTCGCCGCGTGTTTCTTCAATGACCACTACGTGCTGCTGACCAGCTTCCTGATCCTCGCCACCGCCGGGGTGTTCATCGCCATCCCGATCTTCTGGACCATTCCCCAGCAGGCCTTCGCCGGCCTTGCGATCGCCGGCGGCATCGCCGCGATCAATACCGTGGGGCAACTGAGCGGCATGGTCGCGCCGCTGCTGGTGGGCTGGATCAACGACCTCACCGGCAACACCTACATGGGCATGCTCGCCCTGGCGCCGTTCTGCGTGATCTGCGTGGCGGTGATCCTCTGGGGCCTGCCGAAAGAGCGGGTGACCAAATGATCCGGCGCACGATGGTTGTGCTGGGCGTGAGCCTGGCTTCAGGGCCGGTACTGGCGGATTTTGTCGGCGATACCAAGGCGGGGCTGGAGATTCGCAACTTCTACTTCAGCCGCGATTTTCGCAACGACGAGGCGAGCCAATCGAAGCGCGAGGAATGGGCCCAGGGCTTCGTGCTCAAGGTGCAGTCCGGGTTTACCGAAGGCACCCTCGGCTTCGGCCTGGATGCCATCGGCCTGCTCGGGCTCAAGCTGGATTCCAGTGCCGATCGCGCCGGGACCGGGCTGCTGCCGAGAAACGCCGACCGGCGCGCGGCGGACGACTTCTCCACCTTCGCGCCCACGGCCAAGGTACGACTGGGCAACAGCGAGCTGCGCATCGGCGCGCTGACGCCGACCCTGCCGTTGCTGGCGGCCAACTACAGCCGCCTGCTGCCACAGGTGTTCAATGGCGGGCTGCTGACCTCCACCGATATCGACAACCTCACGCTGACGCTGGGGCGGATCGACCAGGTGAAGTATCGCGACTCCTCGGACTTCGAGGACCTGGCCATCAGTGGCATGTCCGGGGGCTATTCCAGCAGTGCGCGCAGTGACGGGATGGATTACGCGGGAGCGGACTACAAGCTCGATGCGCTGACCCTGAGCTACCACCATGCGCGGCTCGACGATATCTACCGGCGCGACTATGCCGGGGTGCTGTTCAGCCAGCCGCTCGGGGGCGGGAAGGTGTTCGGCGAAGTGCGCTACTTCGTTGCCCGCGATGACGGGCGGGCGCTGGCCGGCGAGGTGGACAACCGCACGCTGAGCAGCAACGTCGGCTACAGGATTGGCGGACACGGGTTCAGTGGCGGCTACCAGAAGGGCTCGGGGGACACCGCGTTCGCCTATCTCAATGGCAGCGACACCTACCTGTTCAGCGAGATGCTGGTCAGTACCTTCGCCCTGCAGAACGAGCGGGTCTGGCATCTGCGCTACGACTACGACTTCGCCGCACTGGGAGTACCGGGCCTGACCTTCAACCTGCGTTATGTGAAGGGCGACCAGGTCGACCCGACGCATGTCCGCACCCCTCAGGGCGCGGCGCTGCGTGCGGCCGGGGACGATGGCAAGGAATGGGAACGGGCCACCGACCTGACCTATACCGTGCAGGACGGGCCGTTGAAGAACCTGTCGCTGCGCTGGAGGAATGCGACCAACCGCTCCAGTTACGCGGATGGCGCCGATGAGAACCGGGTGATATTGAGTTATCAGGTAAAGTTTCTGTAGGAGGATTTGAAGTCCTGGAAATTGCCTACAAGAAGACCTGAAATAGATGAAGTTAGCAGCTGATATGCAACCTCTTGTGGGTCTGTAGAATCCAGCCCGGCAGATTTTCCTATATGAATTTTCGCGCTGAGCCCGGGCGCTGGCCTTGATAGACATCGTGATCAATTCCGCACCAACAGTGCCAGGACCTCTCCCGACCTCGAGTCGGTGACGTCCTGGCCTTTCCTGGGAAAGCCATCGCCTCCAGGTCTCAATGGTAGCTGGCCTCGGCATCAGTTGTTCAAGCGTTCTACCCAAGCCATTCATCAGGTCTCTGTCTGATTACTGGAGGCCCCGTCAAACAAGCCTTATAGTTGCGCTACCCGTCAGAAACAAAATAGATTTTTTCTGACATCGAGGCACACATGAATATCGCGGAAAGCATCTCCCAACGCATCAAGCACATGCGCAAAGGCCACCCCTTCACCTGGTCTCTTTTCGAGAAACTTGGGTCGCGTGCGGCAATCGACAAAACCCTTTCGCGGCTTGTCCAGGCCGGCGCGCTTGAGCGGGTCATCCGCGGCGTGTACATGCGGCCGAAAGAGAGTCAGTTCATCGGCCGCGTGCGACCGAGCCCTGTCCGCGTCATGGAAGTCGTCACCCGGGCCAAGGGTGAAGTCGTGCAGGTTCATGGCGCCGAGGCCGTTCGGCGGTTCGGCTTGAGCACCCAGATGCAGGTCCAGCCGGTCTACTACACCAGCGGTTCAACCCGTGAAATCCGGGTTGGGCAGGCCGTTATCCGCCTGAAGCACATGTCCTGGGAGCGGCTGCAACAGGCAGGTACGAAGGTCGGCCTGGCGCTGACGGCACTCCATTACCTGGGCAGGAACCAGGCCTCCGGGGATGTCGTATCGCAGATTGTCCGCACCCTGAACCAGGAAGAATTGAAAAGACTCCTGACCTGCAAAATGCCGGGCTGGATGCAGTTGGTACTGGACAAGGCCGCCAAGGAGATCAGGTGCCATCCTACTTTGACCTATCCGCAACAGACCAAGGCGAGCTGCTAGCCGCTGCGCAAATCCAGACCGGTCGATCACCGAGCGTCCTCGAAAAGGACATCTGGCTTTCCTGCGTACTCATGGCGCTGTTCTCGATGCCAGACCGAAAGGCCATGGCGTTCAAGGGAGGTACCTCGCTGTCCAAGGTCTATTCGGCGATCCACCGTTTCTCGGAGGATGTCGACATCACCATCGACTACCGGGAGCTGGGATGCGAACGATCGCTTGCCGAAATGGCGGACATGTCGCGCCGACAGCGGGACCGGATCGGGATGGACCTCAAAGCGCAAGTCCGCGAATACACGCACGAGCGGGTCCAGCCCTACCTGCAGGCACGGCTGCAGGCCCTGGGATGCGGCGACGAATGTGCGGTCACCCTCAGCGACGACGGTGAAAATCTGCACGTCCTCTATCCATCCCGTGTGGCCGACCGCGGCCCGTACCTGCGCGATCACGTCCTGGTCGAGTTTGGCGGGCGGAACATCATTGAGCCCAATGCAATGCACACCCTCGAGCCAGACGTCGCCGCGCTGTTCCCGGCGGTCGCGTTCCCTCGGGCCGAGGGGGTCGTGGTTCTGGCGCTCGAGCGCACCTTCTGGGAGAAAGCGACGCTGATCCACGCCGAGTGCAATCGCCCGATCAACCAGGGCCGTGAGCGCCTCTCACGCCACTGGTACGACCTCGCCCTGCTCGCGCGACACGAGGCAGGCCAGCGGGCACTTGCAGATCTGGAGCTACTGGCTGACGTGATCGGGCTGAAGGAGGTGTTCTATCGGTCAGGGACCACGAACTACGACCAGTGCCTGGCCGGGGCGCTCAACCTCATTCCAGATGCCGAGAATCGGCGGATGCTGGCGCGGGACTACCAGCAGATGCAGCGGGCCGGGATGTTGAACGGGCATGTGTTGCCGATCGAGGAGATTTTCAACGTGCTGGCTGCCGTGCAGGCGCAAGTCAACGAACGCGTTCGGAGGCGCGGTCGATGCGAGAAGCCCTGCTCCTCGGGATGACGAAAAACACGAAATAGTCATCGAAAAAAACGATATACACTGACAGGCACCAACAAAACTCATAAAGCCCGCTTGCCATGATGACCCTGCGCCAGATCCGCCACTTCATCGCCGTCGCCGAAACCGGATCGATCTCCGCCGCTGCCCAGGCGGTGTTCATCTCCCAGTCCACGCTGACCCTGGCCATCCAGCAACTGGAGCAGGAAATCGGCGTGAGCCTGTTCAACCGTCACGCCAAGGGCATGACCCTGACCCACCAGGGCCATCAGTTCCTGCGCCAGGCGCACCTCATCCTCGCAACCGTGGACAACGCCAAGCGCAGCCTGCAACAGAGCACCGACCAGGTCGCCGGGCAACTGACCATCGGCGTGACCAGCCTGGTCGCCGGCTACTACCTGGCCGACCTGCTGACCCGCTTCCAGCGCGCCTACCCCAACGTGGAAATCCGCGTCACCGAGGACGAGCGACCCTATATCGAGCACTTGCTGGTGTCCGGCGAGATCGACGTCGGGGTGCTGATCCTGTCCAACCTGGAGGACCGCCTGGCCCTGCAGACCGAAGTGCTCACCCACTCGCCCCACCGCCTGTGGCTGCCGGCCCAGCACCCGCTGCTGGAGCGCGACAGCATCAGCCTCGCCGACGTGGCCAGCGAGCCGCTGATCCAGCTCAACGTCGACGAGATGGAACAGAACGCCCGGCGCATGTGGGCCGGCGCCGGGCTGCAGGCGCAGATCAGCCTGCGCACCGCCTCCACCGAAGCCGTGCGCAGCCTGGTGGCGGCCGGGCTGGGGGTATCGATCCAGCCGGACATGACCTACCGCCCGTGGTCGCTGGAAGGCGACATCATCGAGGCACGGCCGCTGGCCGACCTCAGCCAGACCCTCGACATCGGCCTGGCCTGGCGCCGCGGCACGGCACGGCCGGCGCTGGTCGATCCGTTCCTCACCGTGGCCCGCGAACCGGGCAATGGCCGCAAGCTTTCGATTTAATCGAACGCCCCCTTCAATATTTAGAATTTGTCGACCTGCACGCTCCGCTCTAGGCTCTGTAAGAAATATCGCCCACCGCTGTCGGGCGAAACATAAAAACAGAACACAGAGAATTCCAATGTCCGGCGCGCACCCGACCCCGTTGTCCACCGCCCTGCTGATCGACGGCGAACTGGTCGCCGGCGCGGGTATCGCCGAGCCGATCTTCAATCCGGCCACGGGTGAAGTGCTGACGCAGATCGCCGAGGCCAGCACCGAGCAGGTCGAGAGCGCCATCCAGGCCGCCCACCGGGCCTTCGCCAGCTGGTCACGGACCACTCCGCAGCAGCGTTCCAACCTCCTCCTCGCCATCGCCGATGCCATCCACCGGCAGGCCGATCACCTTGCCCGGCTGGAAGCCCTGAACTGCGGCAAGCCGCTGCACCTGGCGCGCCAGGACGACCTGGTGGCAGCCATCGATGTGTTCCGTTTCTTCGCGGGCGCGGTGCGCTGCCAGACCGGCCAGCTGGCCGGCGAGTACCTGCCCGGCTACACCAGCATGGTGCGCCGCGACCCGCTCGGCGTGGTCGCCTCCATCGCGCCGTGGAACTACCCGATCATGATGGCCGCGTGGAAGATCGCCCCGGCCCTGGCCGCCGGCAATACCCTGGTGTTCAAGCCTTCCGAGCACACGCCGCTGTCGATCCTGGCCCTGGCACCGGCCCTGGCCGAACTGCTGCCGGCGGGCGTGCTGAACATCGTCTGCGGTGGTGGCGAAGGCGTCGGCAGCCACCTGGTCAGCCACGCCCGGGTACGCATGGTGTCGCTGACCGGCGATATCGTCACCGGCCAGAAGATCCTCCAGGCCGCCTCGAAAACCCTCAAGCGCACCCACCTGGAACTGGGCGGCAAGGCGCCGGTGATCGTCTGCAACGACGCCGACCTCGACGCCGTGGTCCAGGGCGTGCGCACCTACGGCTACTACAACGCCGGACAGGACTGCACCGCGGCCTGCCGCCTCTACGCCCAGGCCGGCATCCACGACAAGCTGGTGGCCGAGCTCGGCCTGGCGGTGAGCAGCCTGCGCTTCGCCAGCAAGCGTGATGCCGACAACGAGATCGGTCCGCTGATCAGCACGCGCCAGCGCGACCGCGTGGCCAGCTTCGTCGAGCGCGCCCTGAGCCAGCCGCATATCGAGCGGGTCACCGGCGCCGCCGTGCATTCGGGGGCCGGCTACTATTACCAGCCGACCCTGTTGGCCGGCTGCCAGCAGCGCGACGAGATCGTCCAGCGCGAGGTGTTCGGCCCGGTGGTCACCGTGACCCGTTTCGACGAACTGCCCCAGGCCGTCGACTGGGCCAACGACTCCGAATACGGCCTGGCCTCCTCGGTATGGACCCGCGACCTGGACAAGGCCATGCAGATCGCCGCGCGCCTGCAGTACGGCTGCACCTGGATCAACAGTCATTTCATGCTGGTCAGCGAGATGCCCCACGGCGGGCTCAAGCGCTCCGGCTACGGCAAGGACCTGTCCAGCGATTCGCTGCAGGACTACAGCGTGGTCCGCCACATCATGGCGCGCCACGGCGAATCCCTGGCCTGACGAGGTTCGCACTACAACAAGAAGCACCGCAGCACCGTTTGCCCATCTGCCCCCGACAATGATTTGAACAAGAGGGAACACCATGTTCGTGCACAAGACCGCATTGCTCAGTGCCCTGAGCACCGCCCTGCTGGCCAGCGCCAGCCTGCAGGCCGCCGAACCGCTCAAGGCCGTGGGTGCCGGCGAAGGCCAGCTGGATATCGTCGCTTGGCCGGGCTACATCGAGCGCGGTGACAGCGACAAGGCCTACGACTGGGTCACCGGCTTCGAGAAGGAAACCGGCTGCAAGGTCTCGGTGAAGACCGCCGCCACGTCCGACGAGATGGTCAGCCTGATGGCCAAGGGCGGCTACGACCTGGTCACCGCCTCCGGCGACGCCTCGCTGCGCCTGATCGTCGGCAAGCGCGTGCAGCCGATCAACACCGCGCTGATCCCCAACTGGAAGAACATCGACCCGCGCCTGCAGGACGGACCGTGGTACGTGGTCAACAAGCAGGTCTACGGCACCCCGTACCAGTGGGGTCCGAACGTGCTGATGTACAACACCCAGGTGTTCCCGCAGGCACCGACCAGCTGGGGCGTGGTGTTCGAGCCGCAGAACTTCCCCGATGGCAAGCCGAACAAGGGCCGCGTGCAGGCCTACGACGGCCCGATCTACATCGCCGACGCGGCGCTGTACCTGAAGTCGGCCAAGCCGGAGCTGGGCATCCAGAACCCCTACGAGCTGAACGAGACCCAGTACAAGGCGGTGCTCGACCTGCTGCGCCAGCAGCAGCCGCTGATCCACCGCTACTGGCATGACGCCACGGTGCAGATGAGCGACGTGAAGAACGAAGGCGTGGCCGCGTCGAGCTCCTGGGGCTACATGGTCAATGGCCTGAAGGCCGACAACCAGCCAGTGGCTTCAACCATTCCCAAGGAAGGCGCCACCGGCTGGGCCGACACCACCATGCTGCACGCCGAGGCCAAGCATCCGAACTGCGCCTACAAGTGGATGGACTGGTCGCTGCAGCCGAAGGTCCAGGGTGACGTCGCGGCCTGGTTCGGTTCGCTGCCAGCGGTCCCGGCGGCCTGCACCGGCAGCGAGCTGCTCGGCGCCGAGGGCTGCAAGACCAACGGCTTCGACCAGTTCGACAAGATCGCCTTCTGGAAGACCCCGCAGGCCGAGGGCGGCAAGTTCGTGCCGTACAGCCGTTGGACCCAGGACTACATCGCGATCATGGGTGGGCGCTAGGCCTTAGCCCTTTCGGGCCTCATCGCTGGCAAGCCAGCTCCCACAAGGTTCGCCGCAGGCCTGAGCCTTGCGCTGTACCTGTGGGAGCTGGCTTGCCAGCGATAGGGCCCGAACCGGCAACCCAACATCCACCTGCAAACACGCATCACCGTCGTCAGTCGTCCAGGCCTGGGCCGCTGCACACACCCACGCCTATCCGGAGCACCACACCATGACCCTTGCAGTCCAGTTCACCCAGGTTTCCCGTCTGTTCGGCGAGGTCAAGGCCGTCGATCGGGTATCCATCGATATCCAGGACGGCGAGTTCTTTTCCATGCTCGGCCCTTCCGGCTCGGGCAAGACCACCTGCCTGCGCCTGATCGCCGGCTTCGAACAACCCAGCGACGGCTCGATCCGCATCCACGGCGCCGAGGCCGCCGGCCTGCCGCCGTACCAGCGCGACGTCAACACGGTGTTCCAGGACTACGCGCTGTTCCCGCACATGAGCGTGCTGGACAACGTCGCCTACGGCCTCAAGGTCAAGGGCGTCGGCAAGCAGGAACGCCACGCCCGCGCCGAGGAAGCCCTGGGCATGGTCGCCCTCGGCGGCTACGGCAGCCGCAAGCCGGTGCAGCTGTCCGGCGGCCAGCGCCAGCGCGTGGCCCTGGCCCGCGCCCTGGTCAATCGCCCGCGGGTGCTGCTGCTCGACGAACCGCTGGGCGCCCTCGACCTGAAGCTGCGCGAGCAGATGCAGACCGAGCTGAAGAAGCTCCAGCGCCAGCTGGGCATCACCTTCATCTTCGTCACCCACGACCAGACCGAGGCGCTGTCGATGTCCGACCGCGTCGCCGTGTTCAACCGCGGCCGCATCGAGCAGGTGGACACCCCGCGCAACCTGTACATGAAGCCGGCCACCACCTTCGTCGCCGAGTTCGTCGGCACCTCCAACGTGGTCCGCGGCGATCTCGCCAGCCAGCTGGCCGGCAGCGCCCAGCCGTTCTCCATCCGCCCCGAGCACATCCGCCTGGGCGAATCGGCGAGCAGCGGCCAGGTGCAGATCAGCGGCGTACTCCACGACATCCAGTACCAGGGCAGCGCGACCCGCTACGAACTCAAGCTGGACAACGGCCAGTTGCTCAACGTCAGCCAGGCCAACAGCCAGTGGCAGGCCGACGCCGCCCAGTTGCAGCCGGGCCAGCGCCTGGCCGCGCACTGGGCCCGCGAGGCGATGACGCCGCTGCAGGAAACCGTGCTGAGCGAGGGTCGCTGAGATGAGCCTGGCCCTGGAAAAACCGGCCCTGGCGCCGGCCGCGATGTCGCCCATGCGGCGCCTCTCCACCCTGCTGTACCGCAAGCCCAACCTGTACCTGGCGCTGCTGCTGATCCCGCCGCTGATCTGGTTCGGCGCGATCTACCTCGGCTCGCTGCTGAGCCTGCTGTGGCAAGGGTTCTACACCTTCGACGACTTCACCATGGCGGTGACGCCGGACCTGACCCTGGCCAACTTCGCCGCGCTGTTCAACCCGGCGAACTTCGACATCATCCTGCGCACCCTGGCCATGGCCATCGCCGTGTCCATCGCCAGCGCCGCCCTGGCCTTCCCCATCGCCTACTACATGGCACGCTACACCACGGGCAAGACCAAGGCGTTCTTCTACATCGCGGTGATGATGCCGATGTGGGCCAGCTACATCGTCAAGGCCTATGCCTGGACCCTGCTGCTGGCCAAGGGCGGCGTGGCCCAGTGGTTCGTGCAGTTGCTGCACCTGGAACCGGTGCTGCAGTTCATCCTCGGCATCCCCGGCGTCGGCGGCAGCACCCTGTCGACCTCGCACCTGGGGCGCTTCATGGTGTTCGTGTACATCTGGCTGCCGTTCATGATCCTGCCGATCCAGGCCTCCCTGGAGCGCCTGCCGCCGTCGCTGCTGCACGCCTCGGCGGACCTCGGCGCAACACCGCGGCAGACCTTCATGCAGGTGATCCTGCCGCTGTCGGTGCCCGGCATCGCCGCCGGCTCGATCTTCACCTTCTCCCTGACCCTGGGCGACTTCATCGTCCCGCAACTGGTGGGCCCGCCCGGCTACTTCATCGGCAGCATGGTCTACGCCCAGCAGGGCGCGATCGGCAACATGCCGATGGCCGCGGCCTTCACCCTGGTGCCGATCGTGCTGATCGCCGTCTACCTGTCCATCGTCAAACGCCTGGGGGCCTTCGATGCACTCTGAAAAAGCTTCGCTGGGCCTGCGCCTGGCGGCCTGGGGCGGGCTGGTGTTCCTGCACTTCCCGATCCTGATCATCTTCCTCTACGCATTCAACACCGAGGACGCGGCGTTCAGCTTCCCGCCCCAGGGCTTCACCCTGAAGTGGTTCAGCGTGGCCTTCTCGCGGCCTGACGTGCTGGAGTCGATCAAGCTGTCGCTGCAGGTCGCCTGCCTGGCCACCCTGATCGCCCTGGTGCTCGGCACCCTGGCCTCGGCGGCGCTGTACCGGCGTAGCTTCTTCGGCAAGGAGGGCATCTCGCTGATGCTGATCCTGCCGATCGCCCTGCCCGGCATCATCACCGGCATCGCCCTGCTCTCGGCGTTCAAGAGCCTGGGCATCGAGCCGGGGATCTTCACCATCGTCGTCGGTCACGCGACCTTCTGCGTGGTGATCGTCTACAACAACGTCATCGCCCGCCTGCGCCGCACCTCGCAGAGCCTGATCGAAGCGTCCATGGACCTCGGCGCCGACGGCTGGCAGACCTTCCGCTACATCATCCTGCCGAACCTCGGTTCGGCGCTGCTGGCCGGCGGCATGCTGGCCTTCGCCCTGTCGTTCGACGAGATCATCGTCACCACCTTCACCGCCGGGCACGAGCGGACCCTGCCGATCTGGCTGCTCAACCAGCTCAGCCGGCCGCGCGACGTGCCGGTGACCAACGTGGTCGCCATGCTGGTGATGATGGTGACCATGCTGCCGATCCTGGGCGCCTACTACCTGACCCGCGGCGGCGAAAGCGTTGCCGGCGGCGGAAAATGACCCTGATGTGCTGACGAGGACTGAACCATGCAAACCAAGCTGCTGATCAACGGCCAACTGGTGGCCGGCGAAGGACCTGCCTACGACGTGCTCAACCCGTCCCTGGGCGCCACCCTGGTGAGCATCAACGAAGCCACCGCCGCCCAGGTCGACGCCGCCGTGCGCGCCGCCGACCACGCCTTCGACGCCTGGTCGCAGACCACGCCGAAGGACCGTTCCGCGCTGCTGCTGAAACTGGCCGACGCCATCGAGGCCCATGGCGAGGAACTGGCGAAACTGGAATCGGCCAACTGCGGCAAGCCCTACGCCGCCGCGCTGAACGACGAGATCCCGGCCATCGCCGACGTGTTCCGCTTCTTCGCCGGCGCCAGCCGCTGCCTCAACGGTTCCGCCGCGGGCGAGTACCTGCCGGGCCACACCTCGATGATCCGCCGAGACCCGGTGGGGGTGATCGCCTCCATCGCGCCGTGGAACTACCCGCTGATGATGGTCGCCTGGAAGATCGCCCCGGCCCTGGCCGCCGGCAACACCGTGGTGCTCAAGCCGTCCGAGCAGACCCCGCTGACCGCCCTGCGCCTGGCGCAGATCGCCGCCGGGATCTTCCCCGCCGGGGTGCTCAACGTCGTCTTCGGCAAGGGGCCGAGCGTCGGCGCGCCGCTGGTCAGCCATCCGAAGGTGCGCATGGTGTCGCTGACCGGCTCCATCGCTACCGGCTCGAACATCATTTCCAGCACCGCCGACAGCGTGAAGCGCATGCACATGGAGCTGGGTGGCAAGGCCCCGGTGATCATCTTCGACGACGCCGACATCGACGCCGCCGTGGAAGGCATCCGCACCTTCGGCTTCTACAACGCCGGGCAGGACTGCACCGCGGCCTGCCGCATCTATGCGCAGAGCGGCATCTACGAGCAGTTCGTCGAGAAGCTCGGCGCCGCGGTGTCGAGCATCAAGTACGGCTTGCAGGACGACCCGGACACCGAGCTGGGCCCGCTGATCACCGCGCAGCACCGCGACCGCGTCGCCGGCTTCGTCGAGCGCGCCATCGCCCAGCCGCACATGCGCCTGGTCACCGGTGGCAAGGCGGTGCCCGGCGACGGCTTCTTCTTCGAGCCGACCGTGCTCGCCGATGCCCAGCAGGACGACGAGATCGTCCGTCGCGAAGTGTTCGGCCCGGTGGTCTCGGTGACCCGCTTCGACGATGAGGCGCAGGTGCTGGAATGGGCCAACGACTCCGACTACGGCCTGGCCTCGTCGCTGTGGACCGCCGACGTCGGCCGCGCCCACCGCGTCTCGGCGCGCCTGCAGTACGGCTGCACCTGGGTCAACACGCACTTCATGCTGGTCAGCGAAATGCCCCACGGCGGGCAGAAGCTCTCCGGCTACGGCAAGGACATGTCCATGTACGGCCTGGAAGACTACACCTGCATCCGGCATGTGATGTTCAAGCACTGAGGGCCGTTCATGCAGATCACACGACGCGATTTTCTCAACGGCGTCGCCATCGGTATCGCAGCGGGCCTGACGCCGCTGCAGATCCTCCAGGCCGCACCGGACGGGCGCTACTACCCGCCGTCCCTGACCGGCCTGCGTGGCAGCCACCCCGGCGCCTTCGAAGTGGCGCACCAGATGGGCTGGGAGAAGAAGACCTTCGACACCGATGCCCTGCCGATTGCCGAGCAGTACGACCTGATCGTGGTCGGCGGCGGCATCAGCGGCCTGTCGGCGGCCTGGTTCTATCGCCAGCGCCATCCGCAGGCGCGGATCCTGGTGATCGAGAACCACGACGACTTCGGCGGCCACGCCAAGCGCAACGAGTTCAGCGCCGACGGACGGACCATCATCGGCTACGGCGGCAGCGAGGCCTTCCAGTCGCCGAACCACCTGTACAGCAAGGAAGTGAACGGCCTGCTCAAGGCGCTGGGTGTAGAGATCAAGCGCTTTGAAAGCGCCTTCGACCGTAACTTCTACCCGGACCTGAAGCTGTCCCGCGGGGTGTTCTTCGACAAGGAGACCTTCGGCGAAGACAAGCTGGTGACCGGCGACCCGACGCCTATGGTGGCCGACGACATCGCCCCGGAGCGCCTGAATGCCCGCTCGATCCGCGACTTCATCAACGACTTCCCGCTGCCGGAATCCGACCGCAAGGCGCTGATCGCCCTGCACGAAACGCCGCGCGACTATCTTGCTGGCAAGAGTCTCAAGGACAAGACCGAGTATCTGGAGCGCACCAGCTACCGCGACTTCCTGCTCAAGGACGTCGGCCTGCCGCCGACGGCGGTGGCGTATTTCCAGGGCCGCACCAACGACTTCATGGCCCTGAGCATCGACGCGGTGGCGGCGGCCGACGCCTACAACGTCGGCTTCCCCGGCTTCGCCGCGATGCAACTGGAGCCGATCAGCGAGGAAGCCAGGGCGGAGATGGAAGAGCCGTACATCTACCACTTCCCCGACGGCAACGCCTCGCTGACACGCCTGCTGGTACGCGACCTGATTCCCCAGGTGGCGCCAGGCAAGGGCATGGAAGACATCGTCCTCGCGCAGTTCGACTACAGCCAGCTGGACCAGGCCGCGCACCCGGTGCGCATTCGCCTGAACAGCACGGCGGTGAGCGTGCGCAACGTCGAGGGCGGGGTGAACGTCGGCTACAGCCGTGGCGGGCAACTGGCCCAGGTGCGTGGCAAGCACTGCGTGATGGCGTGCTACAACATGATGATCCCCTACCTGCTGCGCGACCTGCCGGCCGAGCAGGCCAGTGCCCTGAGCCAGAACGTCAAGTTCCCGCTGGTGTACACCAAGGTGGTGGTGCGCAACTGGCAGGCGTTCCAGAAACTGGGCGTGCACGAGATCTATGCCGCGACCCAGCCGTACAGCCGGATCAAGCTGGATTATCCGGTGAGCATGGGCGGCTACGAGCATCCGCGGGATCCATCCAGGGCCATCGGCCTGCACATGGTCTACGTGCCGACCACGCCGAACGCCGGGATGAATGCCCGCGACCAGGCGCGTACCGGACGGGCGAAGCTGTATGGGCAAAGCTTCGACCAACTGGAGGCGCAATTGCGCGATCAGTTGCAGCGGATGCTCGGGCCGGGGGGCTTCGATCACCAGAAGGACATTCTGGCGATCACGGTGAATCGCTGGTCACACGGGTATGCGTGCTTCACCAATACGCTGTTCGATGATCCCGAACAGACGGAGAAATGGCAGGAAACGGCGCGCAAGCCGCTGGGCAACGTGACCATCGCCAACTCGGATGCGGCGTGGAGTGCGTATGCGCATGCGGCGATCGATGAGGCGTGGCGGGCGGTTGGCGAGCTGGCTTGATCGCGGACCCTGTGGGAGCGGGTTCACCCGCGATTACGGTGGCGAGTCCACCGACGCAATCGCGGGTAAACCCGCTCCCACAAGGGCCGCGTTCGGCATGCTCTTTCCTTAAGCAGGGACCTCTCCTACAGCGCTGGTGTTGGTGAATCGCAGATAGTTCGGCCTTCTCCAAGACCAGCAGGAACCAGTTCCATGGATGTCATGACCTACAAGGGCTTCACCGCTCATATCGAGTACTGCGAAGAAGATCAGCTATTGGTCGGGCACATTCAGGAGATTGACCCGGTCATTGTCGGGTTTCATGGTGAGTCGCTCGGGGAAATTCAGTCAGCTTTCGAGGCGGCAGTGGAGGACTACCTGCAGATTAGTGCCGGGCAATGACTCCGTATGAGCTGGTTTTGGGGCCGCTGCACGGCCCCAAACATCTCAATCCCGCAAATCCGACTCATGAATCGGCTGCTCCCGACTCGTCGCCCGCTGATACTGCGCCGGCCACGTCGCCTTGTTGCCGCCAAGGTCATCATCGGCATGCAGCGGCCAGTACGGATCGCGCAGCAGTTCCCGCGCCAGGAAGATCAGGTCGGCCTGGCCGGTGCGCAGGATGTGCTCGGCCTGGGCCGGCTCGGTGATCATGCCGACGGTGCCGGTGGCGATGCCCGACTCCTTGCGCACCCGCTCGGCAAAGCGGGTCTGGTAGCCCGGGCCGGTGGGGATCTCGGCATGCACCGACGTGCCGCCCGAAGACACATCGATCAGGTCCGCACCGAGTGCCTTCAAACGCCTGGCCAGCTCCACGGTCTCGTCCGGGTTCCAGCCATCCTCGACCCAGTCGGTCGCCGAGACCCGCACGAACAACGGCAAGGATTCCGGCCACACCTCGCGCACCGCCTCGGTGACCTGCAGGGTCAGGCGGATGCGGTTGTCGAAGCAGCTGCCATAGCTGTCACGCCGCTGGTTGCTCAACGGCGAGAGGAACTGGTGCAGCAGGTAACCATGGGCCGCATGGATTTCCACCACCTTGAACCCGGCGACCAGAGCGCGCTTCGCCGCGGCGACGAAAGCGTCGATGACGTCGCGGATCTGCCCCTCGCTGAGTTCGCTGGGCGGCGTGTGCTCCGGGTCGAAGGCGATCTTCGACGGGCCCACCGGGGTCCAGCCACCGTCGTCCGGCCGGATGCTGCCGTGCTTGCCCAGCCACGGCCGATGGGTGCTGGCCTTGCGCCCGGCATGGGCCAGCTGGATCCCCGGCACGGCGCCCTGGGCAGTGACGAAACGGGTGATGCGTTGCAGCGGCGGAATCTGCACGTCGTCCCACAGGCCCAGGTCCTGGGCGGTGATACGGCCTTCGGCGGTAACTGCCACGGCTTCGGTGAAGATCAGCCCGGCGCCGCCGACGGCACGACTGCCGAGGTGGACCAGGTGCCAGTCGTTGGCCAGGCCATCGACGCTGGAATACTGGCACATGGGTGAAACGGCGATGCGGTTGGGCAGGGTCAGCTGACGCAGGGTGTAAGGCTCAAGCAGCAGGCTCATGAGGGCACCTCCCAGGACTCCGAATGGTAGGCCGAACCGAGCGCTCGTTCTTCCCTTTGGCTCAGTGCCGGTCCTACACAGCCTAGACCACAATCCTACCCTCGATCAGCGCGGCTCCATATGCGCGATCATCAGTTGCACGCTTTCCTGGCCGCGGAATTCATTGACGTCGAGCTTGTAGGCCAGTTCCACCCAGCGCACCGTGGGGTTCGGCCAGACCTCGCGATCGACGCTGAAGGCGATGCCGTCCAGCTTGACCGAACCGCACTCGCTTTTGAGCACCACCTTGAGGTGCCGCTCGCCGACCACGCGCTGTTCCACCAGTTGGAACACGCCGTGGAACAACGGCTCGGGGAAGTGTTGGCCCCAGGGCCCGGCATGGCGCAGGGCGCGAGCCAGCTCCAGATGGAACTCCTCCACCGCCAGGGTGCCGTCGGAGAGCAGGCGACCGGTCAGGTCCTCTTCGCGCAACTGGCGGCGCACTTCTTCATCGAAGGCCGCGGCGAACGCCGGGAAGTTGTCCGCTGGCAGCGACAGCCCGGCGGCCATGGCGTGGCCGCCGAACTTGCTGATCAACTGCGGATGACGCGCGGCCACCGCATCCAGCGCATCACGGATATGGAAACCCGGCACCGAACGCGCCGAGCCCTTGAGCATGCCCTCGCCGGCATCGGCGAAGGCGATGGTCGGCCGGTGGTAGCGCTCCTTCAGGCGCGAGGCGAGGATGCCGATCACGCCCTGGTGCCAGTCGGCCTCGAACAGGCACAAGCCGTATGGCATGTCCTCTATGGAAAGCTCCTTGAGCTGGGCCAGGGCCTCGCGCTGCATGCCCTGCTCGATGGACTTGCGGTCCTGGTTCAGTTCGTCCAGTTGCACCGCCATGTCCCGCGCCAGGTCGGGGTTCTCGCTGAGCAGGCACTCGATGCCCAGGCTCATGTCGTCCAGGCGACCGGCGGCATTGAGGCGTGGGCCGAGGATGAAGCCGAGGTCGGTGGAGGTGATGCGCCGGTGATCGCGGCGAGCCACTTCGAGGATCGCCTTGAGCCCTTCACGGGCCCGACCGGCGCGGATCCGCTCGAGTCCCTGGTGCACCAAGATGCGGTTGTTGGCATCCAGCGGCACCACGTCGGCGACGCTGCCCAGGGCCACCAGGTCGAGCAGCTCGCCCAGGTTCGGCTGCGGCTTGTCGGCGTAGTGCCCCTGGCTGCGCAGGCGCGCACGCAGGGCCATGAGCACGTAGAAGATCACCCCGACCCCGGCCAGCGACTTGCTCGGGAACTCGCAGCCCGGCTGGTTCGGGTTGACGATGGCATCGGCCTGCGGCAGCTCGTGGCCGGGCAGGTGGTGGTCGGTGACCAGCACCTTCAACCCTGCCGCCCGCGCCGCGGCCACGCCGTCGACGCTGGAGATGCCGTTGTCCACGGTGATCAGCAGGTCCGGGTTGCGCTGCAAGGCCACCGCGACGATTTCCGGGGTCAGGCCGTAGCCATACTCGAAGCGGTTCGGCACCAGGTATTCGACATGGGCCGCACCCAGCAGGCGCAGGCCGAGCACGCCGACGCTGCTGGCGGTGGCGCCGTCAGCGTCGAAGTCGCCGACGATGAGGATGCGCTGGCGCCTGGCCAGGGCCTCGACCAGCAAGTCCACCGCCGCGTCGATGCCCTTGAGCAGAGTGAACGGCAGCAGCCGCGCCAGGCTCTTGTCCAGCTCTTCCGCGCTCTGCACGCCACGGGCGGCGTACAGACGGGTCAGCAGGGGCGGCAGGTCACCGAGGAACGGCAGGGTCGACGGCAGGGATCGCGGTTCGATACGCATGGGGTGGTCTTGTTTCCAGGAAAATCAAAGGATCGGGCGGCAGCTCAACCACGCTCGCCCAGCAGCCACTCCAGCTGCACTTCGTGCTGGCCGCGGTCGTCGGTGACGAACACCGTGCCTTCGCTGATCATCACGTCCCACTTGATCGAACGCGGCATGTCGGTGGCCAGGACTTCCAGGACGTCCTGGGGCACCGCGGCGATGTTCAGGTTCTTCAGGCCCTTCACCGCGTCCACCACCTTGTTCTGCCAGACCCGCAGACTGCCGTAGGCCAGCAGGCTGGTGCGTTCGGTGCGGCGCGAGCACCAGGTCAGGCGCTCGGCGTCCGGCTGGCCGACCTCGATCCAGTGCAGGATGCGATCATCCAGGCTCTTTTCCCACAGTGCCGCTTCGTCGACATCCGACAGACCACGACCGAACGACAGGTTCTCGTTGTACCAGAGGGCGTAGGCCAGCAGGCGCACGGCCATGCGCTCCTCGGTTTCCGAAGGGTGCCGGGCGATGGTCTGCTTGACGCTTTCGTACACGCCGCGGTCGAGGTCGGTGAGGTTCAGTTCGAATTTGTAGGTGGTGGACGGCTGGGCCATGGGGGCGGGCTTCTGAGATCGGAAAAGTTGCCCAGTCTACCCGATGCGGCGGCAATCGACGACGCGCTGCCACAATCATGCGCTACAACAGTATCTGAGCCTGTCGCCCTGTGATAAAAACGAGCGCACCGCCCACCTGCCACGGATGCCCTGATGTCGTTGCCCAGCAAACCTCTCGCCGGTCTCAAGGTCGTCGAACTCGGAACCCTGATCGCCGGTCCCTTCGCCTCGCGCATCTGCGCCGAGTTCGGTGCCCAGGTGGTCAAGGTCGAATCCCCCGACGGCGGCGATCCCCTGCGCAAGTGGCGCAAGCTGTACGAGGGCACCTCGCTGTGGTGGTTCGTCCAGGCACGCAACAAACAGTCGCTGACCCTCAACCTCAAGCACCCGCAAGGCATGGCGATCCTCAAGCGGCTGCTGGCCGAGGCCGACATCCTCATCGAGAACTTCCGCCCCGGCGTGCTGGAAAAGCTCGGCCTGGGCTGGGACGTGCTCAAGGCCCTGAACCCGAAGCTGGTCATGGTGCGCCTGTCCGGCTTCGGCCAGACCGGACCGATGAAGGACCAGCCGGGCTTCGGCGCGGTCGGCGAGTCCATGGGCGGGCTGCGCTACATCACCGGTTTCGAGGACCGCCCGCCGGTGCGCACGGGGATTTCCATCGGTGACTCGATCGCCGCCCTGTGGGGCGTGATCGGCGCGCTGATGGCCCTGCGTCATCGCGAAGTCAACGGCGGCGAAGGCCAGGTGGTGGACGTGGCGCTGTACGAGGCGATCTTCGCCATGATGGAGAGCATGGTCCCGGAGTTCGACGTGTTCGGCTTCATCCGCGAGCGCACCGGCAACATCATGCCCGGCATCACCCCCTCCTCCATCCACACCAGCGCCGACGGCAAGCATGTGCAGATCGGCGCCAACGGCGATGCGATCTTCAAGCGCTTCATGCTCGCCATCGGTCGGCGCGACCTGGCCGACGACCCGGGCCTGGCCAGCAACGACGGCCGTGACCTGCGCCGCGACGAGTTGTACGGGGTGATCGACCGCTGGGCCAACAGCGTGCCGCTGGACCGCCTGATGCAGACCCTCAATGACGCCGAGGTACCGGCCAGCCGCATCTATTCCGCCGAGGACATGTTCGCCGACCCGCAATTCCTCGCCCGCGAGATGTTCCTCCAGGCGAAGCTGCCCGACGGCAAGCCGTTCAAGATGCCCGGCATCGTGCCCAAGCTCTCCGACACCCCGGGCTCCAGCGAGTGGGTCGGACCGAAACTGGGCGAGCACACCGACCAGTTGCTTGGCGAACTGGGCTACGACCCGGCGGCCATCCGCGACCTGCGCGAGCAGGGTGCCATCTGAAACGGCTGTGGCGCGGCGCCGGCCTGGGCCTGCTGCTCGGCCTGCTGCTGGGCACCTCCGGGCTGGTGACGGCCAAGGAACGCCTGGTCTGGCTGCTGCGCGACCTGCCGCCGCTGACCATCTTCGAAGGCACGCGCAAGGGCGAAGGCGCGGTGGACCAGATGCTCGCCCGACTGATCGCGCAGATGCCGGAGTACGAGCACAGCATCCTCCGGGTCAACCGCGCCCGGGCCCTGCAGATGCTCCAGGAGCCCAACTTCAACTGCGACCCGACCTTGTTGTGGACGCCGGAACGGGCGCGCTTCATCCACTTCTCGATGCCCAGCATGGGCACCCTGAGCAACGGCCTGATCGTGCGCCGGCAGGATGCGGCGATGGTCGAGCCGTTCCTGGTGGACGGCAAGGTCGATCTCAAGGCCTTGCTCGACAGCCATGCGGCGCGCCTGGGAATGGTCGCCGAACGCAGCTACAGCACACCGGTGGACATCCTGCTCAAGGCGGCCCCGGCACAGGATCTCACCCCGCACTACGGCAATGACGCGGTCCGCAGCCTGCTGCAGATGCAGAACCTGGGGCGACTGAAATGGCTGCTGGCCTACTGGCCCGAAGTGCGCTACCTGACCCAGGAACTGGGCCAGCCGCTGGACGCGCTGAGCTTCTATCCGATCCAGGGCGTCGCCGAATACCAGTTCATCCATGTCGGCTGCTCCGACACGCCCCTCGGCCACGAGGCGGTGCAGCATATCAACCAGTTGCTGCTGGAGATGCGCGAGGACACCCTGCCGCCGCTGTACGCCGAGTGGCTGGATCCGCTGACCCGCGAGACCTATCTGCAGGACGCCCTGCACTTCTTCACCGAAGACCACCCGTAGAACCTTCGGGCAAAAAGAAACCCCGAACGGTGGGGAGCCCGAACGGGGTTAAACGAAGGCCATCGAGGACCTTGCGTGTAAGCAGTCAGCCAGCATCGGAGCAAAATGCCATCTGCCTGCCTGTACCATGTCTGATTGCCTTGACCGACAAAGGTTCCACTACAAGGTAGCCGATAAACCACGCCCCTGACGGGCATGCTGCCAGGCCGCGATCACACAGGGCTGCAAACGCCCTTCGGCGATGCGCAGGTCACGCTGCAGGCCATCGACCAGGTCCACCAGCAGGCGCTGGTCCTGCAACTGGCTGATGCGGGCGGTGCGTTGCAATATGTCGAAACCATTCTCGTCTCGCAGCGACAAGGTGACGCCGTCTGCGCCCAGAGGGTCCAGGGTGAGCTGATAAGGTGCCAATGCTTCATTGAGCAACAAGCTGACTGATTCCATCTTGTTCACTATTCACCTCGTTAGAACCAAGTGGTCTTCGACTGACCCCGCAACTGTCGGAAAAGTTCGACAAAACGGGGCTTTCACCAGGGGTTTCAGCGAGCATGCCCGGGAAACATGACAGATTGAAATTGCCCTTGGAGAAGTTATAGCACAAAGCCATCATCGCATCAGGCCACCCCTTGCCGGCCCTGTGTTTCCGCCTCGCGCGCGTCGATCCACTGCAACAACTCACCACCGGACATCGCGGCGGCGATAAAGCGCCCTTGCACTCGTGGCCGTCCCCCCCCCTGTACCGCTTGCCAGTCCGCGAGGGTATGGACATCCACCACCACCACACTGAGTTCCGAGCGTCGCGCCAGGATCAACGCCGCAGCCACCACGGCCGCCTTGGTGCCGTCCTCGGCCATGCCCCGGAGGAATTCCCCTGGCAGCTTCAATTCGCTGAGCGGCAGCTCGAACAGCTGGCGCAGGTTGACAGCACCGCGCCCGAAATCGTCGAGGCACAGGCGACAGCCCAGTTGATGCAACACCCTCAGTTGCTCAACCTGCTGCGGATCGAGTCGGGCGCAATGGTTCTCGCCGATCTCCAGGGTCAGGACGCCGGCAGGCAGGCGATGCTGCATCAGCAACTGCTGCAGACGCTCGCCGAGCCCCTCGTCGAGCAGCAACGTGGGCGGCACGTTGACCGCCACCGGCAAGGGCCGGCCCTCCTCCACCCGGATCGCCGCACTGACCGCCAAGGCCTTCTCCAGCACGTGCCAGGTGAGCATTTGCGCCAGTCCCGCGCCCTCCCGCACGGTGAAGAACTGCCCCGGCGCCAGCAACCCGAGGGTGGGGTGCTGCCAACGTACCGCCGCCTGCACGGCGACCAGCGCCCCGTCGGCGTCGACCCTGGGCTGGTAGCTCACCTGCCACTGGCTGCGCATCTGCAGCAGTTGCTCCGGAGACAGCCTGCCCAGTTCCAGGATCCGCGGCCCCATGGAGATCGCTGCGGGTCCTCTGGCACCGTCCTGGTACTCGCTCAGCAGGCGGTGCAGGACCGCCCCGCTGGCGGGCTTGCGCACACAGCCGAGGAGGCGCAGGCCCAGTTGCGGGATGAGTTCGGCGACCGTGTCGAGCAGCGTCGGCGCGGCGTCGCTGAGCACCACCAGCGCAGCGGCCAGGCGGTGCTCGGCGAGGTGACGGATCATCGCCATGCCATCCGCGCCGTCCATGTACAGATCGCAGATGGCCACGTCCACCGGCCCGCGGCGCTCGAGCATCTGCATGGCACAGGTCACCGACTCCGCCGCGAGCACGTCGAACACGCCCGCGGCGTTGAGCATCTGGTGCAAGGCCATGAGCTGGAAAGGATGGTCTTCGAGGATCAGGACCTTGAGCGAGTGCATGGGGGCAGGTCTCCGTGGTGGCACGAAGCTGCGACTCTAGGGAAATGGCGCGGGGGGACCTATAGGAAAAATCCGAAAGAGCGGTGTTTGTTTCCGACGGTGGATCTGACGGCAGGTACAGAAATGGCCGGTTTGTACCAGCAGAACGAAAGAAGGCCCGCACAAGTGCGGGCCTTCTTCTTTCCAGCATCAGCCGTTACAGCGGCTTGCCACGATTGCCGTGCTGGCTGACGAACGCCTGGACCTTGCCCAGGTCGTTGGCCAGGACGGTGCAGCGCTCTTCCCGGGAGAACAGGTCGGACAGGTGCGCCGGCAGTTCCAGGGATTTGCCGACACCGGCCTTTTCCACCGCATCGGGGAACTTGACCGGATGCGCGGTGCCCAGCACCACCATCGGGGTGTCCAGGCTGCGGCGGCATTCGCGGGCGGCCCTGACGCCGATCGCGGTGTGCGGGTCCAGCACTTCGCCGGTCTGGGCGAAGACGTCGGCGATGGTTTCGCAAGTCTGCGCGTCATCCACGGCCAGCGAGTCGAACAGCTTGCGTGCCTCGGTCCAGCGATCCTGCTCGACGCTGAAACCGCCACCCTGCTTGAAGGTCGCCATCAGCTCGGCGATCGCCGCGCCATTGCGACCGTGCAGGTCGAACAGCAGGCGTTCGAAGTTCGACGACACCATGATGTCCATGGACGGCGACAGGGTGGCGTGCAGGGTTTCCTTGACGTACTGGTTGCCGCTCATGAAGCGGTGCAGGATGTCGTTGCGGTTGGTCGCGACGATCAGCTGGCTGATCGGCAGGCCCATGTTGCGCGCCAGGTAACCGGCGAAGATGTCGCCGAAGTTGCCGGTCGGCACCGAGAACGCCACGGAACGCGCCGGGCCACCCAGCTGCAGGGCGGCGTGGAAGTAGTAGACGATCTGGGCCATGATCCGCGCCCAGTTGATCGAGTTGACCGCGACCAGGCGGGTGCCCTTGAGGAAGCCCTGGTCGGCGAAGCTGGCCTTGACCATCTCCTGGCAGTCGTCGAAGTTGCCTTCGATGGCGATGTTGTGGATGTTCTCGCCGATGATGGTGGTCATCTGCCGGCGCTGCACTTCCGACACGCGCTGGTGCGGGTGGAGGATGAAGATGTCGACGTTGTCGCAACGGCGGCAGCCTTCGATCGCGGCGGAACCGGTGTCACCGCTGGTGGCGCCGATGATCACCACGCGCTCGCCGCGCTTGGCCAGGACGTGGTCGAGCAGGCGACCGAGCAGTTGCAGGGCGAAGTCCTTGAACGCCAGGGTCGGGCCGTGGAACAGCTCCAGTACCCACTCGTTGCCGTTCAGTTGGCGCAGCGGTGCGACCGCGGCGTGGGCGAACTCGCCGTAGGTTTCCTCGAGGATCTTCTTGAAGTCGGCATCGGCGATGCTGCCGGTGACGAACGGGCGCATGACCCGGAATGCCAGTTCGTGATACGGCAGGCCGGCCCAGGAGGCGATCTCTTCCTGGGTGAAGCGCGGCAGGTTTTCCGGAACGTAGAGGCCACCGTCACTGGCCAGGCCGGCCAGCAGGACGTCTTCGAAATTCAGGGCAGGAGCCTGGCCACGGGTACTGATATAGCGCATTTGGGCAAACCTTCTTGGGAGCTGCAAGCTTTAAGCTGAAAGCTGCAAGAGCGGCAGTGGCGCCTGTTCTTGCAGCTTATGGCTTGCCGCTTGCACTGAAATTAATTGAGCTGTTCGACGCGGATCCGCACGACCTTGCCGACCACGTCCTGCAGGGCTTCCAGGGCGACGATGGCATCGTTCATGCGCTGTTCCTGCACCTCGTGGGTCAGCAGGATCATCGGTACCAGGCCGTCCTGTTCCTCGACGTCCTTCTGCATGATCGATTCGATGTTGATGCCACGCTCGGAAAGGATGCTCGCCACCTGGGCCAGTACGCCCGGGTGGTCCTTGGCCTGGATGCGCAGGTAGTACGCGGTCTCGCAGGCTTCGATCGGCAGGATCGGGTGGGCGGACAGCGAGTCCGGCTGGAACGCCAGGTGCGGTACGCGGTTTTCCGGGTCGGCGGTCATGGCGCGAACCACGTCCACCAGGTCGGCGACCACCGACGACGCGGTCGGCTCCATGCCGGCGCCGGCGCCGTAGAACAGGGTCGAACCGGCGGCGTCGCCGTTGACCATCACAGCGTTCATCACGCCATTGACGTTGGCGATCAGGCGGTCGGCTGGAATCAGGGTCGGGTGCACGCGCAGCTCGATGCCGGCGGCGGTGCTGCGGGCCACGCCCAGGTGCTTGATGCGGTAGCCCAGGGCCTCGGCGTAGTTGACGTCGGCGGTGGTCAACTGGGTGATGCCCTCGGTGTAGGCCTTGTCGAACTGCAGCGGGATGCCGAAGGCGATGGACGCGAGGATGGTCAGCTTGTGCGCGGCGTCGATGCCTTCGACGTCGAAGGTCGGATCGGCTTCGGCATACCCCAGGGCCTGGGCTTCGGCCAGGACGTCAGGGAAGGTGCGGCCTTTCTCGCGCATCTCGGTGAGGATGAAGTTGCCGGTGCCGTTGATGATGCCGGCGACCCAGTTGATGCGGTTGGCCGAGAGGCCTTCGCGGATCGCCTTGATCACCGGGATGCCGCCGGCCACGGCGGCTTCGAAGGCGACGATGACGCCCTTCTCGCGGGCACGGGCGAAGATCTCGTTGCCATGCACGGCGATCAGCGCCTTGTTCGCGGTGACCACGTGCTTGCCGTTGTCGATGGCCTTGAGCACCAGGTCGCGGGCCACGGTGTAGCCGCCGATCAGTTCGATGACAATATCGATCTCGGGGTTGCTCGCCACCTCGAACACGTCAGCGGTAATGGGGGTACCGGTAATCTGGCAGTTCGGGTTGGGCGAACGCATGGCAACCTGTGCCACTTCGATTCCACGCCCGGCGCGACGGGCGATTTCCTCAGCGTTTCGCTTAAGAACATTGAAGGTACCGCCACCGACGGTCCCCAACCCACAGATGCCTACTTTGACCGGTTTCACTGTGAACTCCCCATTGAACGCCCGGCGCCGAGCCAGGCGTGAAAAAGGCCGCCTCCCCATGAAGGCGGCCCGCAGATTGAATTACTTGGCGCTGGCCATGGCCAGCTTGGCCACTTGCGGCGCCGGCTGGTAGCCCGGGATCACCTGGCCGTCCTCGAGGACGATGGCCGGCGTGCCGTTGACACCGATCGACTGGCCCATGGCGAACTGCTTGCTCACCGGGTTCTCGCACTTGGCGGCCTTGATTTCCTTGCCGTCGATCATCTTGTCCAGCGCACCGTTGCGGTCCTTGGAGCACCAGACCGCCTGCAGTTGCTCATCACCCGGCGAGCCGATGCCCTGGCGCGGGAAGGCGACGTAGCGCACTTCGATACCGAGGCGGTTCAGTTCAGGTACTTCGGCGTGCAGCTTGTGGCAGTACGGGCAGGTGGTGTCGGTGAACACGGTGATGTGCGACTTGGCTTGACCCTTGGCAGGATAAACCACCATCTCCGCGGCTGGAATGGCGTTGATGGTCTTGGCGATGGCCTGTCGTTCGGTCTTCTCGGTGAGGTTGACCGGCTTGCCATCCTGCATCTGGAACAGGTAGCCCTGGACCAGGAACTGGCCGTCGGCACTGGCATACAGGACACGTCCGCCCTGCAGCTTGACTTCGTAGAGGCCGTTGAGCGGGCTGCTGGAAATGCTGTCGACCGGCACTTCCGATTCCAGCGATTTCAGGGTCTTGCGAATCGCCTGCTCGGCATCGTCGGCCACGGCGAACGTGGTGACCAGCGCCAGGGCGGCGGCCGCGAGGGTCTGGATCAAACGCATGGGGGAACTCCTTACATAGGACCGGATTAGGGACGCCCGTGCTGAAAACGCGGGGATTTCGCCGGCCCAGGACGTGTACTCCTGAAGACTATCACATTCATCACCGGGTAACGGTGCCCCTGAAGCGTCAAATACGCTGCTAACCGCGTGGATGATGGCGTGCGTGCAACTCCTGCAGCCGGGCCTTGGCGACATGGGTGTAGATCTGCGTGGTCGACAGGTCGCTGTGGCCCAGCAGCATCTGCACCACCCGCAGGTCGGCACCATGGTTGAGCAGGTGGGTGGCGAAGGCATGGCGCAGGGTGTGCGGCGACAACGCCTTGCCGATGCCGGCTACCGTGGCGTGGTGCTTGATGCGGTGCCAGAAGGTCTGGCGGGTCATCTGCTCGCCGCGCTGGCTGGGGAACAGGACATCGCTGGGGCGTCCGTTGAGCAACTCGTTGCGACCGTCGCGCAGGTAGCGCTCGAGCCACACCACGGCCTCCTCGCCCATGGGCACCAGACGCTCCTTGCTGCCCTTGCCCATCACCCGCAACACGCCCTGGCGCAGGTTGATCTGGTCGAGGGTCAGGCTGACCAGTTCGGTCACCCGCAGGCCGCAGGCATAGAGCACCTCGAGCATGGCGCGATCGCGCTGGCCGATGGCCTCGCCGAGGTCCGGCGCCCGCAGCAGCGCTTCGACATCGGCTTCGGACAGGGACTTGGGCAAGGGGCGCCCCAGTTGCGGCATGTCCACTTGCAGGGTCGGATCGACAGCGATCAGCTTTTCCCGCAGCAGATAACGATAGAAGCCGCGCACACCGGACAGGAAGCGTGCCGTGGAACGTGGCTTGTAGGCGTTGTCCATGCGCCAGGCGAGATGATCGAGGATCAGCTCGCGGCCGGCGTTGGCCAGGTCGATGCCTTTGTCCTGCAGCCAGCCGTTGAACAGGGCGAGATCACTGCGGTAGGAGGCACGGGTGTTGTCCGACAGACCTTTCTCCAGCCACAGGGCATCGAGAAACTGGTCGATCAGGGGATGGTCGATGGCGGGCATGAACACTCACAGGCAAAACGAAACGCCGCTAGTGTTCCACAGGCCTCAGAAACCCGGCAATACCGGCACCGGCCGCTTGTCCTCGTCGATCGCGACGAAACTGAACAGGCCGTGGATGGCCTTCTCGCGGGTGTCGCAGCTCATGCTTTCGACGAACACTTCGACTTCCACCTTGAGGCTGGTGTTGCCGACCTTCACCACCCGCCCCACCAGTTCGACGATGGAGCCGGCCGCGATCGGGTGCTTGAAATCGATGCGGTCGGTGGACACGGTCACCAGCGGCAGACGACAGAAACGCGTGGCGGCGATGAACGACACTTCGTCCATCCAGGCCAGGGCAGTGCCGCCGAACAGGGTGTTGTGGTGGTTGGTGGTGGAGGGGAATACGGCCTTGGTCACGCGGGTCACCGACAGCTCGGTGCGGCGTTCGATTTCCTGGTCTCGGGTAATCATGGCATCACTTGAACGAATACAAGAATCACGGAAAACAAAAAGGGCAGCCCGTAGGCTGCCCTTTCTTTCGCAAAGGTCGGACTGGACTCAGGCCAGTTTTTCCTTGATGCGAGCTGCTTTACCGGACAGGTCACGCAGGTAGTACAGCTTGGCTTTACGCACGTCACCACGACGTTTCACGGCCAGGCTGTCGATTTGCGGGCTGTAGGTCTGGAAAGTACGCTCAACGCCGACACCGTTGGAGATCTTGCGAACGGTGAATGCGCTGTTCAGGCCGCGGTTGCGCTTGGCGATTACGACGCCTTCGAACGCCTGCAGACGGGAACGATCGCCTTCCTTCACTTTCACCTGAACGACAACGGTGTCGCCCGGGGCAAAGGTAGGGATCTCTTTGCTCATCTGTTCAGCTTCGATCTGCTGAATGATCTTGTTGGTCATCTTGTGCTCCTAAGGCAAATCTACGGATTTACCATCGATACGTTAACTATCGTCCCGCTCGCGGATGTATTCCTCGAGCAGCTTCTTCTCTTCTCCAGAAAGTGAGCGACTTTCCAGAAGATCAGCGCGTCGTTCCCAGGTCCGTCCAAGGGACTGCTGCAAACGCCAGCGCCGGATGTGTGCATGGTTGCCACTAAGCAACACGTCGGGAACACGCTGATCCGCATACACCTCGGGTCGGGTGTAGTGCGGGCAATCCAGCAGACCATCGGTGAAAGAGTCTTCCTCCGCCGAGTCCACATGCCCTAAAGCTCCGGGCAGCAGCCGTGTAACCGCATCGATCAGGACCATCGCCGGCAGCTCGCCGCCAGAGAGTACATAGTCGCCAATCGACCACTCTTCATCGACATGGGCTTCAATGAAACGCTCGTCGATGCCTTCGTAACGACCGGCGATCAGAATCAACGATTCATGCTGCGCCAGGTCCTTGACCGCCGACTGAGTCAGCTTGCGGCCTTGTGGCGAGAGGTAGATCACCTTCGCCGCTCCTCCGGTTGCCTGCCTGGCCTGGACCAGGGCGTCTTCCAGAGGCTTGATCTTCATCACCATGCCCGGACCACCGCCAAAAGGCCGATCATCCACCGTGTGGTGACGATCCGTGGTGTAGTCCCGCGGGTTCCAGCAGGTCAGTTGCAACAACCCCTGTTTCACCGCTCGGCTGGTAATGCCGTACTCACTGATGGCCGAGAACATCTCGGGGAACAACGTGATGACATCTACGCGCAGGCTGGCCATTGCTTAGAAGTCCGCGTCCCACTCAACCCTCATTTCGCCTGCGGCCAGGTCGATTGCCAACACGCATTGCCGGGTATAAGGCAATAGCCGTTCACGATCATCCAGGCTGCCAGCGCAGGGCTTGACCACCATTACATCGTTCGCGCCGGTCTCCAACAGGTGATCAACCTTGCCGAACAGGTGTCCGTCCTGGTTGATGACACTCAGGCCCACGAGCTGGTACCAGTAGTACTCGTCGTTGGCCAGGTTGGGCAAAAGGCTTCGCGAGATACAGATCTCATAACCGCTCAGAAGACGAGCTTCATCGCGATCGTCGAGCCCCTTGAGCTTGGCGACCAGATCCTTTTGACCGGATCGGCCCTTGACCAGCTCTACCTGCTTGACCACACCTTCGCGCCGAAGCGTCCAGTGGCGGTACTGCAACAGGTTGTCGATCGGATCGGTAAAGGAAAACACCTTCACCTCGCCGCGAACGCCGTGTACCGAAAAAATCTTGCCGACGACGATCAGGTCGTCCGCATTTTCTGGCGTCGCGTTCATATTGCTCAGGCAGCGGCCTTGGCAGCTTCCTTCAGCAGCTGAGCAACGCGCTCAGACGGCTGTGCACCTTGAGCCAGCCAGTAGGTGGCGCGCTCTTGGTTTACGGACAGTTTGACTTCTGCGCCCGAAGCAATCGGGTTGAAGAAGCCGATACGCTCAACGAAACGACCATCGCGCGCGTTGCGGCTGTTGGTCACGGTGAGGTGGTAGAATGGGCGCTTTTTGGAGCCGCCACGGGCAAGACGGATGGTTACCATGTGAACATCGTTCCTGTAGTCGGTGCTGCAAATCTATAGGCCAAGCGGGCACGGGTGCCCGAAAGGCCGCATATTCTCGGGGAATACACGGACTTTTGCAAATGCCTTTTTTCTGGCAACTGCCTGTCTGTCATACAGATCTGCAATGAAGCTGCCTTTCACAAGGCAGCGAATTTCCCGCCGAGGCGGGTTTCGAGGGCGGTGCCGGCCAGCGCCACCACCCCGGAATCGGGTTTACAGCTTGGGCATGCCGCCGCCGGGCATCATGCCACCCAGGCCGCGCATCATCTTGGCCATGCCGCCTTTGGCAGAAAACTTCTTCATCATCTTCTGCATCTGCTTGTGCTGCTTGATCAGGCGGCCGATGTCCTGCACCTGGGTGCCGGAACCGAGGGCGATGCGGCGCTTGCGCGAGCCGCTGATCAGCTCGGGGTCGCGACGCTCGGCCGGGGTCATGGAGTTGATGATCGCCTCCATCTGCTTGAACTGCTTCTCCGCTGCGCCCTGGGCGTTGCCCATCTGCGCCAGGTTGACCCCGCCGATGCTCGGCAGCTTGTCCATCAGGCCGCCAAGGCCGCCCATGTTCTTCATCTGTTGCAGCTGGTCGCGGAAGTCTTCGAGGTCGAAGCCCTTGCCCTTCTTCAGCTTCTTGGCCAGCTTGTCGGCCTTGGCCTTGTCGATGTTCTGCTCGGCCTGCTCGATCAGGCTGAGCACGTCGCCCATGCCGAGGATCCGCGAGGCGATGCGGTCCGGGTGGAACGGCTCGAGGGCCTCGGTCTTCTCGCCCATGCCGATGAACTTGATCGGCTTGCCGGTGATGGCACGAACCGACAAGGCGGCACCGCCACGGGCGTCACCGTCGACCTTGGTCAGCACCACGCCGGTCAGCGGCAGGGCGTCACCGAAGGCCTTGGCGGTGTTGGCCGCGTCCTGGCCGGTCATGGCGTCGACCACGAACAGCGTCTCGATCGGCTTGACCGCGGCGTGCAGGTCCTTGATCTCGGTCATCATTTCCGCGTCGACGTGCAGGCGACCGGCGGTGTCGACGATGACCACGTCGATGAATTTCAGCTTGGCTTCGCGAATCGCCGCTTCGGCGATGGCCACCGGCTTCTGGCTGATGTCGGACGGGAAGAAGGTCACGCCGATGTCGTTGGCCAGGGTTTCCAACTGCTTGATCGCGGCCGGGCGGTAGACGTCGGCGGAGACCACCATGACGGTCTTCTTCTTGCGTTCCTTGAGGAAGCGCGCCAGCTTGCCGGCGGTGGTGGTCTTGCCCGCACCCTGCAGACCGGCCATCAGCACCACGGCAGGCGGGGCGGCGTTGAGGCTCAGGTCCTCGTTGGCCGCGCCCATCAGTTCCTCGAGCTCGGCCTGGACGATCTTCACGAACGCCTGGCCCGGGGTCAGGCTGCGGGAAACCTCGGTACCGACCGCACGTTCCTTGACCTTGTTGACGAAGTCCTTGACCACCGGCAGGGCGACGTCGGCTTCGAGCAACGCCATGCGCACTTCGCGCAGGGTGTCTTTGATGTTGTCTTCATTCAGCTTGGCCTTGCCGGTGACATGGCGCAGCGTCTGTGACAGACGATCGGTCAGGTTTTCAAACATGGGGATCCTTTCAGGCTCTGTGGAACCGGGGTTTAGCCAGCCCAGGGGCGCGGGCAGGGGCGCGATTATAACGAAGACTGGCGCCAGCGCACACCATGCCGTCGGCGCAACGTCTTCCTAGGGGGCCGGGTTCTATGCCAAACTCGTCGACTTTCGGGCTTGCCTAACAGGACTTATGCTCCCCTTGTCACCCAGCTTGCTACCCAATCTGATCGCCGCCTGCCTGTACGCCGCCGCGTTCGCCTTCCAAGCCATCGGCCTGTCCCGCGGCATCAAGGCCGACAAACGGCTGCTCGGCCTGTTGGGAGCCGTGGCAGTCGTCGCCCAGGGCAGCGCGCTGTTCTGGCAACTGCTCACGCCCCTGGGCCTGAGCCTGGACTTCTTCAGCGCCGCCAGCCTGATCGCCGCAGCGGTGATCGCCATCACCCTGCTCGCCTGCCTGCGCAGCCCGGTGGAGAACCTGCTCCTGCTGCTGTTCCCGCTCGGCCTGCTGACCGCGCTGATCGCCCAGTTCGCGCCGTCCGGCACGGTTCCGCTGATCAACGAGGAGCCGGGCATCCTCGCCCATATCCTGCTGTCGATCCTGGCCTACGGCCTGTTCACCATCGCGGTGTTCCAGGCACTGTTGCTGCTGGTGCAGGATCACCAGCTCAAGCACAAGCACCCGTCGGGCCTGATCCGCAACTTCCCGCCGCTGCAGACCATGGAAAGCCTGCTGTTCAGCTTCCTCTGGGCCGGCTGGGGCCTGCTTTCGCTGTCGCTGATTTCCGGCTGGCTGTTCCTCGACAACCTGTTCGCCCAGCACCTGGTGCACAAGACCCTGCTGGCCTGCGTGGCCTGGATCGTGTTCAGCGTGCTGCTGTGGGGCCGCACCCGCCTCGGCTGGCGCGGACACAAGGCGATCCGCTGGACCCTGGCCGGGTTCTGCCTGCTGATGCTGGCGTACTTCGGCAGCAAGCTGGTACGCGAATTCATCCTGCATATCTGACGGGCGACCGATGAACACTCTGCCGCTGGCTCCGCTGCTCGGGCTCCTCGCCCTGGCCTTGTTGTGGTCGGCGCTGTTCACCGCCGTCGACGCCGCCCGCCAGCGCCTGGCCAACAGCCGGCGCAACGACAGCCACCCGACCCTCGACGGCGTCCCGGCCCAGGCCCTGGTCCTGGCCGCGACCCTCGGCAAGCTGCTGGTACTCGCCCTCGCCGCCCTTACCGGCCTGCGTTGCCAGGGCGAAAGCGGCTTCTGGCTGGGCTGCCTGGGCGCCGCCCTGCTGCTGCTGGTGTGCGCCGAGTACCTGCCGCGGCAACTGGCCCGGCGCAATCCGGAGGCCTTCATCGGCCTCGGCCTCATCCTCAAGTTGCCGCTGCACCTGCTGCAGCCGCTGGCCTGCCTGCTGGACGGCATCGCCCGGCTGATCGTGCGCCCCTTCGCGGTCAAGCCGGCAGTGGTCAATCACCACGAAAACGAGCCCGAGGACGCCGACGACAGCGAGGAAGCCCACGACCAGCCGGGCGCCCACACCCTGCCCGCTGGCCTGCTGGCCCTGGAACGGATCACCGTCAACCACATCCTGGTACCCCGCAGCGAAGTGGACGGGGTCAACCTCGACGACCCGATCGCCGCCATCATCGAACAGCTGAGCACCTGCAAGCACACGCGCCTGCCGGTGTTCCACAGCGATATCAACCAGGTCCAGGCGGTGCTCAACCTCCGCCACATCGCCCACCTGCTGCCCACGGCCGAGCTGACCCACGAAAGCCTGCTGGCCGCCTGCTACGAGCCGTACTTCGTCCCGGAAAGCACCCCGCTGCAGATGCAGTTGCTCAACTTCCACAAGCAGCAGCGGCGCATGGGTATCGTCGTCGACGAATACGGCGAGGTGCAGGGCATCGTCACCCTGGAGGACATCCTCGAGGAGATCGTCGGCGAGTTCGAGGAGCAGGAGAACCACGACAACCCGCACATCCACCCGCTGGAAGACGGGCGCCACGTGATCGAGGGCGCCATCGCCATCCGCGAGCTGAACCGCTGCCTCGGCTGGCACCTCCCCAGCGATGGCCCGAAGACCCTCAATGGCCTGGTCACCGAAGCCCTGGAGAGCATTCCGGACAGCGCGGTGTGCCTGAAGATCGGCCGCTACCGCCTGGAAATCCTCGAAACCGAGGACAACCGCGCCAGCCGCATCCTGGTCTGGATCGTGGCCCGCCCACCCGTGGCCTGATCCGCTACCTGCCAGCCGCCGAGATAGACACATTCAGTATCGAATGTGGCTATACTCGAGCCACGCTTACCCAGCGCTGTCGTCGCGCCCGCTACCCGCACCCGGCGCCTTCCGGCCAGTGCGCACCGCCCGCATCACGCGCCCAAGCGGTACTGCTTCACACCCCGAACAGTGCCCGCGCCCGCCCTCATCCCCACAGGGCACATGCTCGGCGAGGCGAGTCATACCAACAATTAATGCTTCGACCCCGCCGCCATCCGTGCGTGGCGGGCAGACAAGCACTCGACTGTCAGGGGTACACCGCATGACCAGCAGCACCTGCACCACCGCGGACGCCGCGCCTTCCGGCAATTCGCCGGCACGCGTGGCCACCGCCAGCTTCATCGGCACCGCCATCGAGTTCTACGATTTCTACGTCTACGCCACCGCCGCCGCGCTGGTGATCGGCCCGGTGTTCTTCCCGCAGACCTCCGGCACCGCGCAGATGCTCTCGGCATTCCTCACCTTCGGCATCGCCTTCCTCGCCCGACCGCTGGGCTCGGCACTGTTCGGCCACTTCGGCGACCGTATCGGGCGCAAGTCGACCCTGGTCGCTTCGCTGCTGCTGATGGGGGTCTGCACCACCTTGATCGGCGTCCTGCCGGGGCATGACAGCATCGGCGTCTGGGCGCCGATCCTGCTCTGCGTGCTGCGCTTCGGCCAAGGCCTGGGCCTGGGTGGCGAGTGGGGCGGTGCCGCACTGCTGGCCACGGAGAACGCGCCCAAGGGCAAGCGCGCCTGGTTCGGCATGTTCCCGCAACTGGGCCCGTCGATCGGCTTCCTTGCCGCCAACGGCCTGTTCCTGGCCCTGGCCATGCTGCTCAGCGACGAGGACTTCCGCGCCTGGGGCTGGCGCATTCCGTTCCTGCTCAGCGCCGCGCTGGTCATCGTCGGCCTGTACGTGCGCCTGAAGCTGGAGGAAACGCCGGTCTTCGCCAAGGCCATCGCCCGCCACGAGCGGGTGAAGCTGCCGGTGGTCGAGCTGTTCGCCCAGTACTGGGTGCCGGTGCTGCTGGGCGCCGCCGCCATGGTGGTGTGCTACGCGCTGTTCTACATCTCCACGGTGTTCTCGCTGAGCTACGGCGTGTCGACACTGGGCTACACCCGCGAGACCTTCCTCGGCCTGCTGTGCTTCGCGGTGCTGTTCATGGCCCTGGCCACGCCGCTGTCGGCCTGGCTCAGCGACCGCTACGGGCGCAAGCCGGTGCTGGTGGTCGGCGCCCTGCTGGCGATCGCCTCGGGCTTCACCATGCAGCCACTGCTGACCTCCGGCTCCACCACCGGGGTGGCGCTGTTCCTGGCCATCGAGCTGTTCCTGATGGGGGTGACCTTCGCCCCGATGGGCGCACTGCTGCCGGAACTGTTCCCGACCCATGTGCGCTATACCGGTGCCTCGGCGGCCTACAACCTGGGCGGCATCGTCGGCGCCTCGGCGGCACCCTTCTTCGCACAGAAGCTGGTGGTGATGGGGGGATTGAGCTGGGTGGGCGGCTATGTCTCGGTCGCGGCCCTGCTGAGCCTGATCGCCGTGCTGTGCCTGAAGGAAACCCGGCACAGCGACCTGTAACGAAAAACGGGGGCCGCTTTGCGGCCCCCGTTGTCTTGAGCCTTACAGCTCGACCTTCACCGCTTGCGAAGCGCGGGTCGCCTTGGCCCGGGCCGCTTCGATCGACTCGTCACGCGCCAGGCACACGCCCATGCGTCGCTGGCCGTTGACTTCCGGCTTGCCGAACAGACGCAGCGCGGTGTCCGGCTCGGCCAGGGCGGCGCCGAGGTTGTCGAAGGCGGTCTGCTGCGACTGGCCCTCGACCAGGATCACCGCCGACGCCGAAGGGCCGAACTGGCGGATCGCCGGGATCGGCAGGCCGAGGATGGCCCGTGCGTGCAGGGCGAACTGCGACAGGTCCTGGGAAATCAGGGTGACCAGGCCGGTGTCGTGCGGACGCGGCGACACTTCGCTGAACCAGACCTGGTCGCCCTTGACGAACAGCTCCACGCCGAACAGGCCACGACCACCCAGGGCCTCGGTGACCGCCTTGGCCACCCGCTCGGACTCGGCCAGGGCCACCGGGCTCATGGCCTGTGGCTGCCAGGATTCCTGGTAGTCGCCCTTCTCCTGACGGTGACCGACCGGCGCCAGGAAGGTGGTGCCACCGACATGACGAACGGTCAGCAGGGTGATTTCGTAGTCGAAGTCGATGAAGCCCTCGATGATCACCCGGCCCTTGCCGGCGCGGCCGCCTTCCTGGGCGTAGTCCCAGGCCTTCTGCAGGTCGTCGGCGCTCTTCAGCAGGCTCTGGCCCTTGCCCGACGAACTCATCACCGGCTTGACCACGCAGGGGAAGCCCAGGTCCAGGGCCGCGGCCTGGTATTGCTCGAAGGTGTCGGCGAAGTGGTAGGGCGAGGTCGGCAGGTCCAGCTCTTCGGCGGCCAGGCGACGGATGCCTTCGCGGTTCATGGTCAGTTGCGCGGCGCGGGCGGTCGGCACCACGGTGAAGCCTTCGGCTTCCAGCTCCACCAGGGTGGCGGTGGCGATGGCTTCGATTTCCGGGACGATGTAGTGCGGCTTCTCGGCCTCGATCACCGCGCGCAGGGCGGCGCCGTCGAGCATGTTGATCACGTGGCTGCGATGCGCCACCTGCATGGCCGGGGCGTTGGCGTAACGGTCCACGGCGATCACTTCGACACCGAAGCGTTGCAGCTCGATCACCACTTCCTTGCCCAGCTCGCCACAGCCGCAGAGCAGTACACGGGTCGCGGTGGGCGACAAGGGGGTTCCGATACGAGTCATCTCAGGTCCTCAGCGGGAGAAATCCAGGACCGCCCCAGCACGGTGCGGGCCAGCGAAAGGCGCGTATTTTACATGATCGCAGGGGCAACAGGCCCCCTGTGGGAGGCCGCCGTGTCTTAGTTGGCGACGGCGCTCTTGCGCACGCGCCAGGCCATGGCCAGCCAGACCGCGGTGACGCCGGCGAACTTCGACGCCAGCGCGGTGCCGACCACCGCCGGCGTCAAGGCGCCGATCATGCCGAAGAAGATGAAGGTGTCGATGGGAATGCTCAGCGCCGAGCTGATCCACAGGCGGTCATGCAGCGGGCGCCGGGTGATGCTGAACACCAGCCAGTCGATCAGCTCCGACACGGCGAAGGCGGTGGCGCTGGCCAGGGCGATGGCCGGGTCCGAGGTGACATAGGACAGCACCAGCGCCACCAGCATGGCGACCAGCGCGCCATGGCCGAAGCGGGTCTGCACCATGTCGCGCAGGACGAACACCAGCCCGCCCCAGGCGGACCAGATGACATCCAGGTGCGGTGCACTGGAGAAGGCGTAGTTGATCAGCACCACGCTGCTGATATAGGCGATGAGAAAGAACATTGGACAGTGACCGGTGGACAAGCCGCACAGGGTACTTCACCGCCCCGGCGCGGCCAAGTCCGGGATTCAGCCGACCTTGGCCGCGTGGCCGAAGATCAGCCCGGCAGCCAGGGCGCGCTCGTGGCACAGCGCGAGCACCTGGCGCCGCTCGCTGTTGTCCATGCGCCCCCAGCGGGTGATTTCCGTGGCGGTACGCTGGCAGCCGGTGCAGATATCCTGGTCATCCAGCGCGCAGATACTGACGCAGGGCGACGCCACGGGCTTTTCGACGGTGTCGCTCATCAATCCTCCTGCGGCGTCAGGTCACGGGCATAGCGCTGGGCATTGTGCACGTAGTGGGCGGCGCTGGCTTCCAGCAGCTTCTTCTGCGCATCGGTCAGTTCGCGCACCACCTTGCCCGGCGAACCCATCACCAGCGAACCGTCGGGAATCTCCTTGCCTTCGGCGATCAGCGCATTGGCGCCGATGATGCAGTGCTTGCCGATCTTCGCGCCGTTGAGGATCACCGCGTTGATGCCGATCAGGCTGAAATCGTCGACGCTGCAGCCATGCAGCATGGCGTTGTGGCCGATGGTCACGCCCTTGCCGATGGTCAGCGGCGAGCCCATGTCGGTGTGCATCACCGTGCCGTCCTGGACGTTGCTGTTCTCGCCGATGTCGATCAGCTCGTTGTCGCCACGCAGCACCGCGTTGAACCAGACACTGGCCCCCGCCTGCAGGCGCACCTTGCCGATCAGCGTGGCATTGGGCGCCACCCAGCTTTGCGGATGGGTTTCGACCCGCAGGTCGCCCAGACGGTATTTCATGCGTGGATCCTCACGGTGGATGCGCGGCGGGTGGTCCCGCTCGTCAGAGTGGAGTGAAGCGCTCGGGGGGCTGGTGCAGGCTGATCTTCGCGTCGTAGAGCAGGTTGACCAGCTCGACGATCATGATCGCCGACAAGCCCCAGATCTTGTATTCGCCGAAGCGGTAGCTGGGCACGTACCAGCTGCGTCCCTGGTAGTCGATGCGGTGGGTGTGGTCGCGCGGGTCCTGGCGGAAGAACTCCAGCGGCACGCTGAACACCGCGGCGATCTCGGCATCGTTGGGCCGGTACTCGACGTAGTCGGGGATCAGCCCGACATAGGGCGTGACCTTCAGGCCGTGCAGCGAAACCAGCGGGCTCAGCGGCCCGATGACCTCGACCAGGCCCGGCGGCAGGCCGATTTCCTCCTCCGCCTCGCGCAACGCGGTGAACACCAGGTCCGGGTCTTCCGGATCGCGCCGACCGCCTGGGAAGGCCACTTCGCCGCCATGGGTGGACAGGCCCTTGGCCCGCAGGGTCAGGACCAGCTCGGGATCTTCGCTGCGAGTGATGGGCAACAGCACCGCGGCCTCGGGAAAACGTCGATCGGTTTCCAAAGTACCCGGGGTGTGACTGCTCACACGGCGAAGAAGCTCGTCCAGCATGGTCTCTCTCGTTCCAGAAGCGTCCTGCATCATGCACCAAAGCCGCGCTGCGCCCAACCCCCGCAGACGATCGCACTTGCGGCGTCCGTGAACGGGGCGCGAAGATAGCGGCAACTCTCAGGAAGATAAGCATGAAATACTGCAGCGCGTGCGGCAAGACGGTCACCCAGCGCATTCCCGACGGCGATTCGCGCCTGCGCTACGTCTGCGATCACTGCCAGACCATCCATTACCAGAACCCCAACATCGTCGCCGGCGTGCTGCCCAGCCACGGCAGCCAGGTCCTGCTCTGTCGTCGCGCCATCGAACCGCGCCGCGGCTACTGGACCCTGCCCGCGGGGTTCATGGAGAACGGCGAGACCATGGAGCAGGCCGCACGCCGGGAAACCGTGGAGGAAGCCTGCGCCCGCCTGGGCGACCTGACGCTCTACCACCTCTACGACCTGCCGCACATCAACCAGGTGCATGTGTTCTTCCGCGGCGAACTGGCCGACCTGGACTTCGACGTCGGCGTCGAGAGCCTGGAAGTGCGGCTTTTCGACGAACACGAGATCCCATGGGACGAGCTGGCTTTCCGCACCGTGCGCGTCACACTAGAATGCTACTATCGGGACCGCGAAAAGCATCACTACCCGGTACGCAACGACTGCCTGCCGCCCTCTTTCGCCCCGCCACCTACTGTCGATTCGTGAAACCGCTTTCCGGGGATACCGTTCAATGCGCTGGTTGCTCGCTCTTTTCTGCCTCGGTGTGGCTTCGGTGTCCCAGGCGGCCTTTACCGAAACCATCATCAGGAAACCCGCCGCCCCGGATGCCCGCAGCGCTCCGGTCGCCTCCCCGGTCGACCTCAAGCCGTCGATGGAACGGATCGACAAGGTGCTGGTGATCAAGTCGCAGCGCCGCCTGCAACTGATCAGTGCCGGGGAGCCGATGAAGACCTACAGGATCTCCCTCGGCAAGAAGCCGGTGGGGGCCAAGGAGCGCGAGGGCGACAAGCGCACCCCGGAAGGCTTCTACTGGCTGGACTGGCGCAAGGTCTCGGACCGCTACAACCTGGCGATCCATGTCTCCTACCCGAACGTCAGCGACGCCGCCAAGGCACGTCGGGACGGGGTGCCGCCGGGCGGCATGATCATGATCCACGGCACGCCGCTGGGGGGTGAGTATCCGGAAGAGGTGTTCCACACCCTGGACTGGACCGAGGGCTGCATCGCCATGCGCAACACGGACATGCGGGAAGTGTGGGGACTGGTGAAGGACGGGACGATGATCGAGATCCGGCCCTGACACCCTTGAAGACCTTGCAAAACACTGTGGGCTGGCTTGCCAGCGATGAGGCCCTGAACTGGCCAATCGCTGGCAAGCCAGCTCCCACAGGGTTGGCGTACAGCCTTCAGATATCAGCGAGCTTCCAGGCCTCATAAGCCGGCGTTTCATACGGATGGCTGTGCTTCAGCGCCGCGACGACCCGGTGAATCAGTTCGTCGGCCACTACCAGTTCCACCCGCCACTCTTCCACCGACTCGACGACACCAGGCTGCCCGATGAACGGCGTTGCGCCGTCCAGCGGGCGGAACTGACCCTGGCCCAGCACCTGCCAGGCACAGCAGTCATAGTCGCCGATGCGCCCGCCGCCCGCGGCGAACACGGCCTGCTTGACCGTGTCGACGTGGCTTGGCGGGACGAAGAACGCGAGTTTGTACAACTCAGTTCACCCAGGCCCGCGCGTTGCGGAACATGCGCATCCAGCCGGCATCTTCGTTCCAGTCGTCCGGACGCCAGGAGTTCTGCACGGCACGGAAGACCCGCTCAGGGTGCGGCATCATGATGGTGACGCGACCGTCGCGGCTGGTCAGGCCGGTGATCCCGCGCGGCGAGCCGTTCGGGTTGGCCGGGTAACGCTCGGTGACCTTGCCGTGGTTGTCGACGAAGCGCAGTGCCACGCAACCGGACAGGTCGGCTTCGAGCAGGGCTTCCTCGCTGGAGAACTCGGCATGGCCTTCGCCGTGGGCGATGGCGATCGGCATGCGCGAACCGGCCATGCCCTGCAGGAAGATCGAGTTGGACTCCTGGACCTGGACCATCGCGACACGCGCCTCGAACTGCTCGGAGCGGTTGCGCACGAAGTGCGGCCAGTACTCGGTACCCGGGATCAGCTCGTGCAGGTTGGACATCATCTGGCAACCATTGCACACGCCGAGGGCGAAGCTGTCGCTACGGGCGAAGAAGCCCTGGAAGGCGTCGCGGGCACGGGCGTTGAACAGTGCCGACTTGGCCCAGCCCTCACCGGCGCCGAGCACGTCACCGTAGGAGAAGCCACCGCAGGCCACCAGGCCCTTGAAGGCGTCGAGGTCGACACGACCGGCGAGGATATCGCTCATGTGCACGTCGATGGCATTGAAGCCGGCGCGGTCGAAGGCTGCCGCCATTTCCACCTGGCCGTTGACGCCCTGCTCGCGCAGGACTGCCACCTGCGGACGCACGCCTTTCTTGATGTACGGCGCGGCGATGTCCTGGTTGACGTCGAAGCCCAGCTTGACGCTCAGGCCCGGGTTGTCCTCTTCCAGCAGCAGGTCGAATTCCTGGTCGGCGCACTCGGCGTTGTCACGCAGGCGCTGGATCTGGAAGCTGGTCTCGGCCCACTGGCGCTGCAACAGGCGACGGTCGCCCTTGAACAGCTCCTCGCCCGCCAGCTTGATGACCACTTCGCCGTTGTTGATCGGCTGGCCGATCACCGCGACGCAGTCTTCGCCAAGGCCGGCGGCGCTGAACTGCGCCAGCACGTCCGGGGTGGCGTCCTGACGCACCTGGATCACCGCGCCCAGCTCTTCGTTGAAGAGGATGGCCGCGACTTTCTCGCGCTTGCCGGTCAGGGTGTCCAGTTCCAGGTCCAGGCCGCAGTGGCCGGCGAAGGCCATTTCCAGCGCGGTGGTCAGCAGGCCGCCGTCGGAACGGTCGTGGTAGGCCAGCAGGTGGCCGTCGGCGTTGAGGCCCTGGATCACGGCGAAGAAGGCCTTCAGGTCTTCGGCGTCGTCGACGTCCGGTGCCTGGGCGCCCAACTGGCCGTGGGTCTGCGCCAGGATCGAGGCGCCCATGCGGTTCTTGCCGCGGCCCAGGTCGATCAGGATCAGGTCGGTCTCGCCCTTGTCCATGCGCAGTTGCGGGGTCAGGGTCTTGCGCACGTCCACCACCGGCGCGAAGCCGGTGACGATCAGCGACAGCGGCGAGGTGACGGTCTTCTCCGCGCCTTCGTCGCTCCAGCGGGTCTTCATGGACATGGAGTCCTTGCCCACCGGGATGGTCAGGCCCAGTTCGGGGCAGAGTTCCATGCCCACGGCCTTGACGGTGTCGTACAGGCGGGCGTCTTCGCCCGGGTGACCGGCGGCGGACATCCAGTTGGCCGACAGCTTGATGTCGGACAGCTTCTCGATGCGCGAGGCGGCCATGTTGGTCAGGGTCTCGCCGATCGCCATGCGCCCGGACGCCGGGGCGTCCAGCAGGGCCAGCGGGGTGCGCTCGCCCATGGCCATGGATTCGCCGGTGTAGACGTCGAAGCTGGTGGCGGTGACGGCGACGTCGGCCACCGGGACCTGCCACGGGCCGACCATCTGGTCGCGGGCGACCAGGCCGGTGATGGTGCGGTCGCCGATGGTGATCAGGAAGCTCTTGCTGGCCACGGCCGGGTGACGCAGGACGCGCTCGATGGAGTCGGCCAGTTCCAGCTTGGACGGGTCGAAATCATCGCCCTGCTCGGCCTCGCGGGTGACCGAGCGGTGCATGCGCGGCGGCTTGCCCAGCAGCACTTCCAGCGGCATGTCCACCGGGGTGTTGCCGAAGTGGCTGTCGGTGACGGTCAGTTGCGCTTCCTCGGTGGCTTCGCCGACCACGGCGAACGGGCAGCGCTCACGTTCGCAGATGGCCTGGAAGCGCTCGAAGTCGGCGGCGCTGACGGCCAGCACGTAACGCTCCTGGGACTCGTTGCTCCAGATCTCGTGCGGGGCCATGCCCGGCTCGTCGTTGGGCACGTTGCGCAGCTCGAAGCGACCGCCACGGCCGCCATCGTTGACCAGTTCGGGGAAGGCGTTGGAGATGCCGCCGGCGCCGACGTCGTGGATGAAGGCGATCGGGTTCTTGTCGCCCAGTTGCCAGCAGCGGTCGATGACCTCCTGGCAACGGCGTTCCATTTCCGGGTTTTCCCGCTGCACGGAGGCGAAGTCCAGGTCGGCGGAACTGGCACCGGTGGCCATCGACGAGGCCGCGCCGCCACCCAGGCCGATCAGCATGGCCGGGCCGCCGAGCACGATCAGCTTGGCGCCGACGGTGATCTCGCCCTTCTGCACGTGCTCTTCACGGATGTTGCCCATGCCGCCGGCGAGCATGATCGGCTTGTGGTAGCCGCGCACTTCGTCGCCGTGGGGGGTGCTGATGGACTGCTCGAAGGTACGGAAGTAGCCGGTCAGGGCCGGGCGACCGAACTCGTTGTTGAACGCGGCGCCGCCCAGCGGGCCTTCGATCATGATGTCGAGGGCGTCGACGATGCGCTCGGGCTTGCCGTACGGCTTCTCCCATGGCTGTTCGAAGCCCGGGATACGCAGGTTGGACACGGTGAAGCCGGTCAGGCCGGCCTTCGGCTTGGCGCCGCGACCGGTGGCGCCTTCGTCGCGGATCTCGCCGCCGGAACCGGTGGACGCACCCGGGAACGGGGCGATGGCGGTCGGGTGGTTGTGGGTCTCGACCTTCATCAGGATGTGCACCGGCTCCTGCACCGCGCCGTACTGGCGGGTCTCAGGGTTCGGGAAGAAGCGGCCGGCCACCGAACCGACGATCACCGAGGCGTTGTCCTTGTACGCGGACAGGACGCCGTCGCTGTGCATCTGGTAGGTGTTCTTGATCATGCCGAACAGGCTTTTTTCCTGGCTCTCGCCGTCGATGTCCCAACTGGCGTTGAAGATCTTGTGACGGCAGTGCTCGGAGTTGGCCTGGGCGAACATCATCAGTTCGATGTCGTGCGGGTTGCGCTTGAGGCCCTGGAAGGCGTTGACCAGGTAGTCGATCTCGTCTTCGGCAAGGGCCAGGCCCAGCTCGACGTTGGCCTTTTCCAGCGCGGCGCGGCCGCCGCCGAGGATGTCCACGGCGGTCAGCGGCTTGGGTTCGGCATGGCTGAACAGGCCGGCGGCCTCTTCCAGCTTGCCCAGGACCACCTGGGTCATGCGGTCGTGCAGCAGTTCGGCGACGCTGGCGGCGTCGGCGTCGCTCAGTTCACCGCTGACGTAGTAGGCGATGCCGCGCTCCAGGCGACGAACGACTTCCAGGCCGCAGTTGTGGGCGATGTCGCTGGCCTTGCTCGACCAGGGCGAGATGGTGCCGAAACGCGGCATGACCAGGAACAGGCGACCGGCTGGCTCCTGCACCGGGACGCTCGGGCCGTACTTGAGCAGGCGCGCGAGCACTTGCTGTTGGTCGGCGGTCAGATCGCCGTCAACCTCGGCGAAATGAGCGAATTCAGCGTACAAACCACTAACAGCGGGGACTTTCTGGCTCAGTTGCTCGAGTAATTTACCGTGGCGAAAGGCAGAAAGGGCAGGAGCGCCGCGCAGGATCAACATCGTCGGGACAGCCTCAGAAGGGGGTGTGCTTGGAGGCCGTGCATTCTAGCCTAAACCGTTGCGTCAGGCACCCGAAACGCTGCATCGGCGGCCATCCGAATGTCGGCAAGGGTATTCCAGAGGTGTCGGAGCATTCCCGCGAGGGCCAAACTGCGGTGAAAAGTCGCAACCACGAAGCGCGATAGCAGACAAGCTATCGGTTGTCGAGATATGGCGCGACAGGCCCTTTGCGTATACTGCACCTTATGTCTGCCCACACTGCTCTGCGCCAGCGGTGCGCCCAATGGCTCATCGCAATCGGACTCTTCCTGATGCTGGGTGCCTGCGTTGAAAAACCCAGCACCCTGGAACGCATCAAGGAGGATGGCGTATTGCGGGTCATAACCCGCAACAGCCCGGCCACCTACTTCCAGGACCGCAACGGCGAAACCGGCTTCGAATACGAGCTGGTCAAGCGTTTCGCCGACGATCTCGGCGTCAAGCTGCAGATCGAGACCGCCGACAACCTCGACGACCTGTTCAGCCAGCTCGGCCAGCCCAACGGCCCGGTGCTGGCGGCCGCGGGCCTGGTCAGCAGCGAGCAGCGCAAGCACCAGGCACGATTTTCCCATCCGTACCTGGAAGTCACCCCGCAGATCATCTACCGCAACGGCAAGAGCCGCCCGACCAACGCCGCCGGCCTGGTCGGCAAGCGCATCCTCGTGCTCAAGGGCAGCAGCCATGCCGAACAGCTGGCGGAACTGAAGAAGCAGTACCCCGGCCTGGACTATGAAGAATCCGACCAGGTGGAAGTGGTCGACCTGCTGCGCATGGTCGACGAAGGGCAGATCGACCTGACCCTGGTGGATTCCAACGAGCTGGCGATGAACCAGGTGTATTTCCCCAACGTGCGGGTCGCCTTCGACCTCGGCGATGCCCGCGACCAGCGCTGGGCCGTGGCCCCCGGCGAGGACAACAGCCTGCTCAACGAGATCGACCGGTTCCTCGACAAGGTCGAGAAGAACGGCACCCTGCAACGCCTGAAGGACCGCTACTACGGGCACGTCGACGTGCTCGGCTACGTCGGCGCCTACACCTTCGCCCAGCACCTGCAGGAGCGCCTGCCACGCTTCGAGAAGCATTTCCGCAACTCGGCCAAGCAGGAACAGGTGGACTGGCGCCTGCTGGCGGCCATCGGCTACCAGGAGTCCATGTGGCAGCCGGAAGTCACCTCCAAGACCGGCGTGCGCGGCCTGATGATGCTGACCCAGCGCACCGCCCAGGCCATGGGCGTGTCCAATCGCCTCGACCCGGTGCAGAGCATCCGCGGCGGCGCCAAGTACTTCATGCACGTGAAGGAAGAGCTGGACGACTCGATCAAGGAGCCGGACCGCACCTGGTTCGCCCTCGCCGCCTACAACGTCGGCGGCGGCCATCTGGACGACGCGCGCAAGCTGGCCGAGCGCGAGGGCCTGAACCCGAACAAGTGGCTGGACGTGAAGAAGATGCTGCCACGCCTTTCGCAGAAGAAGTGGTACAGCAAGACCCGCTACGGCTACGCCCGCGGTGGCGAGCCGGTGCATTTCGTCGCCAACATCCGCCGCTACTACGACATCCTCACCTGGGTGACCCAGCCGCAGCTGGAAGGCAGCCAGGTCGCCGAAGGCAACCTGCACGTGCCCGGGGTGAACAAGGACAAGCCGGCGGAACAGAGCCCGCAGCTTTAACCCTTGGCGCGGCGGGCCTTGAAGAACTCGCTGAGAATCGCCCCGCACTCCTCCGCCAGCACCCCGCCCTCGTAGATCACCCGATGGTTGAGAAAGCCCTGGGTGAAGAACTGCCCCTGGCTCTGCACGATCCCCGCCTTCGGCTCCAGCGCACCGTAGACCACGCGACCGACCCGCGAATGGACGATCAGCCCGGCGCACATGCTGCAGGGTTCGAGGGTGACGTACAGGGTGCTGCCGGGCAGGCGGTAGTTGCTCGCCGCCCGCGCCGCGGCGCGAATCGCCACCATCTCGGCGTGGGCGCTGGGGTCGCTGTCGGTGATCGGCCGGTTGAAGCCCTGGCCCAGCACCTGGCCGTGCTGCACCAGCACCGCGCCCACCGGCACTTCGCCCAGCGCGGCACCTTCGGCGGCCAGGGCCAGGGCCAGGCGCATGAATTCCTGGTCGCGGCTGCGATCGATGATCTGCGGCCGCATCAGACCACCGCGATCGCGGCCATCAGGCCGGTTTCCATGTGGTCGATGACATGGCAGTGGAACATCCAGGTGCCCGGGTTATCCGCCACCAGCGCCACCTGGGCGCGTTCGTTCTTGCCCAGCAGGTAGGTATCGCTGAACCAGGGTTCGACGATCTGCCGGCGGTTCGAGGCGATCACCTTGAAGCTCATGCCATGCAGGTGAATCGGGTGCTGGTACTGGGTCATGTTCTTCAGTTCGAAGATGTAGCTCTTGCCCTTCTGCAAGGTGGCGATCGGTCGGTCGGCGCAGGTCTTGTCGGTGATGTCCCAGGCCTTGCCGTTGATCTGCCACAGGCTCGGTGGCCGGTCATTCTCGGTTTCCACCGAGACCGTGCCGACCCATTCGAAATTGAAGTTGAGCTTCTCGGCGTTCTCCAGGTCCGGCTCGGCGATCGGGTTGGCCGGCAGCGCGGGCGGCCAGTCGCCCGGTTTGTCGCTGCTGGGCACCGAGCGCAGGGTGCCGAGGCGGACGAAGCCGTCGCGCAGGGAGATTTCCTCGCCGGCCTCGGGAATGCGGATCGCCAGGCAGATGCGCATGCCCGGGCCGAGCCAGTAGTCGTCGTCCAGCGGCCGCGGGGTGACCGGGTTGCCGTCGAGGGCGTAGATCATCGCCTCGCAGTTGCCCTTGAGATTGAGGCGGTAGGTCCAGGTGTTGTCCAGGTTGAGCAGGCGCACCCGCACCACCTGGCCAGCCGGCAGTTCGGTCACCGCATTGGCCTGGCCGTTGATGGTGATCAGGCGCCCGGCGGTGCCGTTGCGCGCGGCTTCGCGGGGAATGCTGAAGGGCAGGAAGGCGCCCTGCTCGTCGACGTGCCAGGTCTTCAGGCTCAGGGTGCGCTCGTGCATGAAGCCGGTGGGCTCGCGCTCCTCGACGATCAGCGGACCGACCAGGCCGCGGCCCAGTTCCTCGCTGCTGCTGACGTGGGGGTGGTACCAGTAGCTGCCGGCGTCCGGCACGCGGAACTTGTAGTCGAAGAACTCGCCGGGCTTGACCGGCAGTTGCGAGACGTAGGGCACGCCGTCCATTTCCAGGGGCAGGCGGATGCCGTGCCAGTGGATGGTGGTTTCCACCGGTAGATGGTTGATGAAGCGCACCCGCAACCAGGTGCCCTGGCGCACCCGCAGTTCGGTGCCCGGCGCCGACGGACCGAAGGCCCAGGCCTCGGTCTTGAAGCCGGGGACCAGTTCCACGTCGAGCGGCGCGGCGATCAGCTCGTAGTCGTGCCCGGCATTCTCGTCCTCGACCTTGCCCAGCCAGTAACGGGCCGCACCACCGGCACCAAGACCAACCACCACCAGGCCGGTGAGGCCCTTGAGCATTTGTCGACGGGTAAAGGACATTGGAGCAGGCACCTCGTATCGCGGGGAACTGGCCATCAATGGGCCAGTGTGAAGGGCGAATACGATACACCCGCATTTGCGAAAATTTAAGTGAAGACTTGTCGCAGGGAGGTGCGGCGGTCTTGATGGCCTCATCGCTGGCAAGCCAGCTCCCACAGGTTGGACTGCCCCCAGAAAGTTGGACAGTTTCAGCTTGCAGCCTGAGCCCTGTAATCGACAGGGCTCAGGCCATTGAGCCTTAGCTTGATCCGGTCATGGTTGTAG
>Ga0206117_100329_pt1 | contig 59111 bp, 38 predicted proteins | sample 3A5Ametagenome_FD_177997 | JGI IMG/M metagenome (GOLD analysis project Ga0206117, IMG submission 177997) | Enriched microbial communities from leaf-cutter ant dump, University of Wisconsin, Madison, United States - 3A5A | ecosystem: Environmental > Terrestrial > Nest > Insects nest > Nest dump... | reverse complement strand
GCTGGTCGCCGCGTCGGGATCGGGGTCGAGGAAGATGTGGCGGTGGTCGAAGGCGGCCAGCAGGCGGATGTGGCGGGACAGCAGCATGCCGTTGCCGAACACGTCGCCCGACATGTCGCCGACGCCGACAACGGTGAAGTCGGTGGTCTGGATGTCGGTGCCCATCTCGCGGAAATGGCGCTTCACCGATTCCCAGGCGCCGCGGGCGGTGATGCCCATCACCTTGTGGTCGTAGCCGGCCGAGCCGCCCGAGGCGAAGGCGTCGCCCAGCCAGAAGCCATGGTCGATCGACACCCCGTTGGCGATGTCGGAGAAGGTGGCCGTGCCCTTGTCGGCGGCGACCACCAGATAGGGGTCGTCGGCGTCATGGCGCACCACGTCCTTGGCCGGAACCACCGAGCCGTCGGCGGCGAGGTTGTCGGTGAGGTCCAGCAGGCCGCGCATCAGCGTCTTGTAGCACTCGATGCCTTCGGCCAGTGCCGCCTCGCGGCCGGCGCTCACGGGCGGGGGACGCTTGACGACGAAACCGCCCTTGGAGCCGACCGGCACGATGACGGTGTTCTTCACCATCTGCGCCTTCATCAGCCCGAGGATCTCGGTGCGGAAATCCTCGCGGCGGTCGGACCAGCGGATGCCGCCGCGCGCCACCTTGCCACCGCGCAGATGGACGCCTTCCATCCGCGGGCTGTAGACGAAGACCTCCACCCACGGGCGCGGCAGCGGCAGCTCCTCGATGGAGCCGCTGTCGAGCTTGAAGGACAGATGCGGCTTCGGCCCGCCGTCCGGCCCGGTCTGGTAGGCGTTGGTGCGGAGCGTGGCGCGGATCAGGTTGACGAAGCGGCGCAGGATGCGGTCGTCGTCCAGATTGGTGACGGCGTCCAGCGCGGTCTCGATCTGCTCCAGAATCGGCGCTTCATCCAAAAGGTTCTTCGGATCGAAGCGGGCGGCGAACAGGCGGGCCAGCAGGCGGGCGGTCTGCGGGTGGGCGGCCAGCGTCGTCTCGATGGTGTCCTGGGCGTAGGCGAAGCGGGCCTGCTTCAGGTACTTGGCGTAGGCGCGCAGGATGGTGACCTCGCGGCCGGCCAGACCGGCGCGCAGCACCAGACGGTTGAAGCCGTCATCCTCCATCCGGCCGTCCCAGATGTCGGCGAAGGCCTCCTGGAAGGTCTGCTTGACCTTCACGCAGTCGACCGGCAGACCATTCTGGGTGCGGGCGGCGAAGTCGTGGATCCAGACCGATTGAGCCGGAGTGGAGCCGCTGGCCGGGCGGACCTCGTAGGGCTGCTCGGTGATCACCTTCAGGTCCATGTGCTCCAGCATCGGCAGCACGTCGGACAGCGGCACCGGCCGGCCCTGGTGGTAGATCTTGACGTGCAGTTCGTCGCCGTCGGCCTCCAGCGGGTGGAACAGCACGATGCCGAGCCGCTGTTCGCTCAGCGCCCGTTCGATGCGGTCGATGTCGTGGACGGCGGTTTCCGCCGGGAAAATCTCGCGATAGCCGGCCGGGAAGGCGTCGGCGTAGCGGCGCAGGCGGGCGTTGCCGGTCTCCTCGCCATGGGCCTCGACCAGCGCGTCGCGCAGGCGATCGGCCCAGCTGCGGGAAACCTGGACCAGCCGCGCCTCGATCTCGCCGATATCGACGGGGGGAAGCTTGCCCGGCTCGGTCTTCACCATCAGGTGCAGGCGGGCGAGCGCGCTGTCCGACAGCTGGGTGAAGTAGGAGGTGCAGGTGCCGTGGAAGGCGGATTCCAGAACCGATTGGATCTTGCGGCGGAGCGCGGTGTCGTAGCGGTCGCGCGGCACGAAGACCAGCGCGGAGACGAAGCGTTCGAACGGGTCGCGGCGGACGAACAGGGCGAGGCGCTGGCGTTCCTGCAGGTAGAGGATGCCGACCGCCGTTTCGAACAGCTCCTCCGACGGGGTCTGGAACAGCTCGTCGCGCGGGTAGGTCTCCAGGATGTTCAGCAGCGCCTTGCCGTCATGGCCGGACGGGTCGAAGCCGGCGCGCGCCATCACCCGGGCGACCTTGCGGCGCAGGAACGGGATCTCGCGCGGGCTGCGGTTGTAGGCGACGGAGGTGAACAGACCGACCGCCAGCGTGACGCCGACCACCTTGCCCTCGCCGTCGAAGCGCTTGACCAGGATGGCGTCGAGCGGGACCGAGCGGTGGACGGTGGCCTGCCGGGTGCCCTTGGTCACCAGAAGCGCGCGGGGCTGGTGCAGGAAGGCGCGGATCTCCTCCGGCAGCACGGCGGCGTGGCCGTGCTCGTCGAACACGGTGATCTCCGGCGCGCGCAGCACGCCCAGCCCGCTGCCCTCGACCAGCTCCAGCCAGGGCTCCTGCCCGGCGCCGCCGATGGTGGCGGTGTAGAGGCGGCTGCCCAGCAGGGTCATGTTGCCGTCGTCGACCCAGCTCAGGAAGTCGGCGGCCTCCTGCGATTCCTCGGCATCGGGGGCGTGGGCGATGTCATCGCGGGCGCTGCGCACGCGCTCGCGCATCGGCGACCAGTCCTCGACCGCGGCGCGGACATCGGCCAGCACCCGTTCGATTCCTTCGCGCAGACGGGCCTGGGCGGCCGGGTCCGACAGCGGGTCGATGGAGCAGTGCATGAAGGATTCGTCATGCGCGCCGTCCGCCTGCTCGCCGGGCTCCAGCAGCTCGACGATGCGGCCCTCGGCGTCGCGGACGACGCGGGTGACGGGATGGATGATGAGGTGGACGGTGACGCCCTGCCGGTTCAGCTCCGCCGTGACGGAATCGACCAGGAAGGGCATGTCGTCGTTGACGATCTCCACCACCGAGCGTTCGGCCTGCCAGCCATGCTCGTCCAGCCGCGGCGCGTAGACGCGCACCTTGGCGGTGCCTGCGTCGCGCTGCTGGCCCCACTGCCACATAGCCAGTGCGGCGCCGTAAAGCTGTTCCGGCGTCCCGCGCAGCAGGTCGTCGGGGGGCACGTTGGCGTAGAAGCGCTTCACGAAGCGCTCCGCCCGCGCGTTCGGAACCCGGCTGCGCACCAGTTCGGCCAGTTGCTGCCGCAAGTCGCCTGCCAGATCCTTCGTCGCCGTACGCATGATGGTGGTTGTCTCCTCTCGGGTTTTTCGGGCGTGTTTGCTTTGGGCGGGTTTTTCTTTTGATTGGTAGTACCACCCCCCCAACGACTTTTCGACGGCAAATAAACGGCAGGATTTCTGACCAAGCGGCGATTCGCACCCCTTTCGGGGTATTTGTCCAAAGATTCGGACAACTCAGTCACATGTTCGCCGAATTTATCCATAGCGCATTCACATCCCCGCCATGGCCCTTCGCTCGCCGATGCCGCGGCAAAGGCGCACAGCGCCCATCCGCCGCATCCGGCGGTGGCCGGATCGGTGCGCCGGGAGGGAGAAGGCCGACTCGATTCGGCAGGAAGGGAGCGGAACCGGCAAGCCGGTGGAAAATCAGGAAAACCGCCGGGATAAAAGGTAAGCTATGCTGTCCTAATAGCGTTTCAGATCGGCGCTGGGGCGTTTTCAGACAAGCTATCGACAAGCCGGCGGGCATGGGCGGAAAGATCGGCAAAATTCCGGGCGCACAGCACCAGCAGGCGGGGCGCCCACGGGTCGCTCAGCGGCATGACCCGCAGGCCGCCGCTGTCGAGCGCCCGCAGCGCCGCGGTTTCCGGCACGATGCCGACCCCGACCCCGCGTTCGACCAGCCGGCACAGCGCCACCGGCCCGCGCACCCGCACGCGATAGGACAGGCTGCGGCCGGCACGGGTGGCGTGGCCGTTCAGATAGTCCTGCAGGGCGCTGCCGGCGCTGAGGCCGACGAAGGGTTCGTCCAGCAGGTCAGCGAAGGATATCCGGTCATGGCCGGCCAGCCGGTGCGACAGCGGCAGGACGGCGACCAGCCGGTCGCTGCGGAAGGGGCGGGTGTCCAGCCCGCCGAGATCGACCATGTCGGCGACCACGCCGAGGTCGGCCAGCCCGGCGGCCACCGCCTCGACGATGGCGTGGCTCGGCCGTTCCTCCAGATCGATGTCGATGCTGGGATTGTCGGCGAGGAAGCCGGCGAGCGCGTCGGGAAGGAATTCGTTGATCGCCGCGGTGTTGGACAGCAGCCGGACGTGGCCCTTCAGCCCCTTGGCGTATTCCGCCAGCTCGCCGCGCATGCGTTCCAGCTGGTGGAGGACGAGGCGGGCATGATGGACCACCGCGCGGCCGGCCGGGGTGGGGCGGACGCCGCGGCGGAAACGCTCCAGCAGCGGGATGCCGAGCGCCTCCTCCATCCCGCGCACCCGCGCGCTGGCCGACGCAAGCGCCATGGCGCTGCGTTCCGCCCCGGCGGTGATGCTGCCGGTTTCCACGATATGCAGGAACAGCCGCAGGTCGGTCAGGTCGAAGCGCATGGTCTGTCTGGATGGAACCATAAAGTGTTACGAGAGCACCCATATACTGCACTCGCGGGAACCATAAAATGGTTCGCCACAACCGTGTTTGAAAATGGCTGCCGGAGCCGACAGAGCGACGTGGAATAAAAGCCTCTAACATAGCCATCTTGTACAAACCCTGCTGCCATTCTCCTCTGGTGTGTGGCCTCTGGTTGCCCGAACCTTGGCTCACCTATACCCTAACGATCGCGTGGGCAAAGCATATGTATTTGAAAAAGAAAGGTGCCATCGACGTAATTGTCGTCTTTTCTTAATGGACATTTTGAAATGGATGTTAGGAGTTTCCGATTCTTCATTTACAGATCCCAAGATATATTATACAAAAAATACTATGAAATAAATAACGTATAAGTTTATCATTAGTTTATTACCAATAAGCATTTTGTCTCAGGCGGAATTCAAATACCATCATCGGCATTAGAGCGCCTAACAGAACCATCTCTGGACGAATCGCCAGCAGATGAGGCTGGCGGCGATATGGTGGAAGGCGGTGAAGATATCGGCGTGCCGTTCATAGCGGACGGCGATGCGGCGGAAGCGGGCAAACCAAGCGAGTGTCCGCTCGACTACCCATCGGTGTCGGCCAAGGCGCTCACTGCTCTCGATGCCACGCCGGGCGATGCGTGGAATGATCCCCCGCCGGCGTAGCGCCTGCCGGCAGTGGGCGAAGTCGTAGCCCTTGTCGGCGTGCAGTTTGGCCGGTTGGCGCCGTGGCCGACCCGCACATTGGCGGATTGCCGGCACGGCATCGACCAACGCCTCCAGGAACTTGCTGTCATGCCGGTTGGCCGGCGAAATCCTCAGGGCGAGGGGGATGCCATTGGCATCGACGAGGATGTGGCGCTTGGAGCCCGGTTTGCCGCGGTCCGTCGGGTTCGGCCCGGTCCCCTCGCCCCCCTTTTTGCTGGAACGCTGGCGCTGTCCACCGCCGCGCGATCCCAGTTGATGGCGTTGGCGTAGCCAAGCCGATCGAGCAGCACGCGGTGCAATCGCTCCCAGACGCCGGCTTGCTGCCATTCGTGCAGCCGGCGCCAACAGGTCATGCCCGAACCACACCCCATCTCCACCGGCAGCAGTTCCCAGGGAATGCCCGAGCGCAACACGAACAGGATACCGGTTAGAGCGGCGCGGTTGTCCAGCCGAGGCCGCCCGCCCTTCGGCTTGGGCGGCTCCGGTGGGAGCAACGGTTCAATCAGCGCCCAAAGGGCGTCGGAGACGAGAGGGGAAGCCATACCCCTCTCAACAGCCCAAACGCCGTTTTGTTAGGTGCTCTTAATCGAGTTTGAACTTTGGTCTGGTATCTGTGCAATTCCAGAGAATATTTTCTATAAAACGTGAAGAAAAATTTGGTTATTTACGTTTTTGCCCAATAGTACTTTTATTGCCATTTGCACCGATCAACCTTTTCGAACCCGAGTGCGTTTTGCCGCCATCACGTACAGTCGCTGCGTCACACAATCTAGTTTCTAGCTTCTGTGCTTCTTGAGTCAGCAACTCTCCCAGCTCAGTTTGCCGCTCCTCATCCAAACGGGATTCGATCGCTGCAATAGAAAGTGCAGCATTAGGTTCTCCATGGATATCCCGCACCACGATGCCAATGCCCCAAGAACCTGGAAAGGTCAGTCCGCGATTGATGGCCCACCCGCGGGACCGGGCCTCGGCAATCGATTCCCGCATCACCGATTGCTGTAAGCGAGGATAGCGCTCAGTGTAGATTTGACCATTTGTCTCAAGTATACGATCGACTTCAGCATCGGGCAGTGCGGCAAGCATTGCCAAGCTGCCTGCGCCAATACCCAATGCATGCCGATCCCCTGCCGCGAGCACATGAGAACGGATTGGGTAGGTGCCATCCTCTCGATGGAGGCACACAGCGTAATCTCCGCGGCGCACAGTGAGAAATGCTGTATCTTGAGAAGAATCCGCAAGACGAATAAGGGAACCGATAGCCATCTGATGAATACCGAAGCGATCGGCGGCTATGGTCCCAAGAACGTAGCTTTCCGGGCCGAGGTAGTAACGTCGTGTCTCACCGTCTTGTTCAACCAGGCCGGCACGCATCAGAGCAACCAGCAGCCGTCGAACCGTCGGAGCTTTCATGCCGCTCTGCTGCACCAACTCACTCAATCCTGCGCCAAAGCGATGCAGCTTTCCAACGAGCATCAGGAGTGCGGTCGCACGCTCCACGCTCTGCGAGCCGCTCGCATCTTGTTCCCGATCGGCGTGTCCGGCTTTATCGATTTCCATAAAGTGGAATCCCATTTCCCGCGCCACTGACAGGATAAGCCTGCTAACCTTCCTGAAAACGCTATAGCGTACGATTTTCCTCGAAGCGCATCAATAGAATTGGCGCCTTGGCCGCTCCACAATGTGGTGTAATTTACCGGCCTTGCGGAATGGAGGCAATGAGCCGTTCGGTCTGGAGCCAACAGGCGGATTGCCCGCCCGGCGTGCTGCGCGCCGCCGCCTCCGATTACGGCACCGGTCCCATCCATTCAACAAGCGGGCCGGCTCGTCACCGGCCTCGATACGCCGCCTTCCTCAGGCTGTCATCACCCAGATTTCTCCATCCCTCTCGTCACACCGTCAAGACGTGCCTTGTTCGGGAAGAAACCCACACCCGACAAAGCCACCATCCACGTTAAGGGTGTGTCCGGTGATATAGGACGCATCGTCGGACGCCAGAAACACGACAGGTCCGGCAAGCTCCTCGGGAGTGGCGTAGCGCCGCAGCGCCAAAGATTCGATCCACGCTTTCCTGGTATATTCGGTATGGGCAGCAGCAACCATTGGCGTTTCAACTGGACCCGGCGCAATTGCGTTCACCAGGATGCCGTAAGGTGCCAACTCTCCCGCCATCACCTTTGTCAGCGAGATCACCCCCCCCTTGGAAGAACCATAAGCCGCTCGCCCTTTGTTGCCGCGTACCCCCGAAACCGAGGCGATGTTGATGATCCGCCCAGCTTTCTGCCTGACCATCTGCTTGGCAACGACTTGCGCGCACACGAATGCACCGGACAGGTTCACATCCAACGTTCTGCGGAAGAGCTCCAGCGATGTTTCAAGGAAAGGAACATCCCGTCCGATGCCTGCATTGTTGACAAGGACGTCGATACGCCCAAACCGGTCCACGACGGCGCCGACCGCCGCTTTGACGCTGTCCTCACTCGCCACATCCATCACCACCGGCACGGCCCGCGTGAGATCCGGCGATAGCGTTCGACTGGCCGACTCCGCCAGTTCCCGGTTGATGTCCGCAAGCACGGCGATGGCGCCATCCTCGACGATTCGTTTGCAAATGGAATAGCCAATTCCGCTTGCACCTCCGGTTACCACGAAAACTTTGTCCTTGATCCGCATTGCCGATTTCCTCATAGCCACAGGAGAGATTCGACCGTCTCCAAAGCGAACATCGCTGGAACGGGCATCAGGCTCTCCTCCCATCCGGAGCCCACCCGCACTCGGCCTTCCGTCCGGTGACCGGACGGAAGGTTCATGATCTCAGGCGTGCCGGTCGACCGTCAGCCGGTCAGCCATCAGAGCCAGCATTTGATGCGCTTTGCCATGGTGCCGGTGGATATGCCGTACCGGTCATGGAGAACCGGCAGGGTCCCCGCCGCCAGGAACTCGTCGGGAAGGGCGATCTGCCGGAAGGGAGCGCTCACCCCGGACCGCATGAGCAGCGAAGCGATGGCCTCGCCGAGACCGCCGACCATCGTATGGTTCTCGGCGGCCACGATCAACCGGCCGCTCCGGTTGGCTTCCTGGATGATGGTCAATTCATCGAGCGGCTTGACGGTCGGGATGTGGAGGACCGCGACGTCGACGTTGTCCTTCGCCAGCTGCTTCGCGGTATCGAGCGCACGCATCGTCATGAAGCCGGTCGACATGATGATCACGTCGGAGCCGCCGCGCAGCAGCTTCGCCTTGCCCAGCTCGAAGCGATAATCGTACTCGTCGAGGATCAGCGGCACATTGCCGCGCAGCACCCGCATATAGACTGGGCCGTGATGGGCGGCAATGGCCGGCACCGCCTGCTCGATGTCCAGCGCATCGCAGGGGTCTACGATGGTCAGGTTCGGCATGGCGCGGAAGATCGCCAGGTCGTCGGTCGCCTGATGGCTGGGTCCGTAGCCGGTCGTCAGACCGGGAAGGCCGCCGATGATTTTGACGTTGGCATGCTGCTCCGAGATCGCCTGGGAAATGAAGTCGTATCCACGGCGGGCGGCGAAGGTCGCATAGGTCGATGCGAAGGGGATGAAGCCGACCTTGGCCATGCCGCCGGCTGCGGTCATCATCAGCTGCTCCGCCATGCCCATCTGGTAGAACCGGTCAGGGAAGGCAGCGGCGAAGATATGCATGTCGGTGTATTTGGCCAGATCGGCGCTCATCCCGACGATGTTCGGGTTTTTCTCGGCCAGCGCGACCAGGGCGTTGCCGAACGGGGTCGGCTTGGTCCGATGCCCTTCGTCGACGAACGAGGCGATCAGGGCTGTGGACGTCTTCGGGGCGGTCACGGTCATTTCCGTCTGATTGCTCATGCGTTCCTCCCGGCGTCCAGCGCCTCGTAGGCGTTCTTCCAGTCCTGCGGCTCAAGACGGACAAAGTGGATCTTCTCGCGGGCTTCGATGAAGGGGACGCCGCGGCCCATGTGCGTGTCGCAGATGATGATGCGCGGCTTCGCCTCGCCGAGGTTACGCGCGTTGTCGAAGGCGGCCACCAGCGCTGGAATGTCGTTCCCATCCACCCGCTGGACGTACCAGCCGAACGCCTCCCACTTCTGCACCAGCGGCTCCGTGCGCAGGACCTCGCGCGACGGGCCGTCGGCCTGCATGTTGTTGACGTCGATCACGGCGATGATGTTGTCGAGATTGAAGTGGGCTGCGGATTGCGCCGCCTCCCAGGTCGGTCCCTCGCCAAGCTCGCCGTCGCCCATGAAGGAATAGATGAAGGACGACGACTTGCGAGCCTTCAACCCCAGTCCCATGCCGACCGCCATCGGCAGGCCGAGGCCGATGGAACCGCCGGACATCTCGGCTCCGGGCGTGTAGGCCGCCATTCCCGACATTGGCAGGCGGCTGTCGTCGCAGCCGTAGCTGTCCAACTCGTCCTCCGGGATGTATCCGGCTTCGGCCAGGACCGCATAATGGGCGATCGCATAGTGCCCCACCGACAGAAGGAAGCGGTCACGCTCCTCCCAGTTCGGCTCTTCCGGACGCCCCCGCATCGCATGGAAATACATCACCGCCAGCAAGTCGGCGACCCCCAGCGCCTGCCCGACATAACCCTGCCCCTGGAGTTCCGCCATCCGCAGGGCGTTCCGACGCACCCGATGGGCACGCTCGGCCAGCTGGCTGTTGTGCCCGATACCTGTCACACTCATTTCGTTCACCATTTTCAGCGTGCCGCTCTGGCACTTGTGAAGCGAGGGGGCTCGTTCCCCTTGGCGTCTCTCGTTCCCGGCGGCCGTCCGCTCTCGCGGTTCGGTCGGGAGGCCCGCGGCCTCCCGATCCCGCCATCCGCATCTGCGCCGTCTTCGGAGGGTGACAACTCCCACGAACCGGCACCGTAAGGCGCCACTTTCGTTCTTACGACAGCCTCAAGGAGGGGCGATCTGACCGTCCTTGAGGCACAGGAGGAAATGAAAGAATTGCAAGATTATTTCTCAAACATCTAGGAAATATAGCGGATCAATGTCAAGATATATTATGGAGTTCTCAAAATATAACTGCGAATTATTAAGCGATAACTTGCCACAAGCTGCAGAATTATCAATGGTCTTCAATTTTGATTTTTTCATACTTGCCGATGGCTTCGGCACCGCCCGTGCCTAAATCCGTTGCCGCTGGCGGTCGTGTCATTGCGACGACGGGGTGGCGCAGCTCTGTCCGCCATCAACGGGCAGGCAGACCCCGGTGATGAATTTCGCCTTGTCGGAGGCAAGGAAGATCGAGGCATGGGCGATGTCCCAGGCATCGCCCATCTTGCCCATGGGCACGGCCTTGCAGCGGGCCGCGATCATGTCCTCGGTCGAAGCGTATTGCGCGGCGATCTGCTTGTAGATGAGTGGGGTGTCGATGGCCCCCGGTATCACGCAGTTCGCCCGGATGTTCCGGCCGGCATACTGCATCGCCAGAGCGACGGTGGCATGGTTCACCGCCGCCTTGGTCGCATAATAGGCGAAGTAGGAATAGCCGGTGTAACGGATGGATGCGAGCGACGAGATGTTGACGATGGCCCCGCCTCCCCGCCGCAGCATGTGGGGGATGACCGCCTTGGCGGTTCGGTAGACGGAACCGAGGTTCAAATCGACCGCCGCCTGGAAACGCTCCTCGCTCAGTTCGACCGGGCCTCCCATATGGGTCACACCGACGTTGTTGTGCAGGATGTCGATGCCTCCGAACCTCTCGGCGGCCGCTGCGGCGGCCCGCTCGACGGAGGCGAGGTCGGTCACGTCGGTCGCGACGCAAAGAGCCTGCCCGCCCTCCGCGGCGATCGCGGCGGAGGTTTCGGCGGCGGCTTCCTCGTTGAGGTCGACGCAGACGACGCGTGCGCCTTCCCGGGCGTAGCCGACGGCCACCGCCTTACCGTTGCTCCAACCCTCGCCGATGTGTCCCGCACCGAACACGATGGCTGTTTTCCCTTGCAGGCAACCACTCACGACACCGCTCCTTTCAGACTGCCAGATTCAGTGGTACGGCTGTTCAAAGAAAGCCGGTGGAAATCCACGGCACGGCGGCGACGACGGCGAGACCGACGAGGAGAGCCAGCATGTAGCCCCAGATCGCCCGCATCCCCTCGTCGGGCTTGACCCGTCCGATCGCGCAGGCGGCGTAGTAGCCGACCCCAAAGGGCGGGCAGAACAGGCCGATTCCCATGGAGAGGATGACGACCATCGCATAGTGGACTTCGTTGACGCCGACTTCGCGGGCGATGGGGAACAGCAGCGGGCCGAACAGGACGATGGCCGGGATGCCTTCCAGCACGCTGCCGAGAATGATGAAGGCGACGATCGAGACCAGGAGGAAGACGCCGTGGCCTCCCGGCAATTCCGCTATCGCATGGGCCAGGCCGCGGGAGAAGCCGGATTGCGTCAGCGCCCACGCCATCGCCGTCGCGGCACCGATGATGAGAAGAATGGCACCGGACAGCGCCGCCGTCTCGACCATCATTTCCCGCAGACGGCTCCAATCGAACTGCCGGTAGACCAGGAGGCCGACGAGAACGGCGTAGGCGATGCCGATCGTCGACACCTCGGTGGCGGTCGCCACGCCCTCCATCACCGCCGCCCGGATCAGGAACGGCAGGGCGATGGCGGGAAGCGCGAAGATGAAGGCCTTGCCGATGGCGCCCTTGGTCGCCCGCCGGATCTGGCTGAGATCTTCCTTGCGGTAGCGGAACCAGACGACCAAGCAAAGCATGGCGCCGAGCACGACGCCGGGCAGAAGGCCGCCGGTGAACAGCGCCGAGATCGACACGCCGGTGACCGAGCCGATGGTGATCAGCACCAGCGACGGCGGGATCGTCTCGGTCTGCGCGCCGGTCGCCGACAGCAGGGCGACGAGGTCGCCTTCCTTGGCGCCGCGCGCCTTCATCTCGGGGAACAGCACCGGCGCCACCGCCGCCATGTCGGCCGCCTTGGAGCCGGAGATGCCGGAGACCAGATACATCGCGCCGATCAGCACATAGGACAGACCGCCGCGGACATGGCCGAGCAGGCTGGCGAGAAACTGCACCATGGCGCGGGCCATGCCGGTCATTTCCGTCAACATGCCGAGCAGGACGAACAGCGGCACCGACAGCAGGATCAGGTGCGACATCCCCTCGTCCATCCGCCCGACGAACACCAACATCGGCGTCCGCGTCGTCAGTGCGAGATAGCCGAAGGTCGCCATGCCGAAGGAGAAGGCGATGGGCACCCCGGCGAACACCCCCACCGCGACGACCCCGACCAGGAAGATGATCAGGTTGAGGTTGCCCAACCCCATGAACAGGGGTTGCAGCGCGACGAAGACGCCCATGAGCGCCGCCATGACGGCGGTCGCGCCGATCAGCGTCTTCCAGTCCGTCACGCGATGGAGACGCAGCAGGCCCGCCACGATCATCAGGCCGATGCCCGCGGGCAGGGCGGCGGCGCGCCAGACATTCAGGATGTTCAGCGCCGGCGTGGTGATGAAGGTCTCCTCATAGGCGTATTCCCAGGCGGGTTCGACGACCATCGCGAGGAAGGCGAGGGGAACGGCGGTCGCGAACGCCTCAAGGAAGGCCTGCACCCTGGGCGATGCCGCGCTGACGAAGGCCGTCATGCGCATGTGCTCGCCCCGCCGCAGCGCCACGACCGCACCCAGCATCGCCAGCCACAGGAACAGGATCGACGCCAGCTCGTCGACCCAGATCAACGGCTGGTGCAGCGCGAAGCGCGCAAAGACACCGACGAGAAGGATTCCCACCTCGACGGCGACAAGAAGGGCCGCCGGAATCTCGACGAGCATCCCGAATGCCGCGTCGGCCGTCGCCATCCAGGAGCGCTGGCCCGCCTCGGGGCGCATGCCAACGAGATTTTCCGCTTTTGTGCCGATGCTGCTCATGGACGTTACGCCAGCTTGCCGGTGACTTTCTCGAGCAGGTTCCAGGCGTCGTCGCCGAACTTGCCCTTCCATTCGGCGTAGAAGCCGTTGGTGCGGAGCCGGTCGCGGATCGACGCGGCATCCGGCGTGTTGAACGCCAGCCCCTTGCCTTCGAGATCGGTGCGCAGGCTGGCGTTGAGCTTTGCCATGTCATCACGCTCGGCCATTGCGGCGGCGTTGATGTGCTTCTCGACGACCGGGCGGACATCGTCCGGCAGGGACGCCCAGGCGCGGCGGTTGCCGAGAAACCAGAAGCCGTCCCACATGTGGTTGGTCAGCGAACAGTAGGTCTGGACCTCGTAGAGCTTGCCGGTGGCGATCGTCGACAGCGGATTCTCCTGGCCATCGACGAGCTTCGTCTGCAGGGAGGAATAGACCTCGTTCCAGTTGATGCTGGCCGGAGCAGCCCCGAGCGCCTTGAACATCGACGTCCAGAGCGGGCTGGGCGGGACGCGGATCTTCATGGCGTCCAGATCGGCCGCGGTCTGGATGGGCTTGGTCGACGTGGTGATCTGGCGGAACCCGTTGTCCCAGATCTTGTCCATGACATGCAGGCCGGACTTCTTGATGGCGTCGCGCACATGGGTGCCGAGTTCGCCGTCCATCGCCTTCCACACGTCGTCGTGGTTCTTGAAGGCGAAGCCGACGCCGTTGATCGCTGCGACCGGCACCAACGTCGACAGGATCAGGCCGGAAAGCGTGAAGAACTCGACGCCGCCGGAACGAACCTGGCTGAGCAGGTCGGTGTCCGAGCCAAGCTGGTTGTTGGGGAAGATGTTGATGGCGACACGGCCCCCCGTCTCCTCCTTGATCCGTTCGACGGCGGCCTTCATGCGCGCATTGATCGGATGATCGACCGGCAGGTTGTTGGCGAATTTGTAGGAGAATTCGGCCGCCATCGCGCGCCCGGCCCCGATGAACGGTGCAGCCACCGGTGCAACGACGGCCGCGGTCGCAACGCCCTTCAGCAGATTACGGCGGGTAACGGACATCATCGGTTTCCTCCCTCGGGTTGGTGTTCGCAATACGGAGCGGATGCCTTGCTGAAGCTCTCCCGAAGCTTGCGGGCGAGCGACGCTGTGCGCGGCCAGAGCGTCACGCTCACGATGCCCACGCGCCATACTGTGGATTTGTTTAACTGACAATCAATCCATATCATGGAGCTATTGGTGCCACAACAGTTTCTTTTCCGTTGCGGAAAATCCGCCTGATCGGCATTCTGCCTAGGTGAATTCAAGGTTTTTCAGTTCCACATTATGGAGTCATTGATGTCCACATGGTGGCGCATGCGACCGGTCGGGGGTCCATAAGATGGAGCGTGATGGCTCACTGCGGGGCGAAGCCGAACAGGACGCCACCGGTACGCAGAGCGTCGAGCGCGCCACGTCGCTGCTGATGCTGATCGGGCGGGCGGACCAGGCCGGGGCAGGCATCGCGGAGATCGTCGCCCGGAGCGGGCTCAAGGCGCCGACGGCGAGACGCATCCTGAACGCGCTGATCCGCGCCGGGCTGGTTGAACAGGATGACGCCTCGCGGCGATACTTCCTCGGGCCGGAAAGCTATGTTCTGGGCATGCTCGCCGCCGACCGGTTCGGCATCCACCGTCTGGCGCTCGGCAGTCTGGTCCGCTTGGCGCAGCAGTCGGAGGACACGGCCTTCCTCACCGTTCGACGTGGCTCCTTCAGCGTGTGCCTGCATCGCGAGGACGGCGCCTATCCGATCCGCTCGCATGTGCTGGGATCAGGCGACCGGCATCCGCTGGGGGTCGCCGCGGGCGGCATCGCGCTGCTTGCCGCTTTGCCCGAGCCGGAAATGCATACCATCATCGACGAGCATGCTACGGCCTACCGCAACGACTACCCGATGCTGCCGCTGGAGACCTTGCTGACCTTGCTCGCTGAGACGAGGTCGCGCGGGTTCGCGGTGAATCCGGGCGTCTTCTTTCCGGGGTCCTGGGGCATTGCCGTGGCGATCCGCGACGCACGGGGAGCGGCCACGGCCGCACTTTCCATCGCCGCGATCGAGAGCCGCATGGACAGCCGCCGGCAGGGGGAATTGGCGGCGATGCTGTTGGAGGAAGCCGGCCGGTTGGAAGCGCAACTGTCCTCACCGCGCCGGGTCGGCGACGGAGGCGCCGCTATGGACGCCGCTCCTCCGTCCCGCACGCACCGCAGGCAACTTGCGGAAAGGGCGTGGTGAGGACCCGGCATCCGCCGCCATTCCCGCCAGGAAGACTGATGCCCGCGGGCCCGAATGCCTCCCCGCCGCGACAGGCACCTGAAGCTTGAAGAGAGAAGGAACAACCGGAATGACAATCACCATGCGACGCCTTGAGCAACCGGGTCCCGCCGCCGCAGAACGCATCGACAGCTTCGAAGGAACCGGGGTGGTCTGCACATTCACCTTGCAACGGGGCCTGACGCTGAGAGAGGCGATTGCGACGCCGCTTCAGGCCGCCGGCATCCAGAGCGCCGCCGTCGTCCTTGGAAATGTCGAGTTCGAACCCTTCCAGTATGTCATGCCGGCCTTCTCGAACAGTCCCGAGCATGTCGCCTACTACAGTGACACGTTCAAGCCGTCCGGGCCGATGGCGATCCAGATGGCCAACGCGACCTATGGCCGCCGCGACGGAGCGCCGTTCCTTCATTGCCATGCGCTGTGGCTGGATGCCGAGGGCCAGCAGCGCGGCGGGCATCTGGTGCCGACGGAAACGGTCATAGCAGCACCGTCCATGGCCCAGGCCTGGGGGCTTGCCAACGTGGCGATGCAGGCCGAGCCGGATCCCGAAACCAATTTCACCCTGTTCCATCCGATCGCCGTCGAACCGGCAGCGGCGCTGCGGCCGGACGGCGGTCCGAGGATCGTCGTCGCACGCATCCGGCCGAACGAGGATCTGGTCGAGAGCATCGAGGCGGTGGCGAAACGCCACGGCATGCGGAACGCCATCGTCCGCGGGAGCCTCGGCAGCATCGTCGGCGCCGAGTTCGAGAATGGCGACCGCGTCGATGACATCGCGACGGAGATCCTGGTCCTGGACGGCCGGGTCTCGACGGACGCGTCCGGAGATGCCAGCACCCGGTTGGACATCGCGCTGATCGATCCGCACGGCGACATCCACAAGGGGCGCCTGGTCCGCGGACGCAATGCGGTGCTCATCTGCTTCGAGCTGGTACTCGAAGAGATCGCCTGATCTCCGGGTGGAAGAGGTCGCCCGACCTCCGGGTGAATATTCGGAAGGCTGAGTGGAAGCGCCGGCCACGCGGCCGGCGGAGCGGGCTGCCGCTCCGGCCTCAACTGCAAGAGCGAACGGAATTCGATCATGACGCACTACACCGCCTCGCACTGGGGTATCTACGAAGTGGATGCGGCGGACGGGAATGGGCCCAGGCTGAAGCCGTTCGCCGGCGATACCGATCCGTCTCCCATAGGCCTGCACCAGCTCGACGACGACCTCATGCGCCTGCGTATCCGGCGTCCGGCGGTGCGGAAAAGCTGGCTCGACCACGGCCCCGGTGCGGCGACCGACCTGCGCGGCAGCGATCCGTTCGTCGAGGTGTCGTGGGAGGCGGCGCTGGATCTCGTCGCCGGCGAGATCGGGCGTGTCCGCAACCGGCACGGGAATGCGGCCATTTTCGGAGGCTCCTATGGCTGGTCGAGCGCCGGCCGGTTCCATCATGCCCAAAGCCAGGTGCACCGGTTCCTGAACGCCGCCGGCGGCTATGTCCGGCATACCGAGTCCTACAGCCTGGGCGCGGCCCATGTCGTGATGCCGCATGTGGTGGCGTCGATGAACGAGATGATCACCTACCACACCTCCTGGGACGTGATGGCCCGTTCGACCCGGCTGTTCGTCACCTTCGGCGGCGTGCCGGCCAAGAACGCGCAGATCGCCCCCGGCGGGGCCGGGCGCCATCGCGTGCGCGACGGCCTGCACAGCATGCGGAAGGCCGGCGTCCGGTTCGTCAATGTCGGTCCGGTCGACGACAATCTCGACACCGGCGGGCCGGTCGACTGGATCCCGCTGCGGCCGAACACCGACACCGCCCTGATGCTGGCGCTGGCCTGGGTGCTGCGGGAGGAGGGCCTGCACGACCGCGCCTTCCTCGACAGATACTGCGTCGGCTTCGAGGTCTTCGAGCGCTATCTGACCGGCCTGACGGACGGGATTGCGAAGACGCCGTGCTGGGCCGAGGCCATCACCGGCGTCCCCGCCGACAGCATCGTCGCGCTCGCACGCGACATGGCGGCGTCCCGGACGATGCTCAACATCGCGTGGTCGTTGCAGCGGGCGCGGTTCGGCGAGCAACCCTTCTGGATGCTGGTGACGCTGGCCGCCATGCTCGGCCAGATCGGACTGCCCGGCGGCGGCTTCGGCGTCGGCTACGGGGCGATCAACACCGTCGGCTCGCCGCACCGGCGTCTGTCGGGTCCGACGCTGGACCAGGGCCGCAATCCGGTGTCGGCCTTCATCCCCTGCGCCCGGATCGCCGACATGCTGCTTCATCCGGGAGAGGCCTTCACCCACAACGGAGCGACGCACACCTATCCCGACATCCGGATGATCTATTGGGCCGGCGGTAATCCCTACCATCATCATCAGGATCTCAACCGTCTGGCACAGGCTTGGCAGAAGCCCGACACCATCGTGGTTCACGAGCAGTTCTGGACGGCGACCGCCCGCCGTGCCGACATCGTTCTGCCCGCGACCACCGGGATGGAGCGCAGCGACATCGGCTATGCCAGCCAGGAAGGTTTCCTGCTGGCGATGAAGCCGGTGATCCCGCCGGTCGGCGAGGCCCGTGCCGACTACGCCATCTTCGCCGATCTCGCCGGCCGCCTGGGCGTGGCCGATACCTTCACGGAGGGCCTGTCGGACGAGGAATGGCTCGTCCGGCTCTATGACGAATGCCGGGAGCGCTGGCGACGGCAGGGAACCGACCTTCCCGATTTCCAGACCTTCTGGGAACAGGGCATCGTCGATCTCGGGTCCCGCGACGAGAGCATCGTGATGTTCGAGGGGTTCCGGGCCGACCCGGCGGCCAACCCCCTGAAGACGCGGTCCGGCCGCATAGAGATCCATTCCGAGCGGATCGCATCCTTCGGCCTGGACGACTGCCCGGGCCATCCGGTCTGGCGGGAACCGGAGGAGTGGCTGGGCAGCCCGCTCACCGCCTCCTTCCCGCTTCACCTGTTGAGCGACCAGCCGAAACACAAGCTGCACAGCCAACTCGATGCCAGCCCGTACAGCCGCGCCGGGAAGGTGGATGGCAGGGAGCCGGTCTACATCAACGTGGCCGACGCCCGGACGCGGGGAATTGTGTCCGGCGACCTCGTCGAACTCTACAATGGCCGCGGTCATTGTTTGGCCGCGGCCGTGGTGACGGACGGCATCATGCCAGGCGTGGTCAGGATGTCGACCGGCGCGTGGTACGATCCGGACGGTTCGACCGGCCTGGACAAGCACGGCAATCCGAACGTCCTTACGCTGGATGTGGGGGCGTCGGGGCTGTCGCAGGGCTGCGCCGCGCAGACCTGTCTGGTCGAGTTGCGCGGCCCCGTCCTGGACGCTCCCCGGGTTTCCGCCTTCGACCTTCCGCGCTTCGTGCCGGAGGGTTAAGACCGGCCGTGCCGCTCGACCGGGAGCGGCGCCGCGCTTGCGTCCCGGCACCGGGCCGGCAGGCCACAGGAAGCCGCCTGTCGTCCACGCCACCGTTCAAGGAAGGATCATTTCATCATGTTGCCGGTTCCGGACAGATTGACCGTCGCCACCCATTGGGGAACCTATCTTGTCCGGATGGACGAAGGCCGGCCCGTGGCGCTGGAAGGGCATGACGGAGATCCGGACCCGTCACCCATCGCCCGGTCGATGATCGGAGCGCAGAGCGACAGCAGCCGCATCCTCCGGCCGATGGTGCGGCAGTCCTTCCTTGAGCGCGGCGCGGCCGCCACGGGCGCCGGTCGAGGCCGGGAGCCCTTCGTGGAGATCGACTGGCCGCAGGCGCTCGATCTTGTCGCAGGCGAACTCGACCGCGTGCGCACGGGCTTCGGCAACGCGTCCATTTACGGCGGCTCCTATGGATGGGCCAGTGCCGGCCGCTTCCACCATGCGCAAAGCCAGATCCACCGCTTTCTCAACATGATCGGCGGCTATACCCGATCTGTCCAGAACTACAGCTATGCCGCGGGCGACGCCATCCTCCCGCATGTGATCGGGGACAAGCGCGGATTGGGCGTCGGCCATACACCCTGGTCCCTGATCAAGGGCAACGCGGAACTCATCGTCCTTTTCGGAGGCGTGTCCGCGAAGAACGCACAGGTGAATCCCGGCGGGGTCGGCCGACATAGCGTCGGCGAGAATTTGATGGCCTGCCGCGAGGCGGGAGCCGATCTGGTCTCCATCAGCCCGATCCGGGACGACACAGCCGAAAGCCATGGCGCCGAATGGATGCCGGTCCGCCCGAACACCGACGTGGCCTTGATGCTGGCCCTTGCACACACGCTGATCGTCGGATCGCTGTACGATGAGGATTTCCTTGATCGCTACACGACGGGATTCGACCGGTTCCGCGACTATGTGCTTGGCGGCCCGGACGGAATAGAGAAGACGCCGGAGTGGGCTGCGGCCATCACCGATCTTCCCGCCGGCTCGATCCGCGGACTGGCACGCCGGATGGCGGAGCGCCGGACCTTCATCATGATGTCCTGGTCGCTTCAGCGCGCCGAGCATGGGGAGCAACCCTACTGGATGGCGATCACGCTGGCCGCCATGCTGGGGCAGATCGGACTGCCCGGCGGCGGCTTCGGATTCGGTTATGGGTCGACCAACGGAATCGGAACGGCGCTTCACAAGCTGGCTTGGCCTTCATTCCCGCAAGGGGCGAATCCGGTCTCCAGCTTCATTCCGGTAGCCCGTGTCGCCGACATGCTGCTGAATCCCGGGGATCAATTCGACTTCAATGGTGAACGCCATGCCTACCCGGACATCCGGCTGGTCTATTGGGCGGGCGGCAACCCGTTCCATCACCATCAGGATCTGAACCGGCTGGTCCGCGCCTGGCGGAATCCGGAGACCGTCATCGTTCACGAGGCATGGTGGAACGGATCGGCGCGGCATGCGGACATCGTGCTTCCGGTGACGACGCAATTGGAGCGGAACGACATCGTTTGCTCCAGCAGCGATCGGCTGCTGGCGGCATCCCACCGCGTGCTGGAGCCCGCGGGGGCCAGCCGCGACGACTATTGGATATTCAGCGAGGTCGCCCGCCGTCTGATGGTCGAGGAACGCTTTACCGAAGGGTTGGACGAGGAAGCGTGGGTGCGGCGCCTGTATGCGGAAGCACGGCGGCGCATCGAAGGGCTGGGACTGCCGATGCCCGACTTCGACGAGTTTTGGAGGACGGGCGTGGTCATGCTGCCGGATCCGGAACGGCCGGCATGCCTTCTTGAGGAGTTCCGCGCCGATCCGATCGGCCACCCTCTGGCAACGCCGAGCGGTCGGATCGAGATTTACTCGGAACGCATCGCCGGTTTTGGCTATGAGGATTGCCCCGGACATCCCCAATGGCTGGAACCTGCCGAATGGCTCGGGTCCCGAAAGGCGCGACAGTATGGTTTGCACCTGATCTCCAGTCAGCCGGCGACGAAGCTGCACAGCCAATACGACAATGGAAGCTATTCGCGGACGACGAGGCCGAAGCAGCGCGAACCGGTCCGAATCAATCCTGCAGATGCGGCTGCCCGCAACATCGCGGATGGCGATATCGTGCGTGTGTACAATGACCGCGGTGCCTGCCTGGCTGAAGCGAGAGTGTCATCCGCGCTTCGCCAGGGCGTCATCCAACTCGCCACCGGGGCGTGGTATGATCCTGCCAACCCCGGCGCCGACGGTTCACTTGAAAAGCACGGAAATCCGAACGTCCTCACACAGGACAAGGGTACGTCGCGTCTCGGACAGGGAACCAGCGCACATACGTGCTTGGTCGAGATCGAGCGATACGATGCCATGCCACCGGAGGTGACTGCCTACGTTCCGCCTGTCATTCTACGGATGACAAAGCGGACACTCTGAGAGTTTGTTCGCAGCAGGCGCATCGCGGGCGGGGCTGGTCCCCATTTCCCGGACAGATTTGCGGCTGAAATAAGCTTGGTTCCGGTTCGTGTTATGCCGCCAATCTGATCCGGTTCAGTGTGCCCTCGTAGGCCTCTGCCGGGGTTCGGCCGCCGAGTGCCGAGTGCGGGCGGTCGGCGTTGTAGTAATTGATCCAACGGCCGATCCCGTCTCTGGCTTCGCTGCCGGTCGCACAGGCGTGGAGGTAAATGCACTCATACTTCATCGATCGCCACAGCCGTTCGATGAAGACGTTGTCCATCCACCGGCCGCGCCCGTCCATCGATACCCGGATGCCGGCGGCGGTCAAGAGGCCGGTGAAACGCGGACTGGTGAACTGGCTGCCCTGATCGATGTTGAAGATGTCCGGCCGGCCGCCGTGCCGCGCCATCGCCTCCTCGACGGCCTCGATGCAGAATTCGACGTCCAAGGTGTTCGACAGCCGCCAGCTCAAGACCTTGCGCGTCGCCCAGTCCATCACCGCTACCAGATACAGGAAGCCCCGACGCATCGGAATGTAGGTGATGTCAGCGCACCAGACCTGGTTGGGCCGGTCGATGGTCATGTCGCGCAGCAAGTACGGCCAAGTCTTGTGCTCAGGGTGCCGCACCGTTGTCTTCGGGCGCTGGGAGACCGCCCGCAGCCCCATCCGCGCCATCAGGCGGCGATCCCGCTTGCGGTTGACCTCATGACCGTGACGGCGCAGATGCCGGGTCATCTGCCGGCTGCCGTACTAGGGCGTTTCCAGGAACTGCTCGTCGATCAGCCGCATCAACTCCAGGTTTGCGGCCGGCTCGCCTTTGGATGGCCCGTAGTAGCTGGACCGGCTGATGGAAACCGGCTCGCATTGCCGGGTGATCGATAGCTGCAGATGCTCCGGCTCGATCAGCTCCCGCCTCCGACCAACGCTCATCGACCGGAGGCCTTGCGCAAGAAATCCCGCTCCACCACCAACTGCCCAATCATCGCGTGGAGCTTTTCCACCTCCCCCTGATGGTTGGCTTCGACGGCTTCCGCCTTGCCGGAGAACACGCCGGCCATCCCCTCCATCGCCTGTTTCTTCCAAGCGTTGATCTGCGTCTGGTGCACTCCGTGCTTGGCCACCAGCTGCGACACCGTCAACTCCCCTCGGATCGCCTCCAGCGCCACCTTCGCCTTGAACTCCGCCGAATACCGCTTCCGCTTCCCCATCATCGGGTCCGTCCTTCTTCATGGGCGAACCAAGCTTAGAGTGCCGATCAAAACCTCTCCTAGCCTAAGTAAAATCAATGGCTTGTAACCACGGAAGCGAGGTTTTGATCCACACTCTTAGCCAACTGTCCGGGAAATGGGGACCAGTTCAGTCCGTCATGGGCGCCCTCTCTGTTCTGCCTTCGGATATCGCGCAGAATCTGCAAGACATCGCACAGCTATATAGGTAGTTATCTAACTAATTATTCAGATTCATACAATTATATGCATGACGGTCGGGCCGACATTTTCCGATTATACCTTAGGATGATAATCATCTCTGGTGCGTTTCATTCATGATCAGTGCGCTGATACTAATGTATAATAAGATATAGTAGTAAAATTTTTTATTAATGAGCTATAAAGCGTCATCAGTTTTGGCATAGGCCGTTTTATAATCTTAAAAAGCGCAGAGATATCTTTCTCATGGATAGATCCATCCTTGGGAAAGCTAAAATATCTTCCATTTCAACTGGGGTGAAGGTCATGATGGGAAGTCTTTCGCAGTACGCGGTGCACTACCTTGCAACACTTATGGTGGGAACAACTTTTCTTTTCGCTCTCCCGATATTTATTGCGCCCATAAATTGGGCGCGCTTGATGTTGTGGCGCATTCCTGATGATCGTGACTTGGCGATTTATTTTGGAAGATGCCTGGGCGCTTTCATTCTTATCGTCGAATTGCTCATGTTGCGCGCAGTGACCATGGGGAATGGGGTGACTTACACCTTCGACGTGCTGTTCTGCGTTTTCGGTCTGATGCTGCTCGTCCACATTTATGGCGCGATCCGCCGGATCCAGCCCATCACCGAAACCCTGGAAATCGGATTGTGGACGGTCCTGCTGATGCTCAACACGGTATTTTATCCGGCGCCGTCGGTGACGCTGTAGCCGCTATGGCACAAGGCGTCGACGCGGCGGCCGGGTGACCGGCGCCGCGATCGAAGGCGCCCGGCTGTGATCGGCCGATCTCCCGCACCTGTCGACAATCCGGCCATCCTGGTCCGGCGGAACTGCGGCTGTCCGCCCTTTCGGGATGCGGCGGCTTCTCTCCCATGTATACGGCATAAAGGACCAGCATGATGCGGCACGAGGAGGACAAGCGGCTCCGGGATGTTCTCGGCGCGTACCTCGCCGGCCTTCTGTGCGACATCACCGGTCTTGGTCCGGAACGGCTCGGGCAGACGACCCCGTTCGACGAGATCGGGCTGGGGTCGCTCGCGGTCGTTGCGTTCAACACGCGCATCGAAGCTTTATTTCCCGGTCTGCCGAAGACGCTTCTGTTCGATTGCCGGATGCTGGACGAGGTCTGCACTTATCTGCTGCGCGATCATCCGGCAGCGGTGCACCGGCTTGCCGGGTCACCGGCCACGCCCGACCGTCAGCCGAACCTTCAGCCAAGCCTTCTGGATGAGTGGCCGGAACTGCCGTTTCTCGACATCGGTGGCGGCGCAGGCTCCCACGGCATCGCGATCGTCGGCATGCACGCGCGCCTTCCCGGCGCGCCGACTCCGGACGAATTCTGGAATCTCCTCGCCGCCGGCACGGATGCGGTCGGCGAAATCCCGGCGGAGCGGTGGCCGCTGGAGGGCTTCTTCGAGCCGGGCACCCTGTCGAAGGAGACGGGGCGCAGCTACGCGAAGTGGGGCGCATTCCTCGAAGGCGCGGACCGGTTCGACGCGCAGTTCTTCGGCATTTCCCCGCGTGACGCCGCCCTGATCGACCCGCAGGAACGCCTGTTCCTGGAATGCGCCTGGCACGCCATGGAGGATGCGGCTCTTCTCGGCGAGCGGGCCGACGGGATCCGGGGAGAGGGCGGGGGGCTCGATGTCGGCGTTTTCGTCGGCGTGACCACCAACAGCCATGCGCTGCTGGGGCCCGACCGCTGGCGCGACGGCGGTACCGACATTCCGACCGCCATGCCCTGGTCGGTGGCCAACCGGGCATCCTACGCGCTGAACCTGTGCGGGCCGAGCCTGGCGGTCGATACCGCCTGCTCGTCTTCGCTGGTCGCCCTTCATCTTGCCTGCGAGAGCCTGGTCCGCGGTGAATGCCGGGCGGCGCTGGCCGGCGGGGTCAACCTGTACCTGCATCCGTCGAAATACGTCCAACTCTGCCAGCAGCACATGCTGTCTCCGACGGGGCGTTGCCGATCCTTCGGCACCGGCGCCGACGGTTTCGTTCCCGGCGAGGGCGTCGGCGCCGTCGTCCTGAAACCGCTGGACGCGGCCCGCCGCGACGGAGACCGCATCCTCGGCGTCATCCTGGGCAGCGCCGTGAACCACGGCGGCAGGACCAACGGCTTTACGGTGCCCAGCCCCGGGGCGCAGGCCCGGCTCATCGGGCGCGCCCTCGTAAACGCCGGGATCCCCGCGGCGAGCATCGGCTATGTCGAGGCGCACGGCACCGGAACGCCGCTGGGCGATCCGATCGAGATCACGGGACTGAAGCAGGCACTGGACGGCGACGACCCATGTGCCGTCGGTTCGGTCAAGTCGAACATCGGGCATCTGGAGGCTGCGGCCGGCATCGCCGCCTTGGTGAAGGTGCTGTTGCAGATGCGGCACCGGCGGATCGTGCCGTCCATCCACACCGAAACCCTCAACCCGGCGCTCGGGATCGAGGGAAGCCGCTTCCATATTCCGCGGGACCTGGGCGTCTGGCAGCCGGATCCGGTGTCCGGCACATTGCGGGCGGGGATCAGCTCCTTCGGCGCCGGCGGTGCCAACGCACATCTGATCCTCCAGGAGGCTCCGTCCCAGGATGCCGAAGCCGGCGCGGCCGGGCCGATGGTCTTCCCGGTATCCGCCCGCTCCGCCACGCAATTGCGCGAGGCCGTAGAGGCACTCCGCGACTTCGCGGCGGCCTGGGGTGCCGACCGGGACGCCGCGGCGCGCCTTACGCGGGTCGCCTTCACCTTGCAATGCGGCCGCCATCATTTCGAACATCGCTTCGCCGCCGTCGCCGCCGATCATGCCCAGTTGATGGAACGGCTCGCCCGCTTTTTGGATGGCGGGGAGGATGTCTCCGGCGTCCATGCCGGACGGGCGGCAGCGAACGGACCCGCCGCGCCGGAATTCTGCGATGCGGCGGCGCTTGCCCGCGCCTGGGTACAGGGGTCGGGCGTCGTCTGGCAGGCGCTGTGGTCGTCCAGGCCGTTGCCGGAGCCGGGCCTGCGTTACCCCTTCGCGCGGGACCTCCATCGGCTCTCCGCCGTGGACCGCGTTCCGACCCCGGTTCCTGACGGAGGTGGGGCCCTGGCCTTCCCGTTCGCCTCTGGCGACGCCGTTCTGCGGGACCATCGGATCGGGGGGAAGGCGGTGCTGCCCGCCGCGGCCTACCTGCACTGCTGCCGGGACGTCGCGGAACGGTTCGGCCTGTTCGGGCCGCTGTACCTGCGCAATCTCACCTGGGCCCAGCCCTTCACCCTTTCCGACGGCGGGCACGGCACGGTCCTCTGCACCGTGCGCCGGCAGGACGCCCGTCTCTCCCTGGAATTCGCATCGGGCGGGGAGGGCGCTATTCTCTTCCGGGCGGAGGCGCAGTCCGGTGTGCCGACACCGCCTCCGATCCCGGCCCCTCCTCCCTCGCTTGCGCAGGCGCGTGCGGCCTGCACCCTGCCGGACGATGCCCGGCGCTGGTACGCCGTGTTCAAGGAATTGGGCATCGAGTATGGGCCGGGCTTCCAGTGCATGGAACAGGCGTGGCTCGGCGACGAGCAGGCGGTGGTCGAACTGCGGCGCCGGACGGACGAGGCGTCCGGGACATCCGCCGGCCCGCTCGATCCGGCCATGCTGGACGGGGTCCTGCAAAGCGCCTTCCTGGCGTCGGCGGCGCTGCGCGGGCGGACGCGCACCGCCTTCGTGCCCTACAGCGCGAAGACGCTCCGGATCCGGGGACCTTTGGGCGAGCGGGCGCTGGTCCATGTGCGTCGGCGATCCGGCCCGCGCGCGGGAATGCCGGGGGGGCCACCCATCGGAATGGAGGTGTTCGACTTCACGGTCTTCGCGCCGGACGGGTCGCCTCTGATCGAGATCGGGGAATTCACCTTCCGCCAATTCGATGCCGCCGGCGCCGACCGGCGCGGGCCGTCCGACCACGCCCTGCACATGCTGGAGCCGGTCTGGATCGAAGAGCCCCTGCCCGAGGCGCCGCCGTCGGCCGTCGGACGCAACATGCTGGTGTTCGACCGCGACGCGGGGCTGTACGAGGAGTTGCAGGCCGCGGGCGCCGGAACGGCCTGGCTGGCGCTGGAAGGCGACAGGTTCGAGTTCCGGGACCGGCACACCGTCGAATGGGCGCCGGCCCAGCCTGACCATCCCGATCTGCTCTGGCGCCTGCTTGCATCGCAGGACGCGCTTCCCGACGTCGTCGTCTTCAACATCGCCGGCCCGCAAGGCGCGGAGCTGGAGGCGGTGGAGAGCGCCGCCGGCATGCTGCGCAGCCTGTTCCGGCGGAGCGCCGGCCCACGCGTGCACGTCCTGTTCATCGTCAGGCGGGGTGCCGGCGCGGCACCGCCGGCCGGCGCGGCGGTCGCGGGCCTGCTGCGGTCGGTTCATCTGGAAATTCCGACGGTCACGGGCACCGTGCTGGAATTGGCGGGCGGGCACGGTGACGCGCCGTCGATCCTGGACGAGGCCACGCGCGGATCCCGCGACGAGGTCACGGAAGTGCGGTGGGGGGAGCGGACGCGCGAGGTCAGGCGGACGCGCTTCATCGACGCGCCGCAGGACGCGGCCCTCTTGCCATTCGCCCCCGGCGACGTGATCGTGCTCACCGGCGGCCTCGGTGCCGTTGGCCGGTGCTTCGCCGAGGATCTGGCCCGTATCCCCGGCCTGCGGATCGCTCTGGTCGGTAGATCGCCTGCCGGTGCCAAATCCGCCGAGATCCTCGCGGCGCTCGGCCGGCACGGCGCCACCGCGGATTACTGGCAGGCGGATTGTGCCGACCGTGACGGTATGGAGGCGCTGCTCGCCTCCATGCGCGGCCGGTTCGGGCCGATCGCCGGGGTGATCCACGGGGCGGGCGTGCTGCGCGATTCCTTCTTCGTGCGTCAGACCCGCGCGGACTGGGACGCGGTGCTGGACGCGAAGTTGCGGGGCGCGCGCTGGCTGGACGAGCTGACCCGGCGGGATCCGTTGAAACGCTTCGTGCTGTGCTCGTCGCTGGCCGGCGTGCACGGCAATGTCGGGCAGAGCGCCTATGCCTTCGCCAACGCCTGGCTCGACCGCTTTGCGGAGCACCGGCAGAACCTCGTCCGCAGCGGGATCCGGCGCGGCGACACGCTGTCCGTGGCATGGCCGTTGTGGCGGACCGACCATGGCATGCAGGCGCCTGGCCACGTCACCGCATGGCTGACGCGCAACGGCTTGTCCCTGCTGCCTCCGGAGGACGGGATCGCCGCCCTGCACGCTGGGCTCGCCGCGCCGCGTCCGGTGCTGATCCCGCTCCGCGGCCGGCGCGACGCGGCGGCACGGATGCTCGGAGCCGTCGCACCGGTACGGTCCGACCCGGTTCCCGCCGTTCCCGCAACCATGGCCGCGCCCGACGAAGCGGTCCTGGTGGCGTTCCTTGCGCGGCAGCTCGCCCAAGTGACCGGAACGCCGTTCGACCGCATCGATCCGGATGCGGCACTGGATGTCTTCGGCCTCGATTCGATCCTGATGATGGAGCTGAACGTCCTTCTGGACCCCCATTTCCCACAGCTGGCCAAGACGGCGCTGTTCGAGAGCCGGAGCCTGCGCGCGCTGGCACGGCTGCTTTTTGAGGAGCACGCCGATGACGCGACCCGGCTGACCGCCGGAGAGGCCGGCCGGGATGCGGCGGACGGTCCGGTGCCGGAGTCCGCAATGGAGTTCGTGAAGACTTCTGCGGAGCCTGTTCAGCGGCAGCCTGCGGCCCGCCATACCGGCGACATCGCCATCGTCGGGCTTGCCGGACGCTACCCGGGGTCGGAGGATCTCGATGCGTTCTGGGAGGATCTGGCCGCGGGCCGCGACCTCGTGACCGAGATCCCCGGGCGCTGGGCTGCAGACACTGCCGCGACGAATGGGATATACGCCCGCTGGGGCGGATTCCTCGCGGACATCGACAAGTTCGACCCTCTGTTCTTCGGCATTTCTCCACGCGACGCCGAACGGATGGACCCGCAGGAGCGGCTGTTCCTGCAAACCGCGTGGCACGCCGTGGAGGATGCCGGCTACACGCCGGCCTCCCTGTCGAGTCCGCGCGACGGCTCGCAGCCGCGCCGTCGCGTCGGCGTGATCGTCGGCGTGATGTATGGCGAGTACCAGTTCTACGGCGCGGCGTCCGGACTGGACAGGCCGCGGACCCTGACGAATTCCTCCTATGCCTCGATCGCCAACCGGGTGTCCTTCTGCCTCGACCTCGACGGCCCATCATTCGCGGTCGACAGCATGTGCTCGTCGTCGCTCACCAGCATTCACCTTGCCTGCGAACTGCTGCGCGGCGGTGGCTGCGAAATGGCGATCGCCGGCGGCGTCAACCTGTCCATCCACCCCTACAAATACCGCATGCTGTGCGATCTCACCTTCGCCTCGACGGAGGGGAAGTGCCGGAGCTTCGGCGACGGCGGCGACGGCTATGTCCCGGGCGAGGGCGTCGGGGCCGTGCTGTTGCGACCGCTCGCGGACGCCCTGCGCGACGGCGACCACATCCGCGCGGTGATCCGCGGCAGTGACATCGGGCACGGCGCGCGGACTTCCGGCTTCACCGTTCCGAACGCCGACGCCCAGGCCGCTGTGATCCGCCGCGCCTTTCTCCGCTCCGGAAGCCCGTCCGCCCAACTCGGTTATGTCGAGGCGCACGGCACCGGCACCGGACTCGGCGATCCGATCGAGATCCGCGGCCTGACAAAGGCCCTGGCCCCCCATCTGCCGCCCGACCGGCGATGCCCGGTCGGGTCGGTGAAGGCGAACATCGGCCATCTGGAATCCGCGGCCGGCATGGCCGCCCTGACCAAGGTCCTGCTCCAGATGGAGCATGGCAGGCTGGCGCCGTCCATCCACGCCGATCCGCCGAACCGCAACATCGATTTTTCGCGCACGCCCTTCTTCGTGCAGCGGGACCTGGCGGACTGGCCGGCCCCCATCGACGGGGAGGGGTGCGCGCTGCCGCGGGTCGCCGCCATCAGCTCCTTCGGCGCGGGGGGGGCCAACGCCCACCTGATCGTCGAGGAGCATCTGCCCGAGCCGGCCGGCGACATCGTCGGGGAGCGGCAGGTCTTCCTGTTCTCGGCCCGGGGCCGGGACCAGCTCCTCGCCTATGTCCGGCGGTTCGTCCGGTTCCTCGACCGCGCGCAGCGCGACGCCCATCCGGCGATGCCCGGCCGTCTCGGTCGACGGGGGTTCACGACCCGCGACGTGGCGGCAACCCTGACGGCCGGACGCCAGCCCTTCGAGATCCGCCTCGCGGTGGTGGCGGACAGCTTCGAGGCTTTGCACGCCGCGCTCGTCCGGTGTCTCGCCCTGGCGGAGAAGGGCGGCCTGGAAGCCGCTTCGGAAGCCCTGGCCGCCGCCGGGGCCTTCCATGGACGCGCCGTGACGCCGCCCCCGGCGGTGGAGGGCGGCTCGACGGAGGCAGTGGCGCGCGGCTGGACCTGCGGAGGCCCGCCACCGCCGGTTCCAGCCGTCTGGCGAAAGGCGGCGCTGCCCGGATACGAGTTCCTGCGCAAGCGCTGCTGGGTCGACGAGGAGCCGGTTCCGGCACCCGTGCCCCGCCCGACGCCGAGCGCCATCCTCGAACGGGTCGCGCGCAATGAGATCACCAGGGAGGAGGCGCGCTCGCTGCTGCGGGCGATGGCCTGACAATGCGGAAGCCGGGACCGGCCACGGTCCTTCGATAAGGCAAGCAACAAGGCGGGAACGACTATGCACAGCACCGGCATCGCCATCATCGGCGCGGGCGCCAGCGGGATCGGCGTGGGCAAGGCCCTGCGCCAGGCGGGGATCGAGGATTTCGAGATCATCGAGGCGACCGGGCGCTTCGGCGGAAACTGGCAGCCCGACGGCCCGGCGTCGAAGATGTACGGGTCCGTGCACCTCATCAGTTCGCGGCGGAACACCCAGTTCGCCGACTTCCCTATGCCCAAGGAATATCCGGACTATCCGCGCCACACCCTGGTCTTCCGCTACCTGGAGGAGCTGGCCGCCAACTACGGTCTGGAGCGGAACACCCGCTTCAACACGGCGGTTACCGGCATGCGCCGCGCCGGGAACGGCTGGCGGCTGAGCTTCCAGGACGGCAGGGAGACCGATTACGGTCTGGTCGTGGTGTGCAACGGCCTCTTGCGCAAACCGCTGATTCCGTCCTGCGGCGGGCAGTTCTCGGGCCGGATGCTGCACGCTGCGGACTACAAATCGGCCGATCTGTTCCGCGGTCGCCGCGCCCTGGTCGTGGGCGGCGGCAATTCCGGCTGCGACATCGCGGTCGATGCCGCGCAATCCGCGCGCCTTGCCCTTCATTCGACGCGGCGCGGCTATCATTACATGCCGAAGTTCATCGACGGCCGCCCGACTCAGGAATGGCTGATGGAGCAGGCCCCGAAGTTTCCGGATCCGGAGCAGTACTGGGCGCATGTCCAACGCATCTTCAAACTCGCGGGCTACGACGGTCGGGATTACGGGCTGCCGGCGCCGGACCACGCCATTCATGAATGCCACCCGATCATGAATTCGCAGATCCTCTACCACATCGGCCATGGCGACGTCGTGCCGAAGCCCGATGTCGAGCGGTTCGACGGCGACCGCGTCCATTTCACCGACGGCAGCGTCGAGACGATCGACGTCGTCGTCTGGGCGACCGGCTACGACATCGACCTGCCGTTCCTGCCGCAGGACATCTGCGACTGGCGGCGGGAGTTCGGCTCTCTGTTCCTGCGCATGGTCCCGCAGGCGTTCGACGACCTGCTGTTCGTCGGCTATCTCAACACCCCCTCCGGAATCGGCAACCTCGCCAACATCATGGGCCGCTTCGTCAGCACCTATGCGAGGGCGCGTATGCACCGCACCCCGGCCTGGGACACCTTCCAGCAGATGAAGCGGCAACCCTCGCTTGTCGATCTCGGGCAGCAGCGCTTCATGGGCACCGCTCGCCACCGGTTCGAGGTCGATCTCTGGAAATTCATCAAGGCCCTGAACTTCACCACCGGAAAGCTGCAAGAGGGCTTGCCGGAGCCGGTGACCGCCTGAGCGGCGTCCCGCCCCCTCCGCAGCCGGTTCCGATTTGGGAGAGAGTCCCCCCATGAGCATCGCCCTCCAGCCGAATTTCGATCCATCGCTCAGCGCCGAGGAAGCGTTGCTCCTGCTCGACCGCGCGGAGGCGCAAGGCGAAGCGCCTCCCGTCCATCCCGCTCCCGCAGCCGTCCCTCCCGCCGCGCCCGCACCCGCGCCGGACGGAGCGGCGCTGCGGCTGAGGCTGGAGGAGGACCTGCGCGCGCTGGTGCTCTCCGTCCTGAAGATCGACGCTGCGGATTTCTCGCCGACACGTCCGCTGATGGACTACGGCCTGGATTCGATCGCCTCGACCGAGATAGGGAACATCTTCTCCGAACGTTTCGGCATCGTCGTGCCGCCGACGGTGTTCTTTGAATTCCAGGATCTGCGGCGCTTCGGCGACTATCTCGTCGTCAATCACGAACCCGAACTGCTGGCGATCTATGCCGCCGCCTCCGCCACTCCGCAAACGCCGCCGCAAACACCACCGCCACCGCCACCGCCGCCCCAGATGCCGTCACGCCCGGACGACGGAGAGTCGGGCCTGGAGGCGCTGTGGCGGCGAAGCGAACGGCGCGACCCGGCTCCCGCCGCCGCGTCGGAGCTCCCCGAGCCGGGCCGGGACCTGCTGGACGCCATGCAGGCCCATGTGGACGCGGCGCGCGTCGTGACGATTCCGCGCAACGGCGGGCCGGCGCTGGAATGCGCGGTGTACGGCGAGGGTCCCCCGCTGCTTCTGCTCGGCGGCCTCGTCATGCATTACGGCGTGATGTGGCGCCTTCAGCTCGAACAGCTCGGCGCGCGTCACCGTCTCATCATGTTCCACATGCCGGGCTGCGGCGGTGCGGACGCCAGCGCGGATCTCTCGCTCGACAGCCTGACGCACGACGTCGCCGCCGTGCTCGACCACCTGGGCGTGACCGGGGCTGTGCCGGTGGTCGGCTATTCGTTCGGCGGCGTCCTCGCGCAGGCCTTCTGCATTGCCTACCCGGAACGCTGTTCGGCCCTGGCGATAACCGTCAGCACGTCCGTTCCGGACGGCGCGACCGATTTCCGCCTCCTGATGGGCGAACTGCAGCGCAGCCCGCGTTTCATGGAAATGAACCGGGGCTGGAGCATTCCGTCGCTCCCCCTTTACCAGCGCGTCATCGAGAGCGCTGATCTGCTGCCGCATCTGGACCGCATCCGGGTGCCGGCGCTGGTCGTCGCCGGCGGCGAGGACCGCTACATGCGGCCGGAGCATTCGCGGGCCATCGCCGGCCGCGTCCCCGGCGCGCGCCTGGTGGAATTCGCCGACGCCGGCCATCTGCTGGGCTTCACGCACCATGACGCCTACAACCGCCTGCTCCTCGATTTCCTGGACGAGGTCGTGGCACCGCTGCCCGCCCCGGCCGGGGAGCGTCTTCCTTCCGCCTTCCTGCCGGCCACCGACGGCAGCCTTCGGGCGCTGGCCGAATATGTCGCGGACGGTGAACAGGGGCATTGCGCCATCCTGTCTGCGCCGGCGGCGCACACCGCCTTCCTGCTCAACCGGCTGTGCAACGCAGGGAAACGGGAGGAAGCGGTCTACAACAGCTTCTTCCTGACCTCCTTGGAAGAGGCGTTCGACGCGGCGCTGCGGCTGTCCCGCCACCGTGCCCGCAATCGGACTCCCGCCGGCAGCGGCACCATACTGGTGCTCGACCCCGGAAACCGCTGGGCCGACTATGTCGACCCCCTGGGCCGTGGACCGGACGACGCCCTCGTCCCCGGAATCCGCGTGCTGCCAGATGCCGACCGGGCCGAAGCGCTGATGCGCGGCGCCGGACCCGGCGAATTCGCCGCTGCCGCCATTGTCGCGGCCTGCGGGATGCCCGCGGCGGAGGTGGACCGGTTCTTCGCCGCGGCGCGCGCGGCCGGCCTGCCCGGCATCCTGGTGGACCGCGAGGATCCGGAAAGCGGGGCGGCCGGCTGGATCATCCGTGACCTGGCCGAACATCCGGACGTGGTCGTGTTCGGGACCGCGCTCTCCGGCTTCCAGGTGCCGGTCGCCGCCTGTCTGGTGAATGCCGCCGCCGGCAATCCCTGGGCGATGACACCGAACGAGAGTTACGTGCGCCATGTGATGACGAATTTCGGAGTCACCCTCAGGCTGGCCTGCGAGCATCTGATCAACCTTCTCGGCAATACGCTCTCGGCGGCGGACCGCGGGGAACTGCGGCGAATCGAAACGGAGCCGGAGGCGGCCTGGGAGGCCCATCTGCGGTACGGCAACCCCGGATACGCACGGGTGGCGCGCCAGCACGGTTTCGACGCGCGTTTCCATGGCGCGCGCGGCGTGCGTTCGCAGGTCACGGAGGATGGCCGGACCTCACGCGGGATCGTCGACTGCTTCGTCAATGTCGGCACCTGCCCGAGGGGGCTGAACCCGCCGGACGTGATCGACGGCGTGGCGCATGCCCATGATCCGGCCCACGACTATTGGGGCGAACTTGCCAGGCTCCTGTGCGGCAGGACCGGTTTCGCCCGCGCGGTCCCGGCCTCCAGCAACGTGACCGCGGTCGAGGCGGCGCTGACGCTGGGCATGCTGGCCGCGCCGGAGCGCCGCAAGCTGCTCTGCTTTACGGGCGGGCTCGGTTTCACGCTGCTGACGGCCGCGTCTTCCTTCGACACGGTCTTCGACATCTTCCGCAAACCCTTCCTTCCCGTCTACCGCCATACGGTCTTCATCGACCCCACGGCCCCAGACGCGGCACAGCATCTCGAAGCGGAGCTGTGCAGCGGCGAAATCGCGATGGTCTGGTTCGAGACCATCCAAGTCGACGCCAACGCCTCGCGTCCGCTGCCGCCGCATCTCATCGCCCTGGTCAACCGGCATCGCGGCCGGGGCGGGTATCTGGTCGGCGTCGACGAGACGCAGACCAATCTGGTCACCGGCCGCCTGCTGCACGGCGAGCGGCTGGTTCCGGCACCGGACCTCGTGGCGCTCGGCACGGCGCTGTGCGATTCCCTGGTTCCCATGGGCGTCGTGCTGGCCACCGACGCCGTGGTCGAGCGCGCCCGCCGGAGCAATCCGCGGCGCGTGCAAGACCTGGAAACGCACGGCGTCAACCAGCTCTGCGCCCAAATCGCGCTGCACAGCCTGCGGGACATCGAGGCGCGCCGGCTGATGGATCGGGCGCGGGAAACCGGGGCCTATTTCAAGCAGGCCCTGGAGGCGGTCGCGCGCGAGTTCCCGCTGGTCCGGGAGGTGCGGGGCGAAGGGCTGCTGCTCACCATCGAACTGGACCTGACGGGCCGCGACCCCTTCGTTGAACGCAGCTTCGGCTATCTCCTGTGGGGAAGCATGCTGCGTGACCGGGAATTCGGCGTCGCCGCTGCGGTGTGCCCGATCCACAACAACTGCCTTCGGTTCCTGCCGCCACTGACGATCGCGCGCGACGAGGTGGACCTCATCGTCGCCAACCTGCGCCGGGCCCTCCGCTCCGGCGTGGACGGCGTCCTGCGCGACTGCGCCGCATACAACCTGCGCCGCGGCAACCGGCGGATGGCGGATTACCTCTCCGGCCTGACCGACTCTCATCCCAAGGGGAAAAGCATGAGCACCATCACCTCCGACAGCCGGGCCGCGGCCGGAATCCGCCCCCTGGACGGCCGTCCTGGCGCGCCACGCGTCTGCGTCATCGGCGCCGGCGTCGGCGGCCTGGCCACCGCCCGCGCCCTGAAGGAAAAGGGGATCCCGTTCGACTGTTTCGACAAGCGTGACCGGATCGGCGGCATCTGGGCCTTCGACGGCAAGGGGGAGCACACTTCCGTCTGGTACAACATGAACATGAACACGCCGCGGGGGCTCTACCAGTTCAAGGGCTTCCCCATGCCGGCCAGCTATCCGGACTTCCCCTCGCACCGGCAGGTTCACGCCTATCTCGACAGCTTCGTCGACTATTTCGGCCTGCGCGACGACATCCATCTGAACTGTGGCGTGGAGCGGACCGAACGGCTGCCGAACGGCACGTGGCGCGTCACGCTCGCCGGCGGCGAGGTGCGGGATTACGATGCCCTCGTCGTGGCGAACGGGCACCACAACACCCCCAACTATCCCAACTATTCCGGCCGCGACACCTTCGCGGGCGAGGCGATCCATTCCAAGCACTACCGCTACCGCCATGGCTATCGCGACAAGCGCGTGCTCGTCGTCGGCGTCGGCAACAGCGGGTCGCAGATCGCCGTGGACGTCAGCCATGACGCGGCGATGACCTACATCTCGCTGCGCCGCGGCGTCTATGTGCTGCCGCATTACCTGTTCGGCATCCGCATGGACAAGGTGATGTGGAAGCTGAACAGCTGGTGGGTCAAGAAGATGCTGCCCCACCCCCTGTTTGGTCTGATGTTCACCGGCCTATACAAGCTGCTGATCGCCAAGAACAGGCAGATGGGCATGCCGAAGCCCGATCACCTGATGATGGCGAGCCTGCCGACCCTGTCGGAAGGGTTCGCCAACCGCATCGGCGATGGCAAGCTGAAGATCGTTCCGGAGGTGCGCCGCATCGACGGCAAGACCGTGCATCTTGCCGACGGCACCAGCATCGAGGTCGATTCGATCATCTATTCGACCGGCTACCACACCGACTTTCCTTTCATCGATCCATCCTTCCTGAAGGTCGAGGACAACCGGATTCCGCTGTTCAAGCGCATCTTCATGCCAGACGTTCCCAACGTCGCCTTCGTCGGCGTCTTCCAGGCGGTGACCTGGGGCTTCCTCGACATGATGGAGAAGCAGGCGGAGATGGTGGCGGATTACTTCTGCGGAACCTACCGCCTGCCGCCGCCCGACGAGCAGCGCGCGGACATCGCCCGCGAGGCCAGGATCATCCGGCGCGAGTTCCTTTCCACGCTGCGCAACAATTACGAGATGCACGGGCCGACCTACATGCACGACCTCGACGTGGAACGCCGCAAGGGAGCCAGGCGCGCCCAGGCCGCGGCGTTCGCCCGCCCGTTCGAGGCGCGGGTCGCCGCCATGCAGGACAGCGTGCCGGCCGCCGGGAAGGCCGTCCACGCCGAAGCCGCCGACTGACGCCGCAGCCGGGAAGGAACAGCGCCGTGCCGCATCCGGTATCCACCCATCCGCCGATCGCGGTCGTCGGGCTCCACGGGCGTTTCCCGTCGGCGCCCGACCTCCGCGGTTTCTGGGACAATCTCGCAGGGGGACGGGACGTGATCGGCCACGTCCCCTCCGACCGCTGGGTCTGGGAGGACCTGTTCGAGGAACCAGGGGAGGCTGCGCACCCGACCGGTCCCGACCGAACCCATGCCGACCGAACTTATGCCAACCAGGGCGGCTTCATGCCCTTCGTGGACCGCTTCGACCATCGGCTGTTCGGCATCCTCCCCCGGGAGGCGCAGACGATGGATCCGCAGCAGCGCCTGTTCCTGCAAACGGCCTGGGCCGCCCTGGAGGATGCGGGCCATCCGCCTGGCACCCTGGCCGGCGGAAAGGTCGGCGTGTTCGTGGGGGTCGGGCATGCCGATTATCCCGGGATGATGCGGCGTGCCGGCGTGCCGCTCGATATCTACCGCGGTACCGGGATCGCGCTGACGGCCGTCGCCAACCGGGTGTCGTTCCTGTTCGACTTCCATGGCCCGAGCGAGATCGTCGACACCGCCTGTTCGAGTTCCCTGGTCGCCATCCACCGGGCGGTGCGGTCGATCCACGCCGGCGACTGCGACATGGCGATCGCCGGCGGGATCAATCTGCTGCTCGCCCCGGAGCTTTTCATCGCCTTCGCCAAGGCCGGCATGCTCAGCCGCAGCGGGCGGTGCCGGACCTTCGACGCGGCGGCCGATGGCTATGTGCGCGGGGAAGGCGTGGGCGCGCTGGTCCTGCGCCCGCTGGACGCCGCCGAGCGGGATGGCGATTTCATCTATGGCGTCATCCGCGGCAGCGCCGAGAATCATGGCGGCCGGGCCCACAGCTTCACCGCCCCCAACGTCAAGGCGCAGGCCGACGTGGTGCGCGAGGCATGGCGCACGGCGGGGCTCCCGCTCCGGCGGGCCGCCCTGATCGAAACGCACGGGACCGGCACGCCGCTCGGCGACCCGATCGAGATCAACGGGCTGACGATGGCGTTGCAGGACGGATCCGGTGACGGCGACACCGGTGACGGAAGCACCGCGCCCATCGCCCTCGGCGCCCTGAAGACGCACATCGGCCATTTGGAAGCCGCGGCCGGGATCGCAGCGGTGATCCGGGCGCTGCTCGCCATGCAGCACGGGACGGTGCCCGGCAATCTGCACCATACGACCCTGAACCCGCACATCCGGCTCGACGGCACGCCATTTCTCATTCCGACCGGCAACATGCCGCTCGATCCGGGCGGGTCGCCCGTGCCGCACCTGTTCGCCGGGGTCAGTTCCTTCGGGTTCGGCGGCGTCAACGCCCATGTGGTCCTGCAATCCCATCGTCCGGCATTGGATGCGGCCGAACCGGACCGGGACGGCCGACCCTATCTGTTCGTGCTGTCGGCGAAGGACGGGAAAAGCCTGTCGGCGCGGGTCCACCAGCTCATGGCGTTCCTGGCGGAAGCGGAGGCCACCGGGGTGCCGGACGGCGCCCTGCCGATGGCGCTTGCCGCCGCGCTGGATCTGCCGGCATCGGTCGTCCGGCGGGCTGACGGGATGCCGCTCGCCGCGCTCGGCGTGACGCCGGACCGCTTCGCGCAGGCCCTGCGGGCCGCCGGGGCGGCGCTCGGCCGGACCATCGGGCTGGCCGATGTCCGGGATTGCGTCACCTTGCAGGAAATCGCGCACCGCCTCGCCACTCCCCCGGCGGCGCCCGACGCCGAAACGGAGCATCTGCGATGCCGGGTCGCGCTGACGCCGGAACAGGTGGCGGCGGCGACGCCCGCCAGGATCGCCTACAGCCTGATGCACGGGCGGGATGCCCTGCCCGAACGATTGGCCGTTGTGGCGGGCAGCCGCCGCGCGCTGCTCGACATTCTGTCCTGCTATCTCGCCGACCCCACTTCGCCCGATCCCGCCTCCTCCGAACGGGCATGGGTTCGCGGTTCGGCGCGCCGTGACGCCCGGCCCGCGCCGACCGGCAGGATTGGGTCGGACTGGCCGGACGAGGAGGCGCTCCTGGCCTGGGCCGCGCACTGGGTGCATACCAAGGGTGCCGCGCTGACCTGGGCGGCGCTGTACGGGGATGGGGCCGTTCCGATGCGGGTGCCGCTTCCCTCCTATCCGTTCCGGCTCGACCGAGTCTGGTACGTGCCGGGTGCCGCCCGTCCCGCACACGCGCCGGAAGGTCCCGGCTCCGCCATGGCGGGGCTGCGGGAAAGCTGGACCGGCGCCTGGTCGGCATCACCCCTGCGCCCGCCGCCGTCGGTGGCGGCCCTCGCCCTCGCCCTGGAGCATGGCCTTTCCGCGACGGAGGAAAGCCGGCTCCGCCTGACCGACGCGGCTTTCGGGCCGCCGGCCGGTTGGGCGGCGTGCCGGGTCACCCGGAACCGCTCGACGATCGAGGTGCATAGCCTGGACGACGGAATGCCGGTGCGGGTTCTTTTCCAGGCCCGGCTGACCGACGCCGCGGCGGCTCCCGCCATAGCACAGCCCCTGGCCCACCCGCTGGAGGTCCTGGACCGCGACGCCGTCTATGCCGCCGCCAGCGCGGGCGGATTGGCCCCGGCGCAGGCCATGAGGCGCGTCGACCGGTTCGAGCGTGGTCCCGGCACCCTGGTCGCCCATCTTCGCTTGGCCTGGCGGCAGGCCGGCGACGGCGTGTTCTGGACGACCCTGCTGGCAACCGCCCTCCTCGGCGTGCGCCATCTTCAAGGGGCCGGTCAAGGCGGCGGCGGATCGGGCGCGCTGCTGTTGCCCTGGCGGATTGCCACGGCCGAGTTCGATGCGGAAGCCGCCCGGGACCTGCGGCGGCTGGCGATCCGGTTCGACGGTGCCGGCCGTCCGGCGACGATCCTCGCCTATGGCAAGGACGACGTTCCGGCGCTCGTGCTCGGCGGTGTCGTCCTGCGCGCCGCCCCCGAAGCGGAGCGGGCCGTCGCCATGCCGCTCCCGGGAGCGGCGGAATGAAGGCCGTCGTCTTTCCCGGCCAAGGCAGCCAGCGGCGCGGCATGGGCGCCGGCCTGTTCGAGCGCTATCCCGATCTGGTGCGGGCGGCCGACGTCGTGCTCGGCTACCCGATTGCGGACTTGTGCCTCGCCGACCCCCGGAACGAGCTGAACCGCACCGAGTTCACCCAGCCGGCGGTCTATGTCGTCTCCTGCCTGGGTTATCGCGCCCTGATGGAAGAGACCGCGGCGCCGGACTTCCTGGCCGGCCACAGCGTCGGCGAATACGCCGCGCTGGAGGCGGCCGGCGTCTTCGACTTCGACGTCGGCCTGCGGATCGTCCGGAAGCGGGCGCAGCTGATGGCGGAGATGGATGGCGGACGGCTCGCGGCGGTGATCGGCCTTTCTCCCGACGCCGTGGAACGGCTGGTCGCCGGCTGTGGAATCGCCGGCATCGAGATCGCAAACATCAACAGCCCGACCCAGGTGGTGGTGGGCGGACCCGACGGGCCGCTTGGCGCGTTCGTCGCCCTTTGCGCCGAACGGGGACACCGGGCCGTTTCGTTGCGGGTCAGCGGCGCCTTCCACACCAGCCATATGGCGGGCGCGCGGGATCGCTTCCGGGAATTCCTGGACGGCATCGCCTTCCGTCCGCCCGCCATTCCCGTCATCGCCAACCTGACCGCGGCGCCGCACGACCCGCAACGCTTCGCCGACACCCTGTCGCGCCATCTGGCAAGTCCGGTGCAGTGGCTGCGCAGCATCGAGCGCCTGCTGGACGCTGGCGTCAGGGCGTTCGAGGAGGTCGGCGCGCCGCCCGTGCTGACACCGATGATCCCCGAGATCGAAAGGCGGCACGGACGAAAGGCGGCCGGCTTCGAACGGGCGTTCGGCTGTACGCGACCGCTGGTCGTCGGTTCGCTCGGGCGCGGAGCCGCAGGGCCCGACCTGGTGTCCGCCCTGGCGGAGGGCGGCGTTCTGGCGATCCTCGACACGGAAGAGGTGGAACCTTCCGCCATCGAGGCGGCGCTGGAGCGCCTGGCCGACGATCCGCGGACACGGGGGCGTTTCGGCGTCAACGTGACGGCCGATCCCGAAGACCCGGAGGGGGAAGAACGACTGGTCGAGCTGCTGCTGCGCCATGGCGTGACCTGCGTGGAGGCGCGCGGCCATGCCGAACCGTCGCCGGCCCTGCTGCGTTTTTGCCGCCGGGACGGGGCGCCGGTCCGCCGCCTGATCGTACGGGTCCAGGACCACGACGCCCTGGACGCCTTCCTGCGCCGGCAGGACGGCAGGCCTGTGGCCGATGCGGTGTGCGTGGACATGCACCCGTGGCGCCGGCCCGGCGGCGCGGAAGGCTTCGCGCCGCTGGAGCTGCTGCGCGACGCGCTTGCTCGGCGCGACGCACTGCGCCGGGATGGCGGGGCGGCCCCCTTCGTGGGTGCCGCCGACATCGGCGGCAATCCGCATTCGGTGCGGGCGCTGCTGGCCATGGGTGGCGACTTCGTAATGGCGGGAGGAGTTTTCCTGACGGCTCGGGAGGCCGCGCTGGACGGCGTCCTCCGCGAAGCCCTGCGAACGGCGGGGCCGGACCGGTTCCGGGTGTTTCCCGATTGGCGCCACCCCGCATTCGCCACGGCATCGCACGCCTATGTCGAAAGCGAGGCGGTCGCCACCAGGATGCGGGCGCTGCAGCGCCTCTATCTGCGGGAGCGGCTCACCCCCGACGACCTGCGCGCGGCAATGGCAGGCCAGCCGCGGTTCGACGCGAACCCGCCGGCGGATTCGGAAACCCCCGGCCTGCGCGCGTGGCTGCGGACTGCGGCCGACCGTGAGCTTCGCCTGACATCCATCCCGTGCGACGCAACGCCTGCGCACTTCAACGCATGGCGGCTGAGCGAAGGGATGGGGGAGGAGTTCGGCGCGCTGTCTCTGGCCGATCGACTGTGCCCCGCGCGGCACGCCCCCGAGACATCGGGACCAGCCTGGGAGAAGAAGACCCCATGACCCGCCTGTTCGCCGAAGACATCACCCGCCGGATCATCGGCTTCATCGCCGACGAGACGGGCCTGCCCGCGGACGAGATCGAAGACGACGTCAATCTGGGCGCCTACGGGCTGACCTCGATGTCGGCGGTCAAGCTGATCGGCATCCTGGAAGACGCCTTCTCGCTCCGGCTGTCGCCGACGCTGGTCTTCGAGCACCCGACGATCGACGAACTGTCGCGCGCCATCACCCGGCATGCTGCCTGACAAGACCGGCTCTGGCCTGATGGGAAACGGACCATGTTCCAGAAATCGCAGATGACCCCCAATGAAATCCTGTCCGCCATGGGGAACCTGACGGTCCCCGACGCGCTTGCGCTTCGGGCAAGGCTTCATCCGGACAAGACACTGTTCACCTTTCTCGACGAGGAGGGCCGGGAAGCGGGGCGCCTCAGCTATCTCGACGCCTGGCGGAAGGCCCGCGGCGTCGCGCTGCGGCTGGAACGGACGACCGGAGCCGGCGACCGGATCATGCTGTTCTTCCCCCAGGGGCTCGACTTCATCGTCGCGTTCCTCGGCTGCCTGATGTCGGGGCGCATCGCCGTCCCCGTGAACCTGCCCACCCGCCGACGGGTGGACCGCTGTTGCAGGATCGCCGCCGATTCCGGGGCGCTTGCCGCCCTGGCGCGCGGCGACATGGTCGAAAGCCTCGCGGAATGCTCTGCCGGCACGCCCGCGGCCGGGCTGTCCTGGATCGCCGCCGACGCGATCCCGGCCTTCGACGGCACGCCCGCGGACGAAGCCGTTCGATCGGTGGCCGATCCGCGGTCCGTCGCCTTCTTTCAATACACCTCTGGATCGACCTCGGCCCCCAAGGGGGTGATGGTCACCCAGCACAATCTGACGACGAACCTGCGGATGATGCGGGATTCCTGGGAACTGGACCACGGCACGGACATGGTGTTCTGGCAGCCGCACCATCATGATATGGGGCTTATCCTCGGGCAGTTGCTGCCCATCGTGCTTGGCAACCATACGGTCCTGATGGCGCCGAACACCTTCGTACGACGCCCGTCGCTGTGGCTGGAAGCGATTTCGCGATACCGCGCGACCCTAGCCGGCGGCCCGAATTTCGCCTACGCGCTGGCCGCCGAACGCTATTCGCCGGAGAAGATGGCCGGGATCGACCTGTCGCGCTGGACGGTGGCGCTCAACGGCGCTGACGTGGTCCGCCCGGCGACCCTCGCGCGTTTCGCCGCGCTGTACGAGAAGCATGGCTTCCGCGGGGAAGCCTTCCTTCCCTGCTATGGCTTGGCCGAAGCCACCCTGTTCGTGTCCGGAGGTCCGGTCCGGCGCCGGACCTGCACCACCACCGTCGACGTCCGCCGGATGGAGCGCGAGCGGCGCATCGTGGAGCCCGCCACTCCCGAGGGGGGCCGCACACTGGCCGGCTGCGGGGAACCATCCTGGGAGGTGGAGGTGGCCATCGTCGATCCGGCGACCGGCCGGCGCTGCGTTCCTGGGGAGGTGGGCGAGATCTGGGTGGCGGGCGAGACGGTCGCCGCCGGCTATTGGCGCAACGCCGAAGCCACGGAGCAGACATTCCGCGCCCGCCTGGAGGAGCGGCCCGGCGCGTCCTTCCTGCGCACCGGCGATCTGGGCTTCCTGGGACCGGACGACCGCCAGCTCTACATCGGCGGCCGGCTCAAGGACGTCATCATCTGCGACGGGCGCAACCTGCACCCCGAAGACATCGAGTATTCGATCATGGAGGCCTGCCAGGGCACCCGCCCCCAGAGCTGCGCCGTCTTCAGCCATGATGACGGGGGCGAGCGCCTGACGATCGTCGCCGCGATCGAGGTGGACCGCGAGATCAAGCGGCGGTTGACCGATGACGGAAAGGGATTCCAGACGGCGATACGGACCTTCGTCGCCAGCGAACACGGGATCGCCCTCAATCGTATCCTGTTCGTTCCGCCGACCGGCATGCGCAAAACCACCAGCGGCAAGATCCAGCGCGGCCTGATGAGACAGCTCTACCTCTCCGGCGAACTCGAGGCCCTCTCCTCGTGAGCGCGCCCGCAATGGAAATCGCGGCATGGTCTCCGCTGGTGGACTATGTCTTGATCGACGATGCTCCGGGGGCACGGCTGGGCATGGTGTGCTTCCATTTCGCCGGCGGAAGCGCACAGAGCTATTTCCGCTGGCGCCACGCCACGGCAGGATGCGCCCTGGTCGCCGCCGAACTGCCGGGGCGCGGCCGGCGGCTGCGCGAGGAATTCGCGCCGTCCCTGCACGCGGCGGCGGCGGCGCTGGCATCGTCGTTTCGGGCTCTGGCCCGGGACATGGCCGAGCGGCGGCCGGGCCTGTCATGGGTATTCTTCGGCCACAGCCTGGGCGCCTTGGTGGCCTACGAGACCGCCCGCCTGCTGGGGGGACCGGGTTCCGGGGGACCCGACCGGCTGATCGTTTCGGCGCGGCATGGCCCCGGCTGGCAACCGGCATCCAGCGGACTTCCGGATCTGTCGGACCCGGCGCTTCTCGATTATCTGCGCGAAATGGGAGGAACGCCGCGCGTTCTCCTGGAGAACCGCGCCCTCATGGAAATGGCGCTGCCGATCCTGCGGGCGGATCTGGGCCTGATCTACGGCTATGGGCATGTGCCCGGCCCCCCTCTGGACATTCCGATCCTGGCGATCGGCGCCAGCGAGGACGATCGGGTACCGCTGGAGGCGCTGGTGGCATGGCGCGGGACGACACGCGCCGAATTCCGGCTGCGCATCGTGTCGGGAGGTCATTTCGCCCTCCTCGACCAGCCGGGCATCGTGTTCGACGCGGCGTTGAACGGATAATCGAAAGGAACAGGACGTGAAACGGCTTCCAGCCCACTTCACCGCACTCGCCGCGCTCGCACTCTGGCCGGCGGCGGCGGGCGCCCAGACCGCCGACTCCGGGGACGCCGGAAGAAGCACCAGCGATCTGAGCTACGAATCCTTCGTGGACTCCGACAAGCGGCTGAAATGCCTGTACGGCTATGCCGCGTCGAAAACTGGAGACCATTCCGCTGCCGTGCGGATCTTCGAGGACTGCATCCGGCGGTGGAACGATGTCTATTCGATGATCTGGCTGGCGGAACTGTATGAAACCGGCTCAGGGGTGCCGAAGGACCTGGGTCGTGCCACGGATCTGATGCGCCGCGGAGCCGAGACGAACGACGAGGCCGGATACTCCACGCTTGCCCGCTATCATTACGGGGTTGCGCTATGCGAGGGGCGCGGCGTCGCCAAGGACCCGGAGGCCGGGCTCCGCTGGCTGCGTCTGGCCGCAGGCGAGGGGTCGAAAGATGCCATCGACTATCTGCGCAAGGCCGGCGCCGCGCAGTAAGCGCGACGTGTTGCCTGGACCGATGCCTGAACCCCGTCCGGGTCGTGTCCCGCGAGGTGGTGTAGGAGCAGCTGTGGGGAACCGGCCCGCCGCAGCGCCCTCTCATGCCCGGCCAGACCAGCCGGAGACCATGAGCGCCTTTCCGCTCCTGCACAACCCCGTGGGGCACGATCACTGCCATTGTTGTTTCCAGGATTTTACTGAACTATTTTATGGTTCCAAAACAGCCTCCAGAGACCGTTTTATGGTTCCAGATTTCGTCGATTTCCCAATAAAATCAAAGAGCCGCAAGTTCACTTTATAGTTTCTTCCAGAGTCTATCTGGATGGAGCCATAAAGTAATGCGGAAACCAAAAAATGGTTCGCTAAAACCGTGTTTGAAAATGGCTGCCGGATCCGCTGATCCGTCATGGAATAAACATTTTTGATAAAGCAGTCCCGGTCAAAGTCTTCTGCCATCGTCGTCTGGTGTTTATTCAGCGGCCGCCTCGGCCCCAAATCCCGGTGCTTACATCAGGCAGTTTATGCTCAGCATTTCAATCTATATTGGGTGGGAGAGACCCCGACAAATTTTTTGAATGCCCGCGCAAGGTTTGCGCCAGAGGAGAAGCCAGTCGACAGCGCTATATCGTCAATGGTCATATATGGATCTTTCAAAAGAGTTTTCGCCTTACCGATCCGAACCTCGGAGATGTATCGGAATGGCGAGGCACCGGTCGCCGTTTTAAAGGCCCGGCAAAAATGAAAGACGCTGAGACAGGCGATCCTGGCCAAATCATCCAGGGAAATGTCAGTTTCCAAGTTTTCCTGGATAAATTCCATCACCCGGCTGAGGCGGCATCGATCCAATCCCCTGCCTGAATAAGCATCGAAATACGATTCTGACAAACCGCGCTGATCATCGCGCGTGTAGCGTTGCATAAGGCGGGCTGCCAAGCCAACCCCGAACGACTCCAAGAGCATTTGAGTTATTCTTTCACTTCTCTCCTCCTGCATCAGTTCTTCCGCGACCGCGAAGCCGATGCTCTGGATAAGGGGATCGTTGATACCGCCTTTGTACAACAGATACGCGATATGCGTTCCATCGCCGGCGGTATGCAAGGCACCGAACAGATCCGTTGGCAGGTAGAAATGAAGCAACTTGAGAGGACCGGCCTCGATGTGGAGATACCGTACCTCCACACCGGCGGGGCAAATGCTGGCAGAGCCAACCTGAGAAAGATATTTCTGTTCAGCACCGTCGGCACGTCTACGAAAGTTCGCGCTCCCGGAAACGTTGATGACAATCTCTGTAACAGGTTGCACAAAAGAAGTGCAGTTCAGTCGATTGTGTTGATAGATCTCGGCACATACCGAATTGACATCACCGGTCTTGGATGACGCTCTGATAAGCTCGCTGCCCCCCTTGGTGTATTTGCTGCCAACGACCGAGCCGATTATGTGGTGATCTTGCGGCATCGTGCCGAATTCCAGCGGATAACTCGGACGTGAGGCTGTCACGGAAGGTGCTGCGGACATTCATTCCTCCTGACGTTACCACGCTGGAAACCGGTGCGACCCGTCTGTTTAGTCACTAACAGGATCCCAGCGATTTCGTATTCCCCGGCAGCAACTCGTATGTGCCCACGGTCTCCGCTCGCCCCCGACAGATGGCCTTGCCAAGCCAGCCGATCATCGGCCCATGTGGCTGGACGCAGCATGGAAGATTGTCGGGAAGATCGTGCGATATTTTTTTAACAACGTCCACTCAGCTGTGATTGTGGTGAGCGAAGTCGAAGGATTGCCCTCCTCGGACCACGGTCTCAATTCGGGTGGCCAGAGCCAGCAGCGCATGATCACTTCCAGGTCCGCCGGACAAAAGGAAACCGGTTGGTATGCCGCTATCGTCGAATCCATTTGGAATGGAAATGCCACACCAGTCGAGGAAACTGCCGATGAGTGTATTTCTCAGAACAAGCATATTGGTGGTGGCGAACAGATGATCGTCGAATGCCAGGGGCGCAAGAAGAGGTGCTGCGATTGCAACGGTGGGGTATCCGACGAATGTCGTGCCGTCGAACAGATCCGCCATTGCATCAATCAAGTCCAGCCGGGTTTGCCTGACGATTGCCTCCGATGCTGCGCTCATCTGGCTGCCCAGAAGCATACGCGTCCGAACCCGTGGGTCCATGCGCTCGGCGGCAGGTGAAGCAAGCCGGCTTCTGTGCAGATCAAAAGCTTCCTTCACCACGAGAGCACCATGCCGTGATGCGATCGAAAGCACCTCGTCGAGGACCGGCAAGCGGCGGTGCTCAATCCTGACACCGAAATCCTCCAATCTGCGGACGGCTTCCTTAAAGTTTGTGGCCACACCGGCGTCGACGCTTTCCCAGACCGCATTGGTCGGCACGACCAAACGGATTTGGCCGTCGATGTGTGGCAAGACCTCGGATGGGGAAAGCCCACATGCGGCGGCATCGACGACCACGGCGTCAGCGACCGTGCGTGTCAAAACACCAGCGGTATCCAGCGTGCGGGACAATGGAAATGCCCCTTCCAACGGCCACCGCCCCCCTGACGGCTTGAAGCCGACGACGCCATTGAACGCAGCGGGAATTCTGACCGAACCGCTCGTGTCCGTCCCAATCGCGATGGGAACCAATCCAAGCGCGACCGCGACCGCCGAGCCGGACGACGATCCGCCGGGAATGCGGTCCTCGCCACGACTCCATGGGTTCCTGGGTGTCCCGAAATGCGGGTTCAATCCCAGTCCGGAGAATGCGAATTCCGTCATGTTCAGTTTTCCGGTCGTGACCGCACCACAGGCCGCGATACGACGCACCAGTTCCGCGTCACGAGGGGCAGGGCCATTGTCCAACACCAAGGAGCCTGCCCGGGTAACTTCCCCCTGAATATCGAAGAGGTCCTTCCAGGCCACGGGAACGCCATCCAGCACGCTGAGCGGCCGGCCCTCCAGGTGGCGCTTCGACGCGGCGGCCGCTTCAATTTCTGCTCTTGCAACAGTTTGTTGAGTGAATACAGCCGGGTCACTCGATGCAATGCGTCGCAGCGTTGCGTGCAGCAGATGGGACGGTGTCACCGCTCCCGTGGTCAGCAATTTTCCCAGCTCCAGGGCTGACTTTCCAAAAAGAAAATCGCTCACCCTCACTCCTCCCTCTATCAGCAAGACCGGCGAGAGTATCGATCTCTAAGCGACCCAATCACGGTCGTAACGGAAATGTCAACGGCAGCCGAAAAACTCTTCAAGGTTGCGGATATGCCGAATGAAATCTCCATAAGGATGTTTTTTTTCGATGGGTTGGACGGGACATCGCGTGGCTAAATTCTGCTAATTTATTGAATTGACGGGATAAAGGCGATCCCGTGCCTGGGCGTTGCCGCGTGAGGTCAAATCCTCGGCCACTTTGCGGAGCGTCATTGATCCCGCACAAGAGACGCAACGAACCGCAATTTGTGCTGCCACACTCCGCAATCCTCGAAAGGGCCGGCGGAGCGATCGGTGTTATTTAATCTCGGACTTCATCTGAACCAGACCGAAGAACCCGAGGCACCAATGACAAAGTTCCAGACTATCGACGTCCCACACTTGGGCGGTTCGAAGATCGGCTGCAGAACCGCCGCAGACTACGATCCCCGGCTTCCGACGCTGGTAATGATCAATTCATTCACGACGTCATCGGAGCTTTACCGGCGTCAATTCGCCGATGCGACTCTGACCGGCAAGGTCAATCTCCTCGCACTCGAGCCGTACGGGCATGGCGCGACGAGAACGGCAAGCGAGCAATTCACCTATTGGGACAGTGCGATCGCAAACATCCAGGTTCTCGATCGCCTTGGGATCAAGTCTGCGTTCGTCCTGGGCACGTCGCAGGGCGGTTGGATCGCCATGCGGATGGCGCTTCTTGCCCCATCGAAAATCGATGGCGTCATCCCCCTGGGCACGTCGATGGACTACGAGAGTGCCGCGAGCCGGGACCTCGGATGCTGGGACGCCCCCGCGTTCTGCGATCCTTGGATCGCCGACCTCGCGACGGAGGTGGATTCGGCGTGGGCGCCGTCGGATCAATATTGCAACGACCTCATCGATCCGGCCTTCGGTGTCGACATCGACCAGGAGACGCGTGCCTTCTGGACGTCTCGACTGAAGGAAAACTACAAAGGCGACGACGGCCGCAGCCGTCTGCGCATGTGTACCATAAACCTTCGCGACCGGGACGGTCTGCGCGGGCGGCTTGACGGCGTCGTGAGCCCGGTGCTGTGGCTGCATGGAACTGAAGACGTCGTGTATTCCGTCTTGCATGCGGAGAAGGAAGCGAAGATGTTCCCCCGTGCGAAAAGCGTGTCGTTCAAGGCCATCGAGGGCGGACATCACTTCCTGAGCGCGACGAATCCCGAAGAGGTCAACCGGGAAGCCCTGGCATTCATCCAGAAATACTGGAGCGGCGAAGCCAGACAGGCTGCGGAGTGATGCGCGGACCCCGCCGGAGGCCCTGATCGGCGGCATGCTCGATCCTTGCCTCTGGTTGATGCATGAGCAGCGGGCCGCCTGGCCCGCAAGAGGCAGAGGGACTTCGCTCGCCCAGGCCGATACGGCCGGAAAGAAGCGTCACAATAAGAAAATGCTGGAAAACAGGACTTCAACGACTGGAGAGGGAGCAATGACCTCAAAAATCCTGCAGGCGGCGATATTTCTCGGAGCAACGGCGATCTGCCATCAAGGCGTCTCGGCCGGTGTCGCCTTCGCGGAAGAACCGTCCGCCATCTTCTCGAAGCCGATCAAAATATTCATCCCCGACAAGAGCGACGTCAAGACGGTGTCGGAGTCGGTCTGGCACCCTCCGGCAAAAGCCGAAAAGAAAAGCTATGTTTGCGTCAGCTTCCCGACGATGCAGGACCCTTACTGGATTGCGGCCAATTACGGGATCGTCACCGAAGCAAAACGTCTCGGCGTGCATGTGGACATCCTGAACGCCGGCTCGTTCAGCAATCTGAGCGCCCAGGTCAACCAGTTGAACGACTGCGCAGCCAAGGGAGCCGATGCCGTGCTGGTGGCCCCGATCAGCGCAGAGGGCGTGTCTTCGGCGGTGTCCTCTCTTAATAAGAGCGGTATTCCCGTCATCAACATCATTCCCCGGATCGCCGCCGCCGACAATCTCATGGGCCGTTCGACTTTGGACTATTACCAGGTCGGAATCGCGAGTGCGAAATATCTCAAGGAAAGCATTGGGGACGCAGCTGTCAAAGTGGCGCTCCTTCCCGGCCCCGCCGGCGCAGACTGGGCGGCGCGCACGCTCGAAGGATTCAAAGTCGGGATCGCCGATTCAAAAATTGAAATCGTCGCAGTCAAGTACGGCGACACCGACAAGAACACGCAATACAATCTCGTCGCAGATACCCTGAACGCCGTCCCGGACCTGAATTGGGTCATCGGCAACGCCGTCGCCGCGGACGCCGCAAGCGGTGCTGTGAAAGCGGCCGGCCTCTCGGGCAAGGTCAAGATCGGATCGACCTATCAGACGGGACCCGTCAGAGACGGCATCGGGAAGGGCGATATCGAGTGGGCGCTCAGCGACAATGTCGCATTGATGGCGTCGATCGGGCTTGATATGGCGGTCAAGGCGGTCGACGGCACTTTGGAGCCGGGTACCGAGGTGTGGCCTGTTCCGCAGAAGCTGACGAAAGACAACGCCGCTTCCGACGCAGCAATGGCCGGTTTCGCTCCAAACGGCTTCAAGCCGGTGTTTTCGGTGCGGCCGTGATGGCGGGCGGATCTCGACAATCGGCCCCCGTCTCCGACCCTTTCCCCGACCCTTGCCCCGGCGCTCTCCTCGAAGCGTTCGGCATCGAGAAGAGCTTTCCCGGCGTACGCGTGCTCGACGGCGTTTCATTGGATGTGCGAGCGGGAGAGGTCCATGTCCTGTTCGGCGAGAACGGCGCCGGAAAATCGACCCTGGTCAACATCATCCTCGGCAACTACGCGCCCGAGGGTGGCACGGTCCGTTTCGATGGAAAGATCCTACCGGCGGGATCGCCACGCGCGGCGCGTGACGCTGGAATCAGCGTGGTTTTCCAGGAATTGAGCCTGATCCCGACCCTTTCCGCTTGCGCCAATATCTTTCTTGGACGGGAAAAGCGTCACTCGGCATTGCTCGATGAAGGCACCATGTCGAGGGAAGCCGCGGCGATGTTTGCCCGGCTCGGCATTGCACTCGATCCACAGGCTCCGGTTGCCGGCCTCTCCCGCGCCGAACAGCAGATGGTCGAGATCGCCAAGGCGCTGCAGAACGATCCAAGGCTTCTGATCCTCGATGAACCGACCACGGCCTTCACCGATGTCGAAACCCAAAGACTGTTCGCGATCGTAGCGGACCTCAAGCGCCTCGGTGTCGGCATCATCTACATCACCCACCGCATGGCGGAGATCCAGGCAATCGGGGACCGCATCAGCATATTGCGGGACGGTCGCCGCATCGCGACCAAGCTGGTGTCGGAAACGGATGAGGATGAACTCATCCAGCTCATGACCGGACGCGAGACGCTGAATGTCTACCCGACAATCGCTTTCAAACCGGCGGATGAAGCCATCGCACTGGACGGGGCGAGCGCCGCGTCGGGGCGTTTCCAGAATGTGTCGATCAGCGTCCGCGCCGGTGAGATTGTCGGCATAGCCGGGCTGGTCGGTTGCGGCAAGTCGGCGGTCGGTCGCAGCCTGTTCGGCGAAGAGCGGCTGGCGGCTGGGCAGGTGACACTTTTTGGCAAGCCTCTGCGATCCCCATCGCCTCAATCGATGCTCGATGCCGGGGTCGTCTATCTGCCGCCCGACCGACGCAGGCAAGGCCTCGTTCTCAACAGATCGGTTCGGGAGAATGCGACCCTCTCCTGCCTCAACCTGCGGTCTTTTGCGTTCGGGCAATGGCTGAGGAAAAAATCCGAAGACGACGCGGTGCAGCGGGTTCTGAACCGCTTGAACCTCACCCCGCCACTTCTTGATCGGAACGTTTCGGCATATTCCGGAGGCAACCAGCAGAAAGTCGTTTTCGCCAGGGCATTCCTGCGTGAAACGAAGGTTCTCATCGTCGACGAGCCGACGGTCGGCGTGGATGTGGGAGCCAGGCTCGAGTTTTACGGGATTCTCAAGCAGCTGTGCGAGACCGGAGCCGCCATCCTTCTCATATCATCGGACCTCCCGGAAATCCTTCACCTCACGCACCGGACATACGTGCTGGCCTTCGGCCGACAGACCGCGGAGTTCCAGCGGGAAGAGATCAGCGAAGCGGCGATCCTATCGTCATTTTTCGCGGCCGGTCCGAAAGAAGGCGGCATAAAGACAGGAGCGGCGGCATGACGCCTTTGCAGCAAATCTCCCGACCGGCGCAACCGTTTGCTCTGCGCCGCGTTGCTGACCGGATGCTTTCGCGCCTCAAAACGACCGGCATCATCAGCGCGCTCGTTCTTGTGGTGTTTGCTTTCTTTGCCGTGGCGAATTCCCGGTTTACGAACAGCAATAACCTCATCAACATTCTGAATCAGTCCTCATACCTGATGATCGTCTCGCTCGGCCAGGGTCTGGTTCTGATCAGCGGAGGCTTCGACCTGGCGGTGGCCGCTCTGCTCGGGCTCACGAGTGTGGTCTCGGCCACGCTCATGATCGCTCTGGCGGCCAATGGGGTCGATTTCCCGCTTGCCATCGCGATCTCGGTCGCAGGCGGCCTGTCGGTCGGATTGATACTCGGCATGGTGAACGGTGTCGCCGTCGCTTATCTCAATGTACGGTCGTTCATCGTGACTTTGGGCATTGCGGGAATAGCGGCTGGCGCGGGATACCAAATTTCCGGGGGTGCTCCGGTCACCGGTCTTCCCGAGAATTTCATAGCGGTCTTTGGAACGCCCGATCTTCGCAGCATTTCCACATCGGTCTACATTGCGGTGCTCTTCGCGGTCGCTCTGCATCTCACGATGACGCGAACGCGGGCGGGACGCTACATCTACGCTGTGGGCGGCAATCCTGTTGCCGCGCGATTGTCCGGCATCAATGTCAGGCGCCATATCGTTCTCGTCTTCATGACCAGCGGCCTGCTGGCCTCGCTTGCCGGCATCCTCCTGAGCGCACGCGTATCGACCGGCGACACCAACCTGGGCGGAAATTTCGTCCTTCAATCCATCACCGCGGGCGTGCTCGGTGGAATTTCGCTTCGCGGAGGAGAGGGGACGCTTTTCGGCGCGGCCCTCGGCGCCCTCTTCATTGCCGTGCTGAGCAACGGCATGAATCTGGAGAATATTTCCTCCTACTATCAGATGATCATCCTGGGTGGACTTCTTGTTCTGGCCGTCCTGGCGGAACAGCTGCGCCTTCTGATTTCGGGAAGACGATAGGGCAGATCGTCACCCTCATGCGTGCCGGCCGACGTCGGTGCGCATGAATGATCCCTGACTTTTTTATCAAAATTGATCGCATTCACCTGAGGTTGTCCAGTGCAAGCGGGCAACGGTGGATGGCGTTCGACTTCGCTCGGACCAAAGGCGGACCGATCGCATCGGTTTGCGGACGAGGATGGGAGACAACAATGAAACAGACAAAAAATTCAACGAACTGGAGGTCGCTGAGCGCAATTTCTGTCGGGAATGCGCTGGAGTGGTTCGACTGGACCTTGTATGCGACTTTTTCCGTATACCTGGCCAACAACCTGTTCGACAAAACCGACTCGCGATCAGCGATGCTATCCACGCTCGCAGTCTTCGCAGCCGGCTTCTTCGCGCGGCCGGTCGGCGGCCTCGTCTTCGGGCGGCTGGGCGATCGATTGGGCCGCAAGGGCGTTCTGGTCGCTACGATGCTGCTGTTGGCTTTCAGCAGCCTCGGAATTGCGCTCATTCCAACTTATGAAAACAGCGGATTGTTCGCGTCCTTTGCCCTGCTGGTCTTCCGCATGTTCCAAGGCCTGGCCCACGGCGGAGAAACGGGCGTATCCTATACCTACGTGGCCGAAATCGCGCCCAGAAGACACCGTGGCCTGTGGTCGAGTTCCGTCTATGCCGGTGTCATCGTCGGTGTGATCGCCGCCACGCTCGTTGCGGCCGCCTTGACCGCGCTTCTGGATGCGGGCGCGATGAACAGCTACGGCTGGCGCATCGGCTTTGCGATCGGTGGCGTTCTCGGCATCTACGCCATCTTCATGCGGAAATCGGTGGAAGAGTCGCACGTCTTCGAGCAGCAGGAGAAGGTTGCGGAGAAGAAATTGTCGCGGGGCGACATGTTTCGCATCGCCCGCAACCTCGTCATGCTCAATTGCACGACGAACGTCGCTTACTATACCTGGGTGACGTTCGCACCCGCGACCGCAATTTCCAACGGCATGGACCCTGGCGGAGCCTATCGCGCCAGCTTGATCGCCATGGCCCTCTGCGTCGTCTGGCTGCCGGTCTGCGGGATGATTTCGGATCGCTTCGGGCGCAAGCCCGTGATGATCGCCTGGGGACTATCGGTCGTCGCGCTCACTTACCCCATTGCCACAATGGTCACGACGGAACCGCACACCCTGTTCTTCGCCCAACTGATGGCGCTGGGGGCGTGGGGGTTGATTGCATCGATATTCCCCGCCGTGTTGTCGGAACAGGTCCCCACCCAGGCGCGGGCCCAGGGCGTTGGCTTCGTGTCCTCGGTTTCCGTGGCAATTTTCGGGGAACAGCTCCCTATCTCAATGCTTACCTCACCGACATGGGGCAACAGCATCTCTATCACTACTACGTCATGTTCCTGGGCTTGGTGGCGATCGCCGCCGGATTGATCATCCGCGAAACGGCCGGAGTGGATCTCGCGGAAATCGGCACCTCCAGTGCGCGGGCCGATGGTACCGAAATTGGCGGTTCCAACATGCACGCGACCGAGCTGGCCGAACGGTAACCTCGTACGCAGTGATGCCGAGACCTATAGCCCCATGGGTCTCGGCTTTGCCAATCCGAACAGCCTGAAATCCCAGAACGTAAAGGAAGCGGCACATGTGCTCGAATCCAAATCAATCGTCTTCCCGATCGGGGGAATTATACGCGATGGATGTCGCAACACTTTCCGCGGCCTATCGGAAGCGCGAGCTGTCCCCTGTGGAGGTCATTTGCTCGGCGCTGGAGCGCGCGGAGGAAATCTCCCATTTGAACGCCTTCACCTTTCTCGATTTCGACAGGGCAATGCGAGCCGCCGAAGCATCGGAGCGTCGTTGGTGCAAAGGCGAAGCGCGCTCGCCCATCGATGGCGTGCCGACGACGGTCAAAGACATCCTGCATGTCGAGGGCTGGTCGGTTCGTTATGGCAGTCGTGTGACGGATCCCACCCCCTTCGAAAAGGACGCTCCGGCAGTTGAAAGGTTGCGACACGCGGGAGCGGTTTTCATCGGGCAAACCACCACCCCGGAATATGGATGGAAAGCCGTCACCGACAGTCCTGCGTTTGGCGTTACGAGAAGCCCCTGGAACCCGAAACTGACGCCGGGCGGCTCGTCCGGTGGCGCCGCGGTTGCGGCGGCCTGCGGCGCAGGCGTGCTCCATGTCGGCACGGACGGTGGGGGATCGGTGAGAATCCCTGCATCCTTCACCGGCATCGTCGGACATAAGCCTTCCTACGGCAGGGTGGCATTCGCTCCTCCGAGTTCATTTGGCACCGTCGCCCACATCGGGCCAATGGCGCGCAGGGTCGCGGATGCCACGGTGATGCTGCAAATCATGTCAGGCAGGGATTTGCGCGACTGGACCCAGCCTCCCATGCCTTTTCCCGATCTCGATGTCTTCGAATACGGTTGGAAAGGAAAGCGGATTGGCTATTGGCGAACACCATGCGTGGGAGATGTGGATGTCGAGGTGCTGAACGCCGTGGACGGCGTCATTGCCGATCTGCGGAGGGAGGGCGCGCATGTCGAGGAGATGCGTCTTCCCGATCAGGACGATCTATTGGAAATCTATACGCGGCATTGGTGCGTCGGCGCGGCGAACCGCCTTTCGACAATCGACGTCGGACGAGTTTCGGAGCTCGATCCGGGCTTCGTCGCCGCAGCGCAAGTCGGCCAGAAATATAGCGGCGCTCAGAGAATGAGTGCTGAAGCCGGCCGTAGCCGTTTCGGCAGCGCCATGGACGCTTTGCTTTGCGAGTACGATCTCATCGTCTCGCCGACCGTGCCGATCCTGCCGTTCGAAGCAGGGAGGAACGCGCCGGACGGCGACAAGCGGAGCTGGGTCGAGTGGTCGTCCTTCAGTTTCCCGATCAACTTAAGTCAACAGCCTGCCTGCTCGCTGCCTTGCGGTTTCAGTCATCAAGGGCTTCCAATCGGTTTTCAGATCATAGGGGCCAGAGGAGACGACAGGTCCGTTCTCAGCGCCGCACAAAGTTATGAAGCAATGTACCGGGACCGGTTCATCCAGCCCGGCGGTCGGTGGCCCGTAGAGCACTGAAAAGGCGACAAAAAGACTTGAAAAGTCACTTCCCTCAAAAGATTGGCAAAGTGGAAATGATACCGCTCCAGTTCGAAGGTCGTATTCGGTAACTTGGTGTTGTGTCTGGTTGGCGTGGCGCGGCAACTCCGCGTTTTTTCCAGAGGAACAGAGCATCAAAAGGTTTTCAGCACTATCCACCACCGAAGTGCGCAATCAAATGAAAGTATAAAAGTCTGATGCTCCGTAAAAATTCAGGGGTTGCAGGGTCGTTGGATTTGGAGTCCCGCCATCGACAGCAAAAACCTGTTCTGTGCAACTTAAATTATGGCAGGAAGAAATGATGTCGCGAAAGCCGCTTGGTCAAGTTCCTGGAATCTATCATCGCGCAATCGGTGATATCGTCGTAACCGCGATTTCCGATGGATATGCCGATGCAGGTATCGAATCTTTGAGAAATATCGATCCTTCTGAAGCATTGCTGATGTTCGAGGAAAAGCTTCGGCCGGTCAGACGGGCATCGATCAATTGCTACCTCGTTCACTCGGAAGGACGAACCGCCCTGATCGACACCGGCTGCGGCCCTTATTTCGGCCCGACCGCCGGACAGCTTCTGCGAAACCTCAGCGCCATCGGCATCGGGTGCGATGAAATCGATGCAATACTTCTGACGCACATCCATCCAGATCATTCAGCGGGCTTGACGGACGTTGCAGATGGGCGTCGCATCTTCACGAATGCTAAACTTGTGGTTCACCGGAACGAGTTGGTTCACTGGTTCGATGATGTCGAGATGGCCAAGGCAAGTGACCAGGACCGGCGCTTCTTCTTCGATACCGCTCGCGAGCAAGTCACGCCTTATAAAGACGTCGTTCAGCCTTTTGAAGAGCAGACCGAAGTATTTCCAGGTGTCCTGTCGAGGCCCTTGCTGGGTCACACACCCGGGCATTCCGGTTTCACGATTTCATCGAAGGGGGAAGAGCTCCTGATTTGGGGTGACACAATTCATGTTCCCGAAATACAGATCTCCAGGCCGGATGTGACCCTCACATTTGACTGTGATCAGGCGCTCGCTGCAAAGACGAGAGAGGAGATTTTCAAAGAGGTTTCGTCGAGGAATCTTCTCGTTGCCGGCTCGCACCTCGACTTCCCCGGCTTTGCGCATGTCGTGCAGCGGCGTGAGGGCTACCATCTTTTGCCGGAGCCGTGGTCCTACACCATGCGTTAAAGCGGCTTTGTCACGGCAACCCATACCGCCGCGCCTAAGCATTGACCCATGGGAGCCACGGATAGCTGGGAAGAGAGCGTAGACGCTCCGGTGTGGCGGTGAGGGCGTTGCAGGCGTCGCAGCAGGCTTGGACGACGGCGTCGTAGTCGCCCAGGGTCTGGTGGGAAAGAAAGCGCTCGCGCAGGTGCAGCCAGACGCGCTCGACTGGGTTGAGTTCGGTGCTGTAGGGCGGGAGCGGCACCAGCGTGATGGTGTCCGGGACGATCAGCGCCCGCGCTCCGTGCCAACCAGCCTGATCGAGCACGAGCACCGCCTGGACGTGCGGTTCCAGGCTCCGGGAGAAGCCGTCCGGGAACAGGCTCATGGCGGCGGTGGAGACGGTCGGCATCAGCAACGCGAAGTCGGCGCCGCTGGCTGGGCAGACAGCGGCATAGAGATAAGCCGAGGTGAAACGCTTGTCGCACAAGCCGAGTGGTCGCTGCCCGCGTTCCCACCAGCGGTGTGCGGTGCGGCCCTTCTGGCCGATGCGCGCTTCGGCCTGAAACCAGAGTTGAAGTCGACGCTCCGGATGCGCGGCAGCCGTGGCCTTCAGGGCTTCGCACAGCCCCTTCTCTGGAAGGCGGCCTGGGCCTTGGCGTCGGACTGCGGGGTGGCGAGGGCGCGTCTTCCGCTTCGATAGGTTCAGCCGGCGCTCGCCGCCTACCCGCAAGAGCTGTTGGGCGGCCAGCGCCCGCGCGTCGCCATTGCCCGCGCGGTGGTCCGCCGCCCGCCCTTCGTGATCGCCCACGAGCCGGCCTCCGCCCTCGACGTGACGGTGCGCGCCCAGATGCTGGAATTGTTCGCCGCCCTCCAGGCGCGGCACGGATTTTCCTGCCTGTTCATCAGCCGTGACCTCGGCCTGGTCGAACAGGTCGCCGACCGGGTGATCGTCATGAAGGACGGCCGCATCGTGGAGCAGGGAGACCGCGACAGCGTCTTCGACCGCCCGGCCCATCCCTACACGCGGCGGCTGCTCTCTGCCATTCCCGCGCTGGAGCCGGCCGGGGAGGGCGGGGTGCGGTTCAAGTGGCGCCTCGAGGACGCGCCTCCCGAAGCTTGAAGCCGATGTGCAGCCATGCTGCTGACGGCGGTGTATGCCATGCTGGCCGGCTGATTTTTTCGGAGGCCTACCGCCCGTTCAGTGCCCGTACCGCCATGGCGGCGGCGGCCGCCCGGTTCTCGACGCCGAGCTTCGCATAGATCTGTTCCAGATGCTTGTCGACCGTGCGCGGGCTGAGACCGAGGATTTCGGCGATGTCGCGGTTCGGCTTGCCGTTGGCGACCCACATCAGCACCTCCGCCTCGCGCGGGGTCAGCGACAGCTTGTCCTTCAGCAGCCCGCCCTCGCCGGCACCGGACTCCTCGGCCAGTTGCAGCAGGATCTCGTC
>Ga0206117_100328_pt1 | contig 59189 bp, 63 predicted proteins | sample 3A5Ametagenome_FD_177997 | JGI IMG/M metagenome (GOLD analysis project Ga0206117, IMG submission 177997) | Enriched microbial communities from leaf-cutter ant dump, University of Wisconsin, Madison, United States - 3A5A | ecosystem: Environmental > Terrestrial > Nest > Insects nest > Nest dump... | reverse complement strand
TTCTGTCGCCTCAAGGACTGGCGGCGCATCGCAACCAGATACGACAAACTCGCAGCCAACTTCGCTTCAGCTTGCTACCTGGCAGCAATCGTCATCTGGTGGATCTGATTGAGTCTCGAACCTAGAGCTGGCATGGCTGCGTGAGGAATGCTCCGGCGGTCATTTGCTTTCTTTCAAAAGCATCGGCGATCGCGAACGGTTCGGTCTCAACATGGCAGCCATGCGCAACAAAGTTGCTGGGACCGCTTGCTGACCGCTTAACATGAGCACGACCTTCGTCTAATAAGCGCGCTTCCAACGGTGTCTGTTCGGCCTGCCAACGCCGTCGCAGACATCGCAAAGAAGGGAGCAGAAGCGGACCGGCCCGAAGAAGCTTTCGCTCCTCGTCCTTGTTTTCGTGCATCTGCTGACGCCGAGGGATCTCAGCCTTTCGGGTGGATGCCTCTGACGAACGGAAAGCCATGTCCAGTACCACTCTCGCCGGCTCGTCCGGCACCGTCCGCGCCGGCAATTCGCGCGCGCGCGTCATCCTCGCCAGTCTCGTCGGCACCACCATCGAGTTCTACGACTTCTACGTCTACGCCACGGCAGCCGTGCTGGTGTTCCCGCACCTGTTCTTCCCGGCCGGCAACGACACCACGGCGCTGCTCTCTTCCTTCGCCATCTTCGGCGCCGCCATGGTCGCCCGGCCGCTCGGCGCGGTGTTCTTCGGACACCTCGGCGACAAGCGCGGCCGCAAGGTGACGCTGGTCGCCGCCCTCTTGACCATGGGTATCGCCACCTTCCTGATCGGCTGCCTACCCACCTACGCCTCGGTCGGCTGGTTCGCGCCCTTCCTGCTGGTGGTGATGCGCCTCACCCAGGGCTTCGCCATCGGCGGTGAGTGGAGCGGCGCGGCACTGGTCGCCACCGAGAACGCGCCGAAGGGTAAGCGGGCCTTCTACGGCACCTTCCCGCAGCTCGGCGCGCCGATCGGCTTCATCATCGCCAACGGCCTGTTCCTGATCATCTCGGCGGCCCTGCCGTCCGACGATCCTACACGGCCGTCGCTGGCCTTCCTCGACTGGGGCTGGCGCATTCCGTTCCTGTTCTCGGCGGTGATGGTGATCGTCGGGCTCTGGGTGCGCTTCAGCCTGGTGGAAAGCGCCGCCTTCGAGAACGCGGCGAAGTCCGGCAAGTTGCGCAAGCTGCCGATGGCCGATGCGGTCCGCCACCATTGGCGCGAGCTGATCCTCGGCACGTTCTACATGCTGGCGACCTACGTTCTGTTCTACCTGATGACCACGTTCTCGCTGAGCTATGGCCGCGCCGCCACCACGGCGCCAATCCCCGGCCTCGGTTATGACTATCGCACCTTCGTCATGATGATGATCGTCGGCGTGGTGTTCTTCGGCATCTTCACCATGGTGTCCGGCCCCTGGGCCGACCGCTGGGGCCGCCGACGGACGCTGCTCTGGGTCACCGCCGCCATCATGCTGTTCGGCCTCGTCTGGGTGCCGATCCTGTCGCTCGGTAGTTTCGGCGTCATGGCCTTCCTCATCATCGGCTTCACGCTGATGGGCATGACCTTCGGCCCGATGGGCGCCCTGTTGCCCGAGTTGTTCCCGGCCAACGTCCGCTACACCGGCTCCGGCATCTCCTACAACGTCTCGTCGATCCTCGGCGCTGCCGTGGCGCCGTTCATTGCCGTGGCGCTCTGGACCTATGGCTCGGGCAGCCCGTTCTGGGTCGGCGTCTATCTGACGGTGATGGCCGGCCTCACCTTCATCTCGCTGGTGCTCGGCAAGGAAACGAGCGGCGTCGACATCGATGCCTGATCGGTAGCGACTGGAAAGTTGCGAAAGCGGTCGCCGTTGGTGGCCGCTTTTTTCGTTGTCTTTCATCCATTCGTCTCCTAAAAGAGACGTATGGATACTTTTGAAGACGAAACCAGCGCCCGGCTTGCCGCTCGCATCCGCCTCGAACGGGAAGGACGCGGCTGGTCTCTGGCCGACCTTGCGTCGCGCTCAGGTGTCGGCAAGGCCACCATTTCCAAGATCGAACGCGGTGATGCCTCGCCGACGGCGGGCGTGCTGGTTCGCTTGGCCGCGGCCTTCGACCTGACGCTGGCGAGCCTTCTGGTCCGGGCCGAGGCCGGAGCCGACCGTCTGGTCCGAGCGACCGATCAGGCCATCTGGCGCGACCCGGACACCGGCTATCTCCGCCGACAAGTGTTTCTGCGCCCCGATCACCCACTGGAGGTCGTCGAGGTGACCATGCCGCCCGGCAAGAGCGCGCTACTTCCCGCTGCTTCCTACGCCTTCATCCGACAGGTGGTCTGGCTGATCGAGGGCGAGCTCATCGTCACCGATGCGGACGGACGGCACGTTCTGGCTGCCGGCGACTGTATCGGCTTCGGGCCGCCGGCTGATGTAACTATTTCGAACGAAAGCGACGCGCCGGCCCGCTACGTGGTGGCGCTTGCAAGGAGCTGACATGTCGGACATCACCATCCATCCCCTCGGCCTGAGTTCAGCGACCGTCGACGCGCTGGCGGCGCTGATCGTCGAGACGGTCGCAGGCGGCGGCTCGGTGAGCTTCATGCATCCGTTTGCCATGGACGACGCCCGGGCGTTCTGGCGCGGCTCGCTAACCGCCGCCGACAAGGGCCAACGCGTCGTGCTCGGAGCCTTCGAGGGCGAGATGCTTGTGGGCACGCTGACCTTGCTGCTCGACTGTCCGCCCAACCAGCCACATCGGGCCGAGTTTGCCAAGATGATGACGCGCCCCAGCCATCGCGGCCGCGGCATCGCCACGGCCTTGATCGGAGCGGCCGAACAGGTGGCCCTTGCGAAGGGGCGTCAGCTGATCGTGCTGGATACCGCGAGCGACGGCGGTGCCGGCCCGCTCTACGAACGCTGCGGCTTCCGCCTCGCCGGCGAGATTCCGAACTACGCGCTGAAGCCGCACGGCGGCTATACCGGCACGCTCTATTACTACAAGGAGCTGGCTCAGGTCAGTTGACCGCGCCTCAGTTCGTAGAGCATGACGCCGGTTGCCACCGCCAGATTGAGGCTGTCGGCGCGACCGGCCATCGGGATCTTGACGCGGACGTCGCAAGCCCCGGTCATGTCGTCCGTCATGCCCGCCTGCTCGTTGCCCATCACCAGCACCGTCGGCGCTCGGCTTTCGACCTTGCGATAGTCGTGCGTCGCCTTCAGATGCGTGCCGACGAGACGAACGCCCGTGGTCTTGGCCCAGGCAAGGAAAGCGTCGCGCCCGGTTTTTGCCAGTGGCACATGGAACAGCGAGCCCATGGTGGCGCGCACCGTCTCGAAGGAGAAGGGGTCGCAGGTCTCGCCGACCAGGATGACGCCCTTGGCACCCACGGAATCCACCGTGCGGATGATGGTGCCGAGATTGCCGGGATCCCGCACCTGTTCGAGCGCCACCCAGACCTCGCCCTCGCCCACCTTGACGTCGGCAAGCGGCTTCAGCCTCTGCCCGAACACGCCGACCACCATCTGTGGGTTGTCGCGATGGGTGATCTTGGCAAGCACCGCTTCCGACATTTCGAGCACGTCGCCACCGCGCGCCCTGACGGCGGCCGCGGCCTTGGCGACATGCGGCTGGTCGCGTACTGCCGGCGCATAGGCGATGGCAGCGATCGGCCAGTTCTCTTCCAACGCATCGGTGACGAGCTTCAAACCTTCCCCAATGAAGCGGCCCGTTTCCTCGCGCACCTTCTTCATGGCCAAGGCGCGGATGTCCTTGACCAGCGGATTGGTGAGCGAGGTGATCTGCCGGACGGCGCCGGGCGCCCCTTCCCTGTCGGCCATGGCTCAGGCTCCGATAAAACGTGAAAACATCGAGGTGGCGAGCAGCCGGCCCGGCCGCTCCGGGTCGCCGGTCTCGCGGACGGCAAGTTCGCCCGAGGTGATCGTGCCCGGACGGTGACCGAGAAGATCGGCGGTGATCTCGTGAATGGACAGGAAGGAGGCGCGGATGGCATAGGCCGTCAGCACCGCGAAGGCCGGCCCTGGCGCCAGGATCTGGCGCGTCAGATCGAGAAGATGGGGCAGGTCGGCTTCCAGCGACCAGACCTCGCCGTCCGGACCGCGGCCAAAGCGCGGTGGGTCAAGCAGAATGCCGTCATAGCGTTTGCCGCGACGCACCTCCCGCTCGGCAAATTTCACGGCATCGTCGACGATCCAGCGGATGGGGGCTGCATCGAGACCGGCGAGCGCCTGGTTTTCTCGTCCCCAGGCCACGGATTTCTTGGAGGCGTCGACGTGCGTCACCTCGGCGCCGGCCTCGGCGGCGATCAGCGAAGCAATGCCGGTGTAACCGAACAGATTGAGAAGCTTCGGCTTTTCAGATCCCCGATGAGCCTTGAGGCGCTCGGCCATCCAGGTCCAGTGGGCGATTTGCTCGGCAAAGATGCCGACATGACGAAAGGCGGTCAGCTGGCAGACAACGGGCAGTCCCATCACCCGCATTTCCCAGGCGGTACCTATACCGGGCTCCGTCCGCCAGCGCCCCGGACCATCTTCCTCGACATCGCCGGTGAAGGCGGCACCGGCCGCCGCCCAGATCGACGGCGCCAGCCGGCGCGGCCCCATCGCCTGCGGTTCCGGCCGGATGACGGTGAGCGCGCCGTAGCGTTCGAGCTTCTCGCCCTCGCCCATGTCCAGCAGGCGGTAGTCATCCCATCCCTCGGTGACCAGCAGCGAGCCCACCTCCTCGCTGGCGAGGCGCGGGCCGAGAATGGCCGGCATCGGCCGTTTCGGCGCCGTCGCCCCGGAGGGGCGAGCCGGACCGCGAGGTTCGCGACCGCGCGCTTCCTGCCGTTCCGTTTCTTTCCCGGCGGCCTGGGACCGGTCGGGTTTGCGGAATGGGGGACGCCCGCCATGAGATGCGGGCTGTGCGGGGGAGGGCGGCTTGGCCAAGGCGGTTCGTCCGGCAGGAAAGGGATCTTCGGCCCCTTATACACGCCCCTCGGCCGGAATGAAGCGCCGCTTTCCCGCCGTTTCATCGATCACCGCCCTTTACGGGGCTTCCCCGAGAGGGCTACAAGGACGCAACCTTGCGGAGCCGTCGCTACCGCGTCCGATTTCTATGGAGAACCCATGCGCCCTTCCCGTCGAGCTCCCGACGAACTGCGTCACGTCAGCCTTGAACGCGGCGTGTCGCGCCACGCCGAAGGTTCCTGCCTCGTCAAGTTCGGCGACACCCACGTGCTCGTCACCGCCTCGGTCGACGAGAAGGTGCCGCCGTGGCTGCGCGGCGGTGGCAAGGGCTGGGTGACCGCCGAGTACGGCATGCTGCCCCGCGCCACGGGCGAGCGCATGAAGCGCGAGGCCGCTGCCGGCAAGCAGTCGGGCCGCACGCAGGAAATCCAGCGGCTGATCGGCCGCAGCCTGCGCGCCGTCGTCGACCTGATCGCTCTCGGCGAGCGGCAGATCGTCATCGACTGCGACGTCATCCAGGCCGATGGCGGGACCCGCACCGCCTCGATCACCGGCGCCTACGTGGCGCTTTACGACGCCATCGAGTGGATGCGCCGGCGCAATCTGGTGCCCGCCCAGGCCAAGGTGCTGCGCGACCATGTCGCCGCCGTCTCCTGCGGCATCTCCGACGGTGTGCCGGTGCTCGACCTCGATTACCTCGAAGACTCCTCGGCGGAAACCGACGCCAACTTCGTCATCACCGGCTCGGGTGGCCTCGTCGAGATTCAGGGTACCGCCGAGGGCGCACCCTTTTCCGAAGACGAGCTGCAAAAGCTGCTCAACCTCGCCAAGGGCGGCATCGCCCAGCTGATCGAGCTGCAAAAAGCGGCCATCGCGTCCTGAAAGGGCTGGACATGACCGAACAGCGCCGCATCGACGGCAAGCGCCTCGTCGTCGCCACGCATAACAACGGCAAGCTCCGCGAGTTCTACTTCCTGCTGGGTGGTCTTTCCATCGAGCTGGTGTCGGCTGGCGATCTTGGTTTGCCGGTGCCGGTCGAGGATGGCGAGACCTTCGTCGACAATGCCCGCATCAAGGCGCTGGCCGCCGCCCGCGCCGCGGGCGAGGTGGCGCTGGCAGACGATTCGGGTCTTTGCGTCGAGGCTCTGGACGGGCGTCCGGGCGTCCATACCGCCGACTGGGCCGGACCGAACCGCGACTGGTCGATGGCCATGCGCCTCGTCGAAGAAGAGCTTTTCAAGGCTGGCGCCGCTACGCCGGACAAGCGGCGGGCGACGTTCGTCTCTCTCCTTTGCCTTGCCTGGCCGGACGGCCATACTCAGGAGTATCTCGGTACGCGCGACGGCACGCTCGTGTGGCCGCCACGCTCGGGCGACTTCGGCCATGGCTATGATCCGGTCTTCATGCCGGACGGAGAAACCAGGACCTATGGCGAAATGACCGAAGCCGAAAAGCACGGTTCCATCTGGGCCGCGCCAGGCCCGTTGTCGCACCGGTCGCGGTCGCTGAAGCTGCTCGTCGAGGGCGCCTTCCCCATCGGCTTCGGGCCGCGCGGGTGAGCCGATGAGCGATCGGGATCTCCTTTCGGGAGTGGAAGCGACGGCTGCAGGCACGCCGGACATCGGTTTCGGCGTCTACGTCCATTGGCCCTTCTGCGCCCGCAAGTGTCCCTATTGCGACTTCAACAGCCACGTCCGGCCGAAGGGGATCGACGAGGCCGGCTATCTCGCCGCCATGGAACGGGAGATCGCCGCTCATGCCCGCCTGACGCCCGGGCGTACCGTGACCTCGGTGTTTCTCGGCGGCGGCACGCCGTCGCTGATGAAGCCGGAAAGCGTCGGCCGTCTGCTCGATCTGATCGGTCATCATTGGCAGATGTCCGCCGATGCCGAGATCACGCTGGAAGCCAACCCCTCGTCGGTGGAAGCCGAGCGCTTCCGTGGCTATCGCTCGGCGGGTGTGAACCGCCTGTCGCTCGGCGTGCAGGCGCTCAACGACGCCGATCTCAAATTTCTCGGCCGGCTGCACAACGTCGGCGAGGCGTTGCGCGCCCTCGAGTTGGCGCGCGAAACCTTCCCGCGCCTTTCCTTCGACCTGATCTATGCCCGCCCCGACCAGAGCCTCGATGCGTGGGAGGCGGAGCTTCGGCGCGCGATCGACTTTGCCGCCGATCACCTGTCGCTCTATCAGCTGACCATCGAGCCGGACACCGCCTTCGAGAAGCTCTACGCCGCCGGCAAGCTGGTGGTGCCCGATGCCGACGCGGCCGCCGATCTCTACCAGTTGACGCAGACGGTCGCCGGAGCGGCCGGCCTGCCGGCCTATGAAATCTCCAATCACGCCACGCCGGGCGGCGAAAGCCGGCACAACCTTCTCTACTGGCGCTACGGAGAGTATGTCGGCCTGGGACCGGGAGCCCATGGTCGCATCGTTCAGGAAGACGACCGCGGTCGCCTCGCCACCATCGCCGAGCGCAATCCGGAGGCCTGGATGCAGCGCGTCGCCGAAATCGGCAATGGCGTGATCGAGACCGAGGAGATTTTCGGCGAGACGGCCGGCGACGAAATGCTGCTAATGGGCCTTCGCCTCGTCGAGGGCATCGACGCGGCCCGCTACCGTCGGCTGTCCGGCCGTGGATTCGACCCGGCCCGGATTTCCGACCTCGTCACCCACGGCATGGTGGAAGTGCTGCCCGATGGCCGCATTCGCACCACGCCGGCCGGGGCCTTCGTTCTCGATGCCGTGGTCGCCGATCTCGCCGCCTGAGTCCTTTGCGTATCCGCTTATCCGAAACGTCTGCAACTTTTCGGGCGGATGCGTCAGAGCCGCGACGCCGGTTTCGGCTTCGATCCGTCCGAGAACCGCGACAGGCGGAAATGGGTCGGGTCGACGAAGGGGGTCGTTCCCGTGACGAGGTCGGCAACCAGCCAGCCCGCTCCAGGCCCGATACCGAAGCCGTGGCCGGAAAAGCCCGTGGCGACGACGAGACCAGCAAAACCGTCCACTTCCGAGATGACCGGCACCACGTCCGGCGTCACGTCGATATAGCCGCCCCAGGCCTGGACGATGCGCGTGTCGCGGAACGCCGGAAACCGGCGCTTCAGCTCGGTCATGGTACGCCGCAGGAAGCGGACATCGGGCTTCGGATCAAGAACGCGCATCTTCTCGTAGGGCGAGACCCTGTCGAGTGGCCTTGTCGGCCAGTCGTCGATCTCGCGGAAGAAGCGCGAACCGAAGGACAGCGATACGTGCTTCCAGTCGGCCATCAAGGCCGGCAGGAAGTCCAGAGTGAACCGGACATGGTCCGGGGTGAGATCGGCGACATTGGCAACGCCGTTGGCCACGGTGAGGCCGCCGTCGGCGCGCTTGCGGATGCCGATGACATCGTCCCAGATGCCGGCATCGGGGCCACCGGTTACCGGATGGGTGCGGGACACCGTCGACCGCATCTTGAGCTGCGGCAGCGTGACGCCGAGATCCTTCAGAAAGCGGCGCGACCAGGCGCCGGCGGCAAGAACCACCCGCTTGGTTTTGATGGTGCCTCGCTCGGTGACCACCGACACGATCTCGCCGATGGCCGTCTCCAGACCGCGCACCGCGCAATCGGTGATGACGACGGCCCCCTTGGCGCGGGCGGCGAGGGCGATGGCTGGAGCCGCCTTCTGCGGCTCGGCGCAACCGTCGCTGGGGCACCACAGGCCAGCCGGAGGCGGCGACAGATCGTCCTTCATGACGGCCTTGACGGCCTCGCCCTCGATCACCTCGGCGCCGATGCCGTGCTCGGCCGCCGCCTTGACCCAGTCGCGATAGCCATCGATCTCGCGCCCCCGACGAGCGGCGAAGAAAATGCCTGTCTCCCGGAAGCCGGTGTCGCCAACGCCATGAGCGCCCAGTTCCCGCCACAGGCGCATCGCCTCGCGGATGAGGTCGAACTCGCGCGGATCGCGGTCGGCCTGCCGGACCCAACCCCAGTTGCGGCTCGACTGCTCGCCGCCGATATGTCCCTTTTCGAGGAGCACCACCTTGAGGCCCCGTTCGGCCAGATAGAGCGCCGAGCTGGTTCCAATGATTCCACCGCCGACGATGACGACATCGGCCTCCTTCGGCATGGCAACATCTGACGGAACGGGATCGACCTGCGGACCCATCTTCGAGACTCCCCGGAAGGCACCGGTCATCGCCGGCGACACGCACTCCCGTTTTACGCCAAAACCCGGGTCGATCCAGTCCGGCAGCTTCCCAAGTCCGCCTATATATGGGGCTTTTTCGTTCCAGCCGTGACTTGAGCGGCAGCGGCTGGATCTGTATCCCTCAGGGATCGTCTTTTCCCCTGGAGCCGCCGATGCGTCTCGCCGCCCTACAGATGCACTCCCGTCCGTCCGACCCGGCCGCAAATCTCGAACGGATCGACAGGGCGGCCGCCGATGCCGCGGCCGGCGGAGCCCGTCTCCTGATAACGCCCGAGCTCGGGCTCGTCGGCTACGGCGCCGGGCCCGATCTGCCGCTGCTGGCGGAACCGGCCGACGGACCGCTTGCCGAAGGCCTCACGACGATAGCGCGTCGACATGACCTTGCCATCGTCGCCGGTTTTGCCGAACGCCATGGCGATGCCGTCTACAACAGCGCCCTATTCGTTTCGGCCGATCGACGGGCGGTCTATCGAAAGAGCCACCTGTATGGCTCCTATGAAAAGCGCTGGTTTCACGCTGCGCCGCCTTCTGCCGTTCTCGTCCGCCACGACGGTCTGACCCTCGGCCTGCTGATCTGCTACGACGTGGAGTTTCCGGAAAACGTCCGGCGCCTCGCCCAAGCCGGCGCCGATGCGGTACTGGTACCGACGGCCTTGCCGGCAGGCGGGTCCGGCGAGTTCATCGCCGCCCACATGATCGCCGTTCGCGCCTTCGAGAACCAGATATTCGTCGCCTACGTCGACAACTGCGGCAGCGACGGCGATTTCGCCTATGCCGGCCTTTCCCGCATCGCCGCGCCGGACGGCGCCATTCTCGCCGCTCCGCACGACCGGGATGAGACACTGCTTTTCGCGAACATCGAGCCGGCGGCCTATGCCCGGTCGCGGGCCGAAAACACCTATCTCGCCGACCTCAAGACCTGAAAAGCAAACGGCGCGTCCCTTCCGAGACGCGCCGTCGGTCAATTCAAGAAAGCGCCGCCTCAGTTGGCGGCGGCACCCTGCTGCTGCTGCATCTGCTGAAGCCGCGAGAGGTACTGCTGGTAAAGTGCGACGAAGTCGATCGGGTCGATCAGGAGCGGGGGGAAGCCACCGCGGATGACGGCGTCGGCGATGATCTGGCGCGCAAACGGGAACAGAAGGCGCGGGCCCTCGATATTGACGTAGGGGTGAAGGTGCTGGGCCGGAACGTTCTGCACCGTAATGAGACCGCCGTAGGTCAGCTCGACGTTGAAGAACACTTCCTCGCCGAGTGCCGCCTTGGCCTCGAGATGCAGCTCGATCTCGTAGTCGCTCTGGCTGCGCTGGCGCGAGTTGACGTTGACGCCGATGGAAATCTGCGGCGCATTCTCGCGCGCCCTGAGGCTGTCGGGCGCCTTCGGATTTTCGAAGGACAGATCCTTGACGTACTGGGCGACGACGCTCATCGACGGCTGGGCTTCAGCGGCCCCATTCTCGGGCTGAACCGAACTCATTCTCCGCACTCCTCCGGCCAGCCTGGGCGACGCCGCCCTCGAGGTGACCCATTGTTTTGGTGGAACCGGCGGCGATTGATGGCCGTTTCCCGGTTTTTCCGCGGGTCCGAGCGCTATCAGGCTTGGGGGACGAGATCAAGACCGATCGCCGTCCCGATCGGGCGGCGACAGGGGAGGACGATCCGACCACGGCGAATCGCCGCCACCGCGACTTTCCCATTCGTCTTCATCGAGGTCGACGACGCCTTCCTCTTTCCGGCGGCCGTAGCCTGACGACACGGTCGATACCGTAAGGCGGGCGGCGATCGCCGTTATGATGAATCGCCGGACGGGAGCGAACAGCAGCAGGAAGGCCAGCACATCGGACAGGAAACCCGGCAAAATCAGCAGTAGGCCGGCGATGAGAACGATAAGGCTCTCCAGCATCGTACCGGCCGGCATGCGGCCGCCCGCAAGCTCGGCCTGCACGCGGCGGAGGAGACCAAACCCGACATAGCGAAACAGTGCCAAGCCGCCAAAGGCGGCAAGCAGGACGAGGCCAACGGTGTTGATGACGCCGAGATAGCCGCCCACCCAGACGAACGTCGCGATCTCGGCGATCGGCCAGGCAATGAGAAGAAGGGGCAGATAGGGCGAAAGGCGCATGGCGATCCCGGGTTCATCGGTGTGTTCGGTCATGATGCGCCGGCTCGTCGTCCCGGCGCAAGGGACCCTCCGTCCCATATGGTCGAGGCGATGTCGATCGCAAGCGGCGGTCCCATCGTCGAAATCGCCGTAAAATCACCCCATGTCCGTCTTTCCCTCGCCGCCGCCGTCGCCTACATAGGCAGACGATACAAACGCGATGATGCGCCTTTCGGCGCCAACTGAGGGAAACGATGCTCGGATGAACGCCTTCCTCGATCTCACCAGCCTCATCTTCCTCGTGATCGCCGTCGTCATCTTCTGGCGTCTCAGAAGCGTGCTCGGCACGCGTACCGGCAACGAAAAACCGCCCTTCGATCCGTTTGCCGGCCGCAAGGCGGAAGTCGAGCCGCCGCCGGCTGGCGACAACGTGGTGACCCTGCCGCGCGAAGGCCGGCCCGACCCGCGCGAGGCGATGCTCGCCCGTATCGACGAGGCGGTTCCCGATGGAAGCGCCAACGCCGGTCTGAAGGCGATCGCTGCGGTCGATCGAGACTTTGACATCGACGGCTTCATGAGCGGCGCCAGCGCTGCGTATGAAATGATCGTCTCGGCCTTCGCCGCCGGCGACCGGGCGGCGCTGAAGCCGCTGTTGTCGCGCGAGGTGTTCGACGGATTCTCCGGCGTGATCGCCGAGCGCGAAGGACGCGGCGAAAAGATCGATTTCACCTTCGTCGGTATTGACGAGGCGGATGTGGTCGATGCCGGGCTTGAAGGCGGCATCGCTCAGGTGACGGTCCGCTTCTCCTCGCAGCTCATTTCGGTCACTCGCGGACGCGATGGTTCGGTTGTCGAAGGCGATCCGCAAAAGGTCGCCCAAGTGACCGATGTCTGGACCTTTGCGCGCGAGGCCAGATCGTCCGATCCGAACTGGAAGCTCGTCGCTACCGACGCCGGGGGCTGACCCCATCTTGGCCGACGCTTCTTCCGCCGCCCGCCTCGTCGCGGTTGACTTCATCGAACTTCCCGGCTGGGCCGACGACGACCACGCGGCGGCTTTTGCGGCCTTCCGCCGTTCGGCGATCCGGCTTGCCGCCAAGTTACCCACGACGAAGGAGCTTGGCCCGGATGGTGCGGCGCTGGCCAGGAAAGGCCAGGCTGCGATCGCTCTCGGTGAGAGCATCGGTGAGGTGGAAGCCCGCGCGTTCTTCGAGACTCACTTCCGGCCTTTCCGCGTCGAGCCGAACTCGGGAGAAGGGTTCGTGACCGGGTTCTTCGAGCCCGAAGTCGATGCGCGCCTCCAGCCCTCGCTTGCCTTCCCGGTACCGCTCCTCGCACCGCCCCACGGTCTGCGCGAGATCGGCGCCGACGAGGACCGACGCAACCTCGATCCATCGCTGACCTGGGCGCTTGAGGACGGACGGGGACGTCTTGCCCCGTGTCCCAACCGCAGGGCAATCATGGCCGGTGCGCTCGACGGCCGGGCGCGCCCGATCGCCTATGTGGCAAGTGCCGTCGAGGCCTTCTTCATCCACGTGCAGGGCGCGGCGCGGCTTCGTCTGCCGGATGGCGATCTTCTGAGAGTCACCTTCGCGGCGAAAAGCGGACACCCCTATTTCCCGGTGGCGCGCCTGATGCTCGAACGCGGCATCGTGACGAGCCCGTCCGAAGCCACCGCCGACGCGCTGCGCTCGTGGCTCGAGGGATTGGCCCCGCAGGACAGGCGGGCAGCACTCGGCCGCAATCCTTCCTACATCTTCTTCCGCGAGGCACCGGTCGACGATCCCGCCCTTGGCCCGATCGCCGCGGCGGGCGTCGCACTGACGGCGGGCCGATCGCTGGCCGTCGATCGTTCGCAGATCACCTTTCACGCACCGGTGTTCGTCGAGGCCGATCTCGCCGCCGGACCGTTCCGCCGCCTGATGGTGGCGCAGGATACGGGCTCGGCGATCATCGGGCCGGCGCGCGGCGACATCTTCTTCGGGTCCGGCGAAGCCGCCTTTGATCTGGCGGCCCGGGTGCGCGACACCGCCCGCTTCACCCTGCTTGTGCCGCGGGAGACCTGACGATGTCCCGCCGCAAAGGCCGATCGCTCGCTCCCGAGGAGGAAGAACTCTGGCGGGCGGTGAAGAAGACCGTGACGCCGCTCCTGCCCGAAAAGGCGCTGCCGCCACCGCCGGCGGCGCTCGCGACACAACCCGAGCCGCAACGGCCACTGATATCGTTGCAGTTGGCCGTCTCTCCCGCCCCGCCTGCCAAGCCCGCACTGCCCAAGCTGCACCCGTTCGGCAAGCGCGAGCGACAGGCCGTCAATCGCGGCCGTACCGCCATCGACGGTCGGCTCGACCTGCACGGCTACCGGCAGGACGAAGCCCATGCCCGCCTTTCGGGCTTTCTGTCCTACGCGCAGTCCATGGGCTGGAAAGTGGTTCTGGTGATTACCGGAAAGGGGCGCCCGGGCGGGGACTTCCAGAGCCTGCACGATCATGAACGTGGCGTGTTGCGGCGTGTCGTGCCACTCTGGCTGAGCCTGCCGGAGTTTCGCCGGGTCGTGCTAGGTTATGAGGACGCAGGGCCGGTGCACGGCGGTGATGGCGCGCTCTACATACGGATCCGCAAGAGGAAGTAGCATGACCCCGTTCGGCGCCCGCCTGCGCGAGATTCGCGAGGCGCGCGGCATGACGTTGAAGTCGATGGCGGCGGCGATCGGCGTATCGCCGGCTTACCTGTCGGCGCTCGAGCACGGCCGGCGCGGCCGTCCCACGTGGGATCTCCTGCAGCGGATCATCGGTCATCTCAACATCATCTGGGACGAAGCCGACGAGCTCGAGCGGCTGGCCGACCTGTCGCACCCCCGCATTGTCATCGACACCGAGGGGCTATCGCCAAAGGCAACGGAACTTGCCAACCGACTGGCGGAATGCATCGGCAGCCTCGACGAGGAGCGGCTCGATCAGCTGATCGACCTCGTCGGCAAGCGCTGACCGCCAAGGAAGTCAGCGGCTCACCGCCCGAACCGGAAGCGTCAGGAGATAGGCCGGCAGGGTCACGACGGCGCCCGCGGTAGTGCCGACGAGACTGCCCAACGAACCGGTCAGACCCCGCGCCGTTTCGGTGAAGCTACCCTGCGCCGTTGCCAACCGATCGCCCCGTCTCAGGCGGTCGCCGAGCTTGTTGACGAAGTCGGGCAGCACCACGGCGAACTTGTTGTGCGCCAGCGAGTCGTTGGCCTCTGTGGCCGAGAGATCGATGACGATGACGCCCAGATCGGCAATGGCTTTCTTGTCCTCGGTATAGGCTCCGAGGCGCGGCTTCTCGCCGGCAATCAGTCCGGACAACCAGAGCGCCTGGTCGTCGGACGAGGAAAACAGCACGAAGGGGTATTTTGGCCGGCCGATCACCTGCATTTCCGACTTGAACACGTCCACGTCGATATCGGGCGCGGCCAGAACCACCGTGCGCAGCTTGCCTCCGAAATCGCCATCACCGGCGATCTTGGCCTGGCGCAGCGCCTCGATGGTTGCCCAGTTCCCCATGGAATGGGCGAAGACATACAGGTCTTCGACGCCGCTTTTGGCGGCGATGCGCAACAGCTCTTCCAGGCCGTCGCGGGCGATGGTGGCGCTGTCGCGATCATAGACGTAGTCGAACACCGAGCCGCGCGATGCCCAGGTGAACAGCACCGGCACACCGTCGAAGCCGGTATCGTGCACGATCTGCGTGGCGCGAAACACCGCTTCGTCGAAATCGGTGTTGAACCCGTGGACGATGACCGCGATCGCCCGACGGCCCTTCGGCAGCGCGGCAACCCGCGCGGCAAGGCGCTTTTCAAAAGCGTCGGCGCCATCGACATAAGCGAGCGAGCGGGCCACGAACTGTTTCTTCGGATCGCCCGGCAGCGGCGATGGCCACTCGATATTGCCGGTTCGGTGGCTGGGCGGCACCGAGATCTCGAGATCGGCGAAATCGAGGCGACTCGCCCGCTCGCCGTTGAACATAGCCGGCCCCGACTCCGCTCGTTCCCGCGTCGCGGCTACCAGCAGCTCATGCTCGGTGGCTTCGGGCGCCGGTGCCGCCGTCACCTCCAGGGCACCGCCGTCGGGCCGCGATCCGGCACAGGCGGCGAGGAATAGAATGGGCAGGAGGAGAGCAAAACGGAAGCGCATGGCGACCCAGCGATAAGGAAGGCTCTCTTCTAGCCGAGCAGGAGCGAATAGGCCAAGCCCTGAACTGGCGCGCTGGACAAAAGGCCGCAGGAAATGCCATGACAGCCGGGATTTTTCATCCTGTCGTCGTCATTTCTCTCCAAACGCCGACATGCCGGGGTCGTTATCCATGTCCGCCGTCAAGATCGCCGAGGTCGCGGAGGCCGAGGCCTTCCTCGCCGCCAATCCCGACGTCGTCCAGTTCGAATGCTTCCTGACTGATTGCTCGGGCGTACAGCGGGGCAAAGTGCTGCGCCGGTCCGAGCTTCTCGGCGCCTATCGCATCGGCCGGCCGCTGCCCTGTTCGGTTTTGTCGCTCGACATAAAGGGAGCCGACGTGGAGGAAACCGGGTTGCTCTGGGAGCAGGGCGATGCGGACCGCATGTGCCGTCCGGTCGCGGGCACTCTCGTCCGGTCGCCCTGGCGGGAGACGCCCACCGCTCAGTTCATCCTCACCTCCTTCGAAGGCGACGGTGCGGGCTCGGCCAGCGATCCGCGTCACGCGCTGGCGCGTGTCGTCGACGCGGCGCAGGCGCTCGGTTTGCGGCCGGTGGCGGCCGTCGAGCTGGAGTTCTATCTCCTCGATGGCCGCGCGGCCGCCGAGGGCAGGGTGGCGCCACCGGCGGCGCCGAATGGCTTCCGCCAGGCCGATCTTCAGGCCTATCTCGTTCAGGACCTGTCCGATTTCTCGGGCTTCCTCGAAGCGGTCTATGCCGCCGCCGAGGTGGCCGGCCTGCCGGCGCGCACTTTGATCTCCGAGTACTCGCCCGGCCAGTTCGAGATCGTGCTGGAACATCGCGACGATGCTCTGCGTGCCGCCGACGACGCCATCCTGTGGAAGCGGCTCGTCAAGGGCGTGGCCGAGCGTCATGGCCTCACGGCCACCTTCATGGCCAAGCCCTACGAGGCTTTCGCGGGCTCCGGCGCCCACTTCCATGTCAGCCTGTGCGATGAAACCGGCAAGAATCTCTTTGCGGGCAGCGAGCCCGAGGGCAATGCGCTTCTGCGCCACGCCATCGCCGGCCTCGAAAAGACCATGGCCGAGAGCATGGCGATCTTCGCCCCGAACGCCAACAGTTTCAGGCGCTTCAAGCCCAACTCCTACGCCCCTCTGGGACCGGCCTGGGCGATCGACAACCGCTCGGTACCGATCCGTGTCACCGGCGGACCGCCGCAAACGCGCCATCTCGAGCAGCGCGTGGCCGGCGCCGACGCCAACCCCTATCTTGCGCTCGCCACGGTGATAGCCGGCATGATCGAGGGCATCGAGGCAAGGCTCGAACCGTCGAAGCCAATCACCGGCAACGGGTATGCGCAGGTGCCGCCGTCGTTGCCGCGTTTCTGGCCGGAGGCGCTTCGGCGCGCGCGCGGCTCCGAGTTCCTGAAGCGCCGGCTCGGGGAGCGGCTGGTCGATATCTACCTGACCATCAAGGAAGCGGAATGCGACCGCTTCTTCGCCGAGGTGAGCGATCGCGACATTCACTGGTACCTGAGGCTGGCGTAAGGGACGCCGGGCAGCCGTGACGGCAGCCCGGCAGAGGCCTCACTCCTTGTCCTTGCCGTTCTTGATCTTCAGGAACTTCGGACCCTTGCCGAGAATCTTGTCGTCGATCTCGCCGATGGCGGCCAGGTTTTTGCGGTCGTAGTCCAGCCGCGACAACAGGTAGCGGATGGCGTTGAGACGCGCCCGCTTCTTGTCGTTGGACCGAACGACGATCCAGGGGCTCAGATCGGAGTGGCTGGCCTTCAGCATGCGGTCACGGGCCGTCGTGTACTGGTCCCACATGGCCAGCGCCTTGAGGTCGACTGGCGACAGCTTCCAGATGCGAAGGGGGTCGTGACGGCGGTCGTGGAACCGCTTGAGCTGCATTTCGCGGCCGATATCCAGCCAGATCTTGATCAGGACGATGCCGTCGTGAATGAGCATGCGCTCGAAATGCGGCACTTCCTCGAGGAACAGATCCGACTCCTCGGCCGTGCAGAAGCCCATCACCGGCTCGACGACGGCGCGGTTGTACCAGGAGCGGTCGAAGAACACGATTTCGCCCTTGGTGGGCAGCTCCTTGACGTAGCGCTGGAAGTACCATTGGCCACGCTCGACATCCGAGGGCTTGGTGAGCGCCACGTGGCGGGCCGAACGCGGATTCATGTACTCGAGAAAGGTGGAAATGGTGCCGCCCTTGCCGGCGGCATCGCGGCCTTCCAGCAGCACGACGATGCGCTGGCCGGCGTCGTTGGCCCACTTCTGAAGCTTAACCAGCTCGATCTGAAGAACCCTCAGCTCTTCAAGGTAGGGCTTTTCCTTCAGGCTCTCCTTGTAGGGGTACCCCCCGGAGCCGAGCGCTTCCATCTCGATCTCTTCGGGAAGGTATGGATTGTCGAGATCGAAGGTGATCTTGCCGAGCGTGATCGGCGGCGCGTCGGGTGCTTGCGTCGCCAACACTGCAGCGCCTTCACGGGCAGCGATCAGCTCGACGCTCGACACGAAACGACGCGTCATGTCGTTCGTCGATTTGTCTTTCTTTCCCATCGGCTTTCCCCCAGAATCCGCCTACCGCGCCACCGGCGCGGGCACAGCGAGCCGCGCTACAAGCGTCATAAAAGACGTTTATCAATATGACAGACTCCGCGTTTCCGCTTAAGGACCAATAAACATCATGAGCCCCACGCCGGACAGGCCGGAAAACAGCGATGTTGCGCATGAAGGACGGGGGCGCTTTGCTGAATCGGTGGCCGAGGGGCGCCTGCAGGTGGTGCTCTTGGCGGCCGCCGCGTTCTGGCTGGTCATGCTGTTCGCGGCCGATCTCGCGCCAGTCGTGGCGCTACTGGGGCTGATTGCCACCGCGACGGCTGCGATTTGCGTTCTGCCAACGGGCGCAAAGGTAGCGCAGTCGCGGCCGGTCGACAGATCGCCGCCTCGCCGCTGGCCCGACACCGGCATGAAGCTGCTGCTCGACGGCATGGAAGAGCCGGCCTTTCTGACCGATGCCGACGGTACGCTTCGCTATCAGAACGCCGCGGCGGCCGCCGAGTTCGGACCGGCCCGCATCGGCGACCCGCTCGCCTTTCGTCTGCGCGTGCCGGAAATCCTCGACGCCGTGCAGCGCGCAGGTCGGGGGGAAAGCCTGCCTCCGGTGCGCTTCGTCGAACGTGGCACGGGAGGGGAGCGGCACTTCGTCGTTCGTTGCTCGCCGCTGCGCTTGCCGCGCCCCGAACCCAAGCGGCGGCCGGATTTCGTCCTGTTGCGCTTCCGGGATGAGAGCGATGCCGTTCGTCTGGATCGCATGAGAAGCGACTTCATAGCTAACGCGAGCCATGAACTCAGGACGCCGCTCGCCTCGCTGACCGGCTTCATCGAGACGCTGCTCGGGCCTGCCCGGCGGGACGAAGCCAATCGAGAGCGGTTCCTGACCATCATGCTGGAGCAGGCTCGACGCATGGGCCGGCTCATCGACGATCTGATGTCGCTGTCTCGCCACGAAATGAAGGCGCACCTCCGTCCGACCGGTGCCGTCGACCTTGCCGAAATCCTGCCGGCGGTCGCCGACATGCTGACGCCGGTGGCAGAAGCTCGACAGAGTATCATTACCATCGGATCCGGGCTCGCCGACGCCCCCATCACCGGGGATCGCGATGAACTGATGCAGGTCTTCACCAACCTCGTCGAGAACGCCGTAAAATATGGCCGTGAGGGTGGCCACGTTACGCTGGAGCTCGAAGACGAGACGGGCGACGATGGCCGGCCCGGCTTTCGGGCCAGCGTGTCCGACGATGGCCCGGGCATCCCGGCCGAGCATTTGCCGCGTCTTACCGAGCGCTTCTACCGCGTCGATGCGGCGCGGAGCCGCGAACAGCGCGGCACCGGTCTCGGCCTCGCCATCGTCAAGCACATCATCAACCGCCATCAGGGACGCCTCGTCATTCGCTCCGAGGTGGGTGCCGGCACGACGGTCAACGTCTGGCTGCCCAAGCGATCCGACCTCACCGGATCCGAGATGACGAAAAAGACCGAAGCCGCGGTCGCGAACGCCATCAACGCCTGATTTTCGTAAGTAATTTCAAATATTTATACTGTCATAATCTTGTAGTCCATCCGTCATAGAAGGGTAGCGCCAGGCCGTTAGGGTCCGCGACGTGACGGGGACGAGACAGCCAGCGGGCTTTCAGGGCTCCGACCGTCATGATCCTAAACCGTTAGGAGTACTCCCGTGAAATTCTCCACCGCCGCCAGCGCCTTCGTGCTCGGTTTTTGCGCCACCGGAACGGCTGCCCTTGCCGCCGAGCAGATCCACATCGCCGGCTCCTCCACCGTTCTGCCCTATGCGACCATCGTCGCCGAGGCTTTCGCTGAGGCCAACCCGAACTTCAAGGCTCCGATCGTCGAGGGCGGCGGTACCGGTGCCGGCCTGAAGGAGTTCTGCAAGGGCGTGGGCGACGACACCATCGACGTTGCCGACGCTTCGCGGAAGATCAAGGCCGAGGAGCTCGACGCCTGCAAGGCGGCCGGCGTCACCGAAGTTCAGGAAATCCGCATCGGCTATGACGGCATCGTCTTCGCCTCCGACATCAAGGGTCCGGACTTCGCCTTCGAGCCGGCCGACTGGTTCAACGCCATCGGTGCCAAGGTTCTGAAGGACGGCCAGCTCGTCGACAATCCGAACGCCAAGTGGTCCGACGTCAAGGCCGGCTTCCCGGACTGGGAGATCGCCGCCTACATCCCCGGTGAAAAGCACGGCACGCGCGAAGTGTTCGAGCTCAACGTTCTCCTCGCCGGCTGCAAGGCCACCAAGGCCTATGACGCGTTCATCGCCTCCGGCCTTGCCAAGGGCGACGCCGAAAAGGCCTGTGCCAAGGTGCGCAAGGACGGCAAGGCGGTCGACATCGACGGCGAGTACAACGAGACGCTCGCCCGCATCGACTCGAACAAGACCGGTATCGGCGTGTTCGGTCTCGCCTTCTACGAGAACAACAAGGACAAGCTGAAGGTCGCCACCATGAACGGCATCTCGCCGTCGGTGGAAACCATCGCCAAGGGTGAATATCCGGTGTCGCGCCCGCTGTTCTTCTACGTGAAGAAGGCCCACCTCGGCGTCGTTCCGGGCCTCAAGGAGTACGTCGAGTTCTTCCTCGCCGACCAGATGATCGGTCCGCGCTCGCCGGCCGTCGCCAAGGGCCTCGTCCCGGCGCCGAAGGAAGAACGCCAGAAGGTTCTGGCCGACTTCCAGGCCGGCAAGACCCTCTGATCGATCGACACGAACACCAGAAGGGCCTCTCGTCGGAGGCCCTTCCTTCTTGCGCCGCGCCGATCGGCGGGCGAAACATCGGGGAGGCCGTATGGGTCCGCTCTGGCTGCTCGCGCTGATCGCGGGCCTTTCCTTCTTCGGCTTTGTGCTGGGCCGCTGGAAGTCTGTCGTCCTCTCAGGCAAGGGGCGCGGAACGCTCGCCGCCCGGCCCGGATATTACGGCGCATATGTCCTGATCTGGACGGCGATGCCGGCGCTGCTGATTCTCGTCGCGCTATCGATCGCAAAGCCGTTTCTCGTCGATCACACGGTGCGTGCCAACCTGCCCGAGCAGGTGTTGAGCAATGCTTCGCAACTGTCGCTGGAGATTTCCGGCGTTCAGCAGGTTGCCGCCGGTCTGAAGCTCGCGACTCCCGAGGAGCTTGAGAACATCCGGATCGGCGTCGTGGCGGCGCGTTCGGTATTTGCCCGGCATGGGCTGCCGCTCGGCGCGGACGTCAAGCCCTATCAGCTGATCGCAGCCGGGGCGCTCAATCTCGTTTCCGACGGTCTCGACACCGCCGTCGACGCGGCGGTCGTCGCCGCTCTCGCCTTCGGCCTGATCTTCGCGTTCGTCCGGGTGAAGCCGCGCCTCCGGGCTCGCAACCTCGTCGAGAACACCGTTCTGGCGCTGCTGATCGCCGCGTCATCGGTCGCGATCCTCACCACCGTCGGCATCGTTCTCAGCCTGTTGTTCCAGGCCCTGCAGTTCTTCTCCATGGTGTCGCCGGCCAACTTCTATCTCGGCACCGTTTGGGATCCGCGATTTGCCGCGGCAGGCTCGACGGAGAGCGGCCAGTTCGGCTTCCTGCCGCTCTTTTGGGGCACGCTCTACATTTCCTTCTTCGCCATGGTGGTGGCTGTGCCGGTCGGCCTGTTCTCCGCCGTCTACATGGCCGAATACGCCACCTCGAGGGTCCGCTCGATCGCCAAGCCGCTCATCGAGATCCTGGCCGGCATCCCGACCATCGTCTACGGCTTCTTCGCCCTGACCACGGTTGGGCCGCTCATTCGCGACTATATCGCCATGCCGCTCGGTCTCGGTACGTCGGGCAACAACGTGCTCACCGCCGGCCTGGTGATGGGCATCATGATCATTCCCTACGTGTCCTCGCTTTCCGACGACATCATCACGGCCGTTCCCCGCTCGTTGCGGGATGGCTCGCTGGCCCTCGGCGCCACACGCTCCGAAACCATGCGGCAGGTGATCCTGCCGGCGGCGCTGCCCGGCGTGGTCGGCGCGGTGCTGCTCGCGGTATCGCGGGCCATCGGCGAGACGATGATCGTCGTGCTGGCGGCGGGCGTCGCGGCTCGCGCCTCGCTCAATCCCTTCGAGGAAATGACCACCATTACCGTGAAGATCGTCAACCAGCTGACCGGCGACCTTGAGTTCACCAGTCCGCAAACGCTGGTGGCATTCGCGCTGGGTATCACGCTGTTCGTCATCACGCTCGGCCTCAACGTGCTGGCGCTGACCATCGTCCGCAAGTACCGGGAGCAATACGAATGACGGAAGCCGCTTCTCCTCTTCCCTCTTCCCGGCTCGGTGGCACGGAGGTCCGAAAGATCTCCAAGGTCGACATCGGCCTGAAGCGTCGCTACGCCGCCGAACGGCGCTTCCGGCTTTATGGCCTGCTGGCCGTGACCATCGCCATCTGTTTTCTCGCGGCTCTGTTCAGTTCCATCGTGGCCAAGGGCTACACCGCGTTCCAGCAGACGCGCATCAGCATGATCGTCGACTTCAATCCGGCTGTCATCGCGCCGGACGGCGACCGGTCGCCAGCCGCGATCATGGGAGGCAATGCTTTCCGCTTCGACGATCTGATCGCCGCGTCGCTTCAGAAAACTTTGGAAATCGATCCCAACGACGAAGATGCCCTCTACGATGGGCTCGATCTCCTGTCCAAGGGCTCCGCGCCGATGCTGAGGAGCATGATCGCAAAGGATCCGTCGCTGATCGGCACCAAGAGAAACGTCGATTTCTATGCCACCGGCGACGTCGATTCCTTCATCAAGGGTTCGATCCGGGCCGACATTCCCGAAAGCCAGCGCCTCATCAAGGACAAGCACATCGTCCTCATCGAGAAGCTCGAGAAAGAAGGAGCGCTGCGCCTCGCCTTCAACACCGGCCTTTTCACCAACGGCGCCTCGACACGGCCGGAAATGGCCGGTGTCGGCGTGGCACTGGTCGGCTCGCTCTACATGATGATGGTGGTGCTGGTGCTGTCGTTGCCGCTCGGCGTCGCCGGGTCGATCTATCTCGAGGAGTTCGCGCCTAAAAACCGCTGGACTGACCTGATCGAGGTCAACATCAACAACCTCGCCGCCGTCCCGTCCATCGTCTACGGTCTTCTGGGCCTCGCCGTCTTCATCAACTTCGCCCATCTGCCGCGCTCGGCGAGCCTCGTCGGCGGCCTGGTCCTGACGCTGACAACCTTGCCGACCATCATCATCGCCACGCGCGCCGCGTTGAAAGCGGTGCCTCCGTCGATCCGCGAAGCCGGCCTCGGCGTTGGCGCCTCGAAGATGCAGACGGTCTTCCACCATGTGCTGCCGCTGGCCATGCCGGGCGTGCTCACCGGAACGATCATCGGCCTGGCCCATGCCCTCGGCGAAACGGCCCCGCTGCTGATGATCGGCATGAAGGCCTTCGTCGTCGAGTACCCGACGACGCCGTTCGATCCTTCGACGGCACTGCCCACGCAGATCTACATGTGGGCGACCGAGCCGGAACGAGCCTTCACCGAGCGGACCTCGGCGGCGATCATCGTGCTGCTCGCCTTCCTGCTCGCCATGAACAGTCTCGCCATCATCCTCCGCCGCGCCTTCGAGCGCCGCTGGTAACCCGTTTCCGGAGTTTTCGCCATGTCCGCAGTTCAGGTCGCGACGACCTTCGAGACCGTCCGCACCCCCGATCCGGCGAGCCGGCCGATCAAGATCCACACGGCCAACGTCAGGGTGACCTACGGCCAGAAAGAAGCCCTGCATGGGGTTTCAATCGGCATCCCCGAGAAGGCGGTCACCGCCTTCATCGGCCCCTCGGGTTGCGGCAAGTCGACCTTTCTGCGCTGCATCAACCGCATGAACGACACCATTGCGGGCGCCCGCGTCGAAGGAACCATCAAACTCGACGATCAGGACGTCTATGATCCGGACCTCGATGTGGTCGAACTCCGGGCGCGCGTCGGCATGGTTTTCCAAAAACCCAATCCGTTCCCGAAATCGATCTTCGACAATGTCGCCTACGGGCCGCGCATCCACGGGCTCGCCCGTTCCAAGGCGGACCTCGAGGAGATCGTCGTCACGTCCCTGCAAAAGGCTTCGCTCTTCAACGAGGTCAAGGATCGCCTCAACGAGCCGGGAACCGGCCTTTCCGGCGGCCAGCAGCAGCGGCTCTGCATTGCGCGCGCCATCGCCGTGTCGCCCGAAGTCATCCTGATGGACGAGCCCTGCTCGGCGCTCGACCCCATCGCCACCGCCAAGGTGGAAGAGCTGATCGACGAACTTCGCGCCAATTTCACCATCGTCATCGTGACCCACTCGATGCAGCAGGCGGCGCGCGTGTCGCAGCGGACCGCCTTCTTCCACCTCGGGCACCTCATCGAGGAAGGTCCGACGGACCACGTCTTCACCAATCCGCTCGAGCAGCGGACGCAGGACTACATCACGGGCCGCTTCGGCTAATCGGAAACGGCAGGAGATTTCCATGGAACATACGGTTTCCGCCTATGACGACGACCTCAAGGCAATCGCCCGCATGGTCACCGAGATCGGCGGCCTTGCCGAGCGCGCTGTCGGCGACTCGGTTGCCGCCCTGACGCGGCTCGATCTGGCGCTCGCCCAGAAGGTGATCGCCGGCGACAAGGATCTCGACCGGCTGCAGCGCGAGATCGAGGACAAGTCGATCCTGGTGATTGCCCGTCGCCAGCCGATGGCCAACGATCTTCGCGAAATCGTCGGTGCCATGCGCATCGCCAACGATATCGAACGGGTCGGCGATCTCGCCAAGAACATCGCCAAGCGCGTGGTCGCCATCAACGGTGTATTCCCGCACAAGCAGCTCATCACTGGTGTCGAGCATCTCTGCGAGATCGCCCTGCAGCAGTTGAAGAGAGTGCTGGATGCCTATGCCAGCCAGGACGACCAGGCTGCCGGGGCCGTGCGCCAGCGCGACGACGAGATCGACGCGCTCTACACGTCGCTGTTCCGCGAACTCCTCACCTACATGATGGAAGATCCGCGCAATCTCACGTTCTGCATCCATCTTCTGTTCTGCGCCAAGAACATCGAGCGTATCGGCGATCACGCCACCAACATCGCGGAATCGGTGCATTATGTCGTGACGGGCCGGTCCTACGATGAAGAGCGGCCCAAGGCCGACGCTTCGATTGCCAGTACCATTGCCGGTTCCTAACAAGCTCGGGAGTTGAAGACGACCATGGCCAAGGTGATGATCGTCGAGGACGAAGAGGCAGTGTCGCTGATGCTGCGCTACAATCTCGAGGCCGAGGGCTTCGAGGTAGAGCAGGCTTTCCGTGGCGACGAGGCCGACATTCGCCTCAAGGAGATCACTCCCGACCTGCTTCTGCTCGACTGGATGCTGCCGGGTCTCTCGGGCATCGAGCTGTGCCGTCGCCTGAGGGCGCGACCGGAAACCGAGCGGCTGCCGGTCATCATGCTGACGGCGCGCGGCGAAGAATCGGAGCGGGTGCGCGGGCTTGCGACCGGAGCCGACGACTATGTCGTGAAGCCGTTCTCGGTCCCCGAGCTGATCGCCCGCGTCAAGGCCATGCTGCGGCGCGCCAAGCCGGAAGCGGTATCCAGCCTTCTGACGGCCGGCGACATCGAGCTCGACCGCGAAACGCGGCGCGTCCGGCGCTCGGCACGCGAAATCCACCTCGGCCCGACCGAGTTCCGGCTGCTCGAGTTTTTGATGCAGTCGCCCGGCCGGGTGTTTTCGCGCGAGCAGTTGCTCAACGGCGTCTGGGGACACGACGTCTATGTCGACGAACGTACCGTCGACGTCCATGTCGGTCGCCTCAGAAAGTCGATCAATCGCGGCCGCGCCCGCGATCCGATCCGTACGGTACGCGGGTCCGGCTACTCCTTCGACGAGAAGTTCGCCGCCGGCTAAGCCGTTCCGGACCGGACGCTTCCTTCCGTTTTGTCGCTTACGCTCCACGGCCCGATGGTCTAGGTTCCCTTCCGATCGTCCTAGAGGGAGCCTGAGATGCTTGCGGGCAAGCGCATTCTGATCGTCATCGGTGGTGGCATTGCCGCCTACAAGGTGCTTGAGGTGATCCGGCGCCTCAAGGAGCGCGGCGCCGAGGTACGGGTGATCCTGACTCGATCGGGCAAAGAGTTCGTTACGCCGATGACGGTGGGGGCGCTCTCCGGCGAGAAGGTGTTCAGTGATCTGTTCGATCCCACCGAGGAGCAGGACATCGGCCATATCGTGCTTTCCCGCGATACCGACCTGATCCTGGTGGCGCCTGCCACCGCCAACCTGATGGCGCGCATGGCCAACGGCATTGCCGACGAGCTTGCCACGGCCAGCCTGCTGGCCGCCGCCGCGCCGATCATCGTCTGCCCGGCCATGAACCAGCGCATGTGGGCGCACCCGGCAACCCAGCGCAACGCCGCGCAACTGGCAGCCGACGGCGTTCGCTTCATCGGTCCGGCCGAGGGGCGAATGGCCGAGCGCAACGAAGCGGGCGTCGGTCGCCTGTCCGAGCCTATGGACATCGTTGCCGGGGTCGAGGCTTTCTTCGCCATGCGGGAACAGCCGAAGCCGCTGGCCGGCCGGCACGTGCTCGTCACCTCCGGTCCGACCATCGAGCCGATCGACCCGGTGCGTTTCATCACCAACCGTTCCTCGGGTAAGCAAGGCCACGCCATTGCCGCCGCCGCCGCCCGCGCCGGAGCGCGTGTGACGCTCGTCTCGGGCCCGGTTTCGATCCCGGATCCTTCGGGTGTCGACATCGTTCGGGTGGAGACGGCCCGCGAGATGCTTGCGGCCGTGTTCGCAGCCCTGCCGGCCGACGTCGCGGTGATGACAGCCGCCGTGTCGGATTGGCGGCCGGCCGAAGTGGCGCCGGACAAGATCAAGAAAGCGGCCGGCGACCCGCCACCGCTGTCCTTCATCGAGAACCCCGACGTCCTGGCGACGCTTGGCCACGATGCTCGTCGGCCGCAAATCGTCGTTGGATTCGCCGCCGAAACGACCGATATCGAGGCCAACGCCGCCAGAAAACTGGCAACCAAGGGAGCCGACTATATTGTCGCCAACGACGTGTCGGCGACCGGAGGGGTGTTCGGCGCCGATCGCAACAGCGTTCGCCTCCTGTCGGCGGCTGGTATCGACGTCTGGCCGACATTGTCCAAGGATGAGGTGGCCGAGCGACTGGTTGCGCTGGTTGCCGAACGGCTTGGCTGATTTTCGATTCGCTTCCGCAACAAATCAGGTTTGAGGTTATCGATGGTCGAGGTTGCTCTTTTGCGTCTGCCCCATGCCCGGGATCTGCCGCTTCCGGCCTATCAGAGCGAGGATGCCGCCGGCCTCGATCTTCTGGCGGCCGTCGAAGAGGCAATGATCCTGCCGCCGCTCGGGCGCGCATTGGTGCCGACCGGTCTCGCCATAGCGCTGCCGTCCGGGTACGAGGCGCAGGTCCGGCCGCGCTCGGGGCTCGCCGCAAAGCACGGCGTTACCGTGCTCAACTCGCCTGGCACGATCGATGCCGACTACCGCGGTGAGATAAAGGTCATTCTGATCAACCTTTCCGACACGCCGTTCACCATCGGACGCGGCGAGCGCATCGCCCAGATGGTGATCGCACCGGTCAGTCGCGCCCGCTTGGTCGAAACCGAGGCGCTCGACGCGACCATTCGCGGAGATGGTGGGTTCGGATCGACGGGTCGATCTTGAGAGCAGGGCAATCCTTTCTCAATTATTGCTTTTCTATGGGATCATTTTCCAATCCGGTCGCCCGTTGCGACCTCGGTTGACTGGTGACGTTCTGCGACCGCCGATAGAATGGGCGCAATTTCAAAAGGCCCGTACAACGAGGATGTTCCCATGAGCGATCTTTCCCGCCGCGGTCGCGGCAAGATCTACGCGTCCATCACCGACACCATCGGCGACACTCCGCTTGTTCGCTTCGACAAGCTGGCCAAGGAGAACGGCGTCAAGGCGACCATTCTCGGCAAGCTGGAGTTCTTCAACCCCATTGCCTCGGTCAAGGATCGCATTGGCGTTGCCATGATCGAGGCGCTGGAAGCCCAGGGCAAGATCAAGCCCGGCGAGTCCACCCTGATCGAGCCGACCTCCGGCAACACGGGTATCGCGCTCGCCTTCGTGGCGGCTGCCAAGGGATATCGGCTGATTCTGGTCATGCCGGAGTCGATGTCGCTTGAGCGCCGCAAGATGCTGAAGCTGCTCGGTGCCGAACTGGAGCTGACCGAAGCGGCCAAGGGCATGAAAGGCGCCATCGCCAAAGCCGGCGAGCTGGCCGCCAGCATTCCGGGCGCCGTCATTCCGCAGCAGTTCGAGAACCCAGCCAACCCGGAAGTGCACCGTGTGAGCACGGCCGAGGAGATCTGGAACGACACCGAAGGCAAGGTCGACATTTTCGTCGCGGGCATCGGCACCGGCGGCACGATCACCGGTGTTGGGCGCGTGCTGAAGGAGCGCAAGCCCGACGTGAAGGTGGTGGCCGTAGAGCCGAACGAAAGCCCGGTTCTTTCGGGCGGTACCCCCGGGCCCCACAAGATCCAGGGCATCGGCGCCGGCTTCGTTCCGTCGGTTCTCGACACCAAGATTTACGACGAAATCCTGCCGGTTCCCTCCGAAGAGGCGCTTGCCACCGCTCGCCAGGCGGCGAAGCTTGAGGGCGTGCCGGTCGGCATTTCTTCGGGTGCGGCGCTGGCGGCGGCGATCAAGCTCGGTCAACGGCCCGAGAATGCCGGCAAGACCATCGTTGTGATCGTGCCGTCCTTTGCCGAGCGCTATCTGTCGACGGCCTTGTTCGAAGGGCTTGCCTGATCCACGTCCGGTTCGACCGGCAACGGAGATGCTTTTTCGGCGGTCGGTGCCTTCAGGGTGCCGGCCGCCTTCTTCTTGGCGAGATCGACAAAGAAGGCAAGGATGATATCGCCGACGCCGGCGTCGGATACCAGTGCCGCGGCGTCTACCGGGTTGAAAAACCGGACCTCGCGCTGATCTTTTTCCTGCCAACTCTCGAGCTGCCGCTCGATGGCCAGCGGAAAGACGTCGACCAGTACCTTCTCCTGGCGCTTGGGAAACTGCTTCACATAGGTGAAGCGGCCAATGGCCTTCGGCACGGCGCTGCCGATCAGACCTGCCTCTTCCATCGCCTCGGTTTCGGCGCTCTCGTGAGGCTTCAAGCCTTTGATCGGCCAACCCTTGGGCAATATCCAACGACCACTGTCGCGAGTGGTGATCATCACCACTTCGTAGCCTTCGGCCGTCAAACGATAGGGCAGGGCGGCGACCTGCCGGAATTTCTCGGGCGTCGCCTTGGCCACAACCGATCCTTTCGGAGACTTAATCACCAAGCGCCTCCCGACCAAAATGGCGGCTGGAACGAGCGCTGGAGCGCTCTATGGCATAATTCGCCGGCTAAGGACAGCCTGACCGGACGAACCCGGGAAACTGCTGAGCCAAGTCTCGCTCAGGCCGTTTCTGCTTGTTCGCCGGTGTCGAGATACGTGTTCCAAAGTGCCTTCTCGCCAATGGCCGCAATAAAGGCGGTATGGGCTTCCGCTTCGGCGACGGACAAGCGCGAGGGCAACGGTACAGGGCGCGGGCGTAGCGCAACGCGACCACCGACATCGCCGGTGGAGGCTGCCTGCACCGATACCGTCAGATCGAGGCCAGCCTGCCGGCCACCGGTCAGCTCGAGATAAACCTCGGCCAGCAGTTCTGCGTCGAGCAAGGCGCCGTGCTTGATACGCCGTGAGCGATCGATGCCATAGCGATTGCAGAGTGCATCGAGGCTTGCGGGCGCACCTGGATGCTTCCGCCGAGCCATCATCAGCGTATCGACCACCCGCTCGTTGCCGAAAACCGAGCGTCCCGATGCCTTCAGTTCGAAGTTGATGAAGCCCATGTCGAAGCTGGCATTGTGGGCAACCAGATGAGCTTCACCGACAAAGGCGACAAACTCATCGGCAATCTCTTCAAAACGCGGCTTGTCGGCCAGGAACTCGTCGGACAGCCCATGGACGTCAAATGCTTCCTTGGGCACCGATCGCCCAGGATTGATGTAGACGTGGAAGTTCCGGCCAGTCGGGAAACGATTGACCACTTCGACGCAGCCGATTTCGACAAGGCGGTCGCCGGTCTTGGGATCGAGGCCAGTGGTTTCAGTATCGAAGACGATTTCACGCATAGGCGAATCCTGCCTGCCGACGAGGACGATTTCAAGGAAATCCGCCCCGCTTGTCCCCCGCCAAATCCTCAAGAAAGCAGTTGACGGAGAAAAGCCTCGACGGAGGCCTTTGCCGCGGCGACTCCGTCTCCGGAGGGGATGACGAAATCGGCGCGCGCCCTTTTCTCGGCATCCGGCATCTGCCGCGCGAGCAGGGCCTCGAACTTTTCCTCCGTCATGCCGGGGCGAGACAGCACGCGGGCGCGCTGCACCTCGGCGGGCGCCGAGACCACCACCGTCTTGTCGACATCGCCCTGCCGGCCGGTTTCGAAAAGAAGCGGAATGTCGAGGACGACCGCCGGAGCGCCAGCGGCCCGAGACCGTGCGAGGAAGTCGGCTTCGGCACGGCGCACCGCCGGATGAACGACGGCTTCCAATCGGCGAAAGGCATCACCATCGCCGGAAAGCCGTTCGGCGAGTCGGGCGCGGTCGACGCGACCCCCTGTGGTCGTTCCGGGGAAGGCAGCCTCGATATCGGGGACGAGCGGACCTTGGTAGAGGGCATGCACTGTCGCGTCGGCATCGAACACCGGCAGACCCGCTTGCCGGAACAGATCGGCGGTGGTGGTCTTGCCCATGCCGATCGAGCCGGTGAGACCGATGATGATCAAAGGTCGGCCTCGATCAGTGCCCGAAGTTCCGCGGTTACCGACGGGCGTTGCCCGAACCAGCGCGAAAAGCCTGGAACAGCCTGGTGAAGCAACATGCCAAGGCCGTCGACGGTGCGGAGGCCATGCGACGCGGCCGAGGCGAGGAATGGCGTCTCGAGCGGTACATAAACGATGTCCGTCACCACGACACCGGCGGGTACCACGCTGAGATCGACATCGATGGTGCCATCGCCTTTCATGCCAAGCGACGTCGTGTTGACGATAAAGCCGGCCGTTACCGCATATCGATTCGCTGCCGAAAGGACGTCGGCAGAAGCCCGACCGGGATAGCGCGCGGCCAAGGCTTCCGCCCGGGACAGGGTGCGGTTGACGACGCGCACCATGAAGCCGCGCTCGACCAGCGCATCCACAACGGCGGCGGCGGCGCCACCGGCGCCGAGCACCAGTGCTTCGCCCGGAGCTTTATCCCAGCCACTCGCACGATCGTCGAGATTGGCAAGAAAGCCAACTCCGTCGGTGTTGTCGGCGCAGAGCACGCCATTTTCCACCCAGAGCGTATTGGCAGCGCCAATCCGTTCAACGACCGCCTCGCGATGGCCGGCGGCGCGGGCGGCCGTTTCCTTGTAGGGAATGGTGACGTTGCCGCCGACCAGACCGCTGTCGACAAAGTGGGCGAAGAAATCCTCGGCTCGTTCCGGCTCGACGGCAACGCGGCCATAGTCGCCCTTGATGTCGAACTGTTTCAGCCAGTGACCATGGATCAACGGCGAACGCGACTGGCTTACGGGCCAACCAATGACGGCCGCATGACTCATTGTTCGATCATCCTTTCCTCGCGCAGAAACTCGAGCAACGGCAAGAGAGGCAGCCCGAGGATGGTGAAATGGTTTCCCTCGACGGTTTCGAACAATTGAACGCCATAACCTTCGAGCTGATAGGCACCGACCGAACCCAGCGCCGTTTCGCCAACCACCGCGAGATAGTGGCTGATGAAGCGTGTCGAGAGCGGCCGCATGGTCAGCCTGGCGGCATCGACGGCACGATGCAGAACCTCGCCATTGCGGACGAGTGACAAGGCGGAGTGAAGTTCGTGGGTGCGGCCGGAGAGACGGACGAGTTGCCGGCTGGCTTCCTCGCGATCCCTTGGCTTGTGGAAGCGTTCATCGCCCAGAGAGAGCGTCTGATCGGCACCGATGACCAGATCGTCGGGCCGACGCAGCGAGACCTCGACTGCCTTCACATCAGCCAGGGCCTGGGCCACATCGGCGGCGGAAAGCCCGACGAGATCCTCCTCGATGAGGCGTTCGTCCACATCGGCCGGAATCCGTTTGAAGATCAGACCGGCACCGGTCATGAGGGCAGCGCGAGCGGCGCTCGCAGAGGCAAGAACGAGGCTCATGTCTTAACCGGCGTCCGAAAAGGGATCGAGGACCTTGCCATAGCGATGCTGGTCCCAAAGGGCGAGGATGGCGGCGGCGGTTTCCTCGATCGAACGGCGCGTGACATCGATCATCGGCCAGCCATGCTCGGTGCAAAGGCGCTTGGAATAGAGAATTTCCTGGGCGATCGATGCCTTGTCGACATAGGTCGAGTTCTGGTTCTGATCGGCGAGCGCCAGCAGACGGTTTTGCCGGACATGCATGATGCGCTCGGCGGTGGCGATGAGGCAGACCACCAGCGGCCGACGCGCAGCGACGACCTTTTCGGCAATGGGGATGCCCGGCACCAAGGGCACATTGGCGGTGCGGATGCCGCGGTTGGCCAGATAGATCGATGTCGGCGTCTTCGACGTGCGGCTGATGCCGATCAGGATCACATCGGTTTCCTCGATGTCGTCGGGAAGGGCGCCATCGTCATGAGCCAGCGTGAAGTTCAGCGCGTCGATCCGCTTGAAATAGTCGGCGTCCATGGCGTGCTGGGCGCCGGCCTTGCCGATCGCCTGCACATTGAAGAAGGAACGGAACACATCGAATACCGGCCGCAGCACGTCGATGCAGGGAATGGCCGCCGCCTGGCAGGCCTCTTCGAGCCGAACGGCCAGATCTTGCTGCACCAACGTGTAGAGAACGATGCCAGGGGCGGCCTCGATATCGGCGATGACGCGTTCGATGTGCCGTACCGATCGCACCAAGGGATAGATATGCTCGATCGCCACCATCGAATCGTATTGTGCGGTTGCCGCCCGGCCGACGGCGAGCAGCGTCTCGCCGGTAGAGTCCGACACGAGGTGGATATGAAAATAGGTCTGGCCTCGCTTCATGACCGGCGCGCTCCAAAGGATGGCGGGCAGCATCTCAGATGACGCCGTGCTTGGCGAGTTCTTTTTAGGCTCTTCCGATCAAGGACTTGGGAGCTTTTGGCCGGTGGCTTTCCACAGGCGTTCGCCCGACCCGTGGACGAACGTGAACAAGCGGGACCTTAAACGGAGGTCTTTCCGAGCCCTGTGGGTAACCCGCCAATTCATCAACAGGCCAGCCAAAACGACCTCTCTTTGACGGACCCTGTGGGTGCTGTGCAAAAGCGATCCGCGTGCTTAACGGTCCATTAACTTTTAGACCGTCATCCCCATTAACCATCCGTTAAGACTTGCGGCATTCCGCCATCCGATAAAGTTTTCCACGAAAGCCACAGGCAACCTTGTGGGAGACGGCTGTCGATATCCTCCGTCGCTCCGCCGCATGGTTCGGATTGTGGAGAGGCGACAATCCCTGCTATCCCTCGCCAATAAGAAAAAGAAAATCTCTTCAAATAGGATTCTTACCTTGGAAACGGCCGACGGCGCGATGACAGACAGGGTGGCAAACGAACGTCGCCTCCTCAGGGTTCTCGATGGCGAGCGGCTATGGCCGCCTCCGGTCTGGATGATGCGGCAAGCCGGTCGCTATCTCCCCGAATATCGAGCCACACGCGCCAAGGCTGGTTCCTTCCTGGATCTTTGCTATGCGCCGGAGCTTGCCACGGAAGTGACGCTTCAGCCGATCCGACGTTTTGGCTTCGATGCGGCCATCCTATTTTCAGACATCCTCGTCGTACCGCACGCGCTGGGGCAGAAGGTCTGGTTCGTCGAGGGAGAAGGTCCCCGTCTGGAGCCGATCGATCTGTCTCGGCAAGACCTCCAACCGGATCGCGTGCTGGAACGGCTGGAGCCGGTCATCGAGACGGTATCTCGCATTCGAGGCGAGCTTCCCAAGGAAACGGCACTGCTTGGCTTCTGCGGGGCACCCTGGACGCTTATCACCTACATGGTGGCCGGACGGGGCACGCCGGACCAGATGCCGGCACGCCGGGCAGCGCTTGCGGATCCAAGCGGTATCGACCGACTGGTCGATGTGCTGGTGGATGCATCGATCGACTATCTTTCCGCTCAGCTCAAGGCCGGTGCCGACGCGGTTCAGATTTTCGATACCTGGGCAGGAGCGCTCGACGATGCCGGCTTCTGGCGACTTGTCATCGAACCGACGAAACGCATTGTCGCGGGGGTGCGGGCTCGCGTGCCGAACGCGCGGGTGATCGGCTTTCCGAAGGGTGCGGGCGGGCATCTTCCGGCCTACGTCAGGGAGACCGGCGTCAACGCGGTCGGTATCGATTGGCAGGCGTCGCTCGATTATGTTCGGGACACCGTACAGCCGCTGGCCCCTGTGCAGGGAAACCTAGATCCGCTGCATCTCGTCGTCGGCGGCAGAGCGCTCGATGCCGCCATCGATCGGGTACTCGATCGTCTGGGCGAGGGGAGGCTGATCTTCAATCTCGGTCACGGCATCACGCCGGACGGTTCCATCGACAATGTCGAACGTATGTTGGCACGCGTTCGCGGGGGGCGGTGATGGGCCTGGCCTATGACTGGATCAAGATCGGCCATCTGTTTTCGGTCATCGCCTGGATGGCCGGCATCTTCTATCTGCCACGCCTTTTCGTCTACCACGCCGATGCCGAAGCGGGGTCGGTGCAATCGGAGACGTTCAAGGTGATGGAGCGCCGTCTCCTCAAGGGCATCATGCGGCCAGCCATGTATGGCACTTGGGGCTTCGGTCTTTGGCTCGGCTTGAAGGGCGGATGGTTTTCGGGCGTGTCCTGGCTATGGCTGAAAGGCCTGCTGGTGCTTGCCCTGACCGTCTACCACTATCAGCTCGATGCTTGGCGTAAGGCATTCGAGATCGATGCAAATCGGCGCAATTCTCGCTTCTTCAGGATGATGAACGAGCTGCCGACGATCATTCTTCTGGGCATTCTGACGTTGGTCGTACTGAAGCCGTTTTGAGGCCGAGGCGGCGGGTTGCCGTCTTGCCGCGACAATCGGAACAGAGTATAGCGGACTCCGTCCCTCGCTTCGCGGGCAGGCATCTTCCGGACGGAGCGTTCGGATAGTTCTCCCGTGGCGGCTCCCCGCCGTCGCTGCCAGCCCGCGTCTTTCGGAAAAGATCGTCGATGCGTATCCCCAGCCAGGGGAGTTTTGTGTTTTCGACCTCAATTCCTTTTTCCAGCCAAGAGATGCCTTGTCCATGTCGGAGATGAAGCTCCAGGATCTCAAGAAGAAGACCCCCACCGAACTTCTGGCCGTTGCGGAAGAGGTCGAGGTGGAGAATGCCTCGACCATGCGCAAGCAGGAGCTGCTGTTTGCGATTTTGAAGCAGCTCGCCGAGCAAGAGGTCGATATCATCGGCGAAGGCGTCGTCGAAGTGCTGCAGGACGGATTTGGCTTTCTGCGCTCTCCCGATGCCAACTACCTGCCGGGTCCGGACGACATCTACATTTCACCGGCCCAGATTCGTCGGTTTTCGCTCAGGACCGGCGACACCGTCGAGGGACAGATCAGGAGCCCCAAGGAGGGCGAGCGCTATTTCGCGCTGCTCAAGGTCAACACCGTCAATTTCGAGGACCCCGAGAAGGCGCGCCACAAGGTGCACTTCGACAACCTGACGCCGCTCTATCCCGACGAACGCTTCCGGATGGAAGTCGAGGGTGTGCCGTCGAAGGATTTTTCGGCGCGCGTCATCGACATCGTGGCGCCGCTCGGCAAGGGACAGCGTGCACTGATCGTCGCGCCCCCGCGTACCGGCAAGACGGTGCTGCTGCAGAACATCGCCCACTCGATCACCACCAACCATCCGGAATGCTATCTGATTGTTCTTCTGATCGACGAGCGTCCGGAAGAAGTGACGGACATGCAGCGCTCGGTGCGCGGCGAGGTGGTGTCCTCCACCTTCGACGAGCCGGCGACGCGTCATGTCCAGGTCGCTGAAATGGTCATCGAGAAGGCCAAGCGTCTGGTCGAGCATGGCCGTGACGTCGTCATTCTGCTCGACTCGATCACCCGTCTCGGCCGTGCCTACAACACCGTGGTGCCGTCTTCCGGCAAGGTGCTGACGGGCGGTGTCGATGCCAACGCGCTGCAACGCCCCAAGCGCTTCTTCGGCGCGGCGCGCAATATCGAGCAGGGCGGTTCGCTGACCATCATCGCCACCGCGCTGATCGACACCGGCAGCCGCATGGACGAGGTGATCTTCGAAGAGTTCAAGGGGACCGGCAACTCGGAAATCATCCTCGATCGCAAGATCTCCGACAAGCGCGTGTTCCCGGCCATCGACATCCAGCGGTCCGGTACCCGCAAGGAAGACCTGCTGGTGGCGCCGGACAAGCTCAAGAAGACCTTCGTCCTCCGCCGCATTCTCAATCCGATGGGAACCACCGACGCAACCGAGTTCCTATTGGACAAACTGCGGCAGACCCGAACCAACGGCGATTTCTTCGATTCCATGAACACCTGATCCGGCCGAAGATGTTTCACGTGAATCAGTGAAACATCTTCGATTCGGTGCCGTTTCAAATCGCCAATGTATCGGCAAGGGGCCCATCGGGCCCCTTGCCTATTTAGACATCCCGTCAACTCAATGGTACTTCGTGGGTTTCGTCACTACGAAGGTATCAACGGAGATTTCGAATCGTGACCGAGACGATCTTCGCCTTGTCCTCTGGCGCACCGCCAAGCGGTGTTGCGGTGGTACGCGTGTCCGGGCCGAGGGTTCGATTCGTACTCGAAACAACGATCGGTAGCGTACCAGCACCCCGCCGTGCGGTGCTGCGGGACATCGTCGGCGGTGATCAGCCGATCGATCGCGGTCTGGTGCTCTTCTTTCCAGGACCTGGCAGCTTCACTGGCGAGGATGTTGCGGAGTTTCATCTTCACGGCGGTCGAGCGGTTCTCGCTGCCTTTCTCACTTACTTAGGAGCGGTACCCGGTCTCAGGTTGGCTGAGGCCGGAGAGTTTACCCGTCGCGCCTTTGATAACGACCGACTGGATCTGACCGAGGCCGAGGGGCTTGCTGATCTGATTGCCGCCGAAACCGATGCTCAGAGGCGGCAGGCCTTGCGGCTGGCAGGCGGTGCATTTCGGCAGAAAGCGGAGGAATGGCGGCGCCACATCTTAGATCTCCGCGCCCATGTTGAGGCCGATCTTGATTTCTCCGATGAGGAGGATGTGCCGGTTGACGTTTCAAGTGGCGTTCTTCCGGCCATTGATCACCTGCGAGCGGAAATCGAACGAGAGCTGGCGGCTGCGGAGCGGGGCGAGCGCATTCGTGACGGTTTGGAGGTGGTGGTGCTCGGACCGCCCAATGCAGGCAAGTCCAGCTTGGTCAACGCCCTGGCCGAGCGCGATATCGCCATTGTCACGGATATCCCTGGGACCACGCGCGATCTTCTCGAAGTCCGTCTTGATCTCGCCGGTTACGCCGTGACGCTGGTCGATACGGCCGGCCTCCGCGATGGTGGCGACACCATCGAGGCAGAGGGCATGCGGCGTGGTAGGGCGAGGGCAGCGGAAGCCGACATGGTTCTGTGGCTCGATGAAGACGGTCTTGTCCCGCCGGCAGAGGTGTTGTCGCTTGAGGCTACAGTGTTGAGGGTCCGGACGAAGGCTGATCTTTCGCCTGGAGATGCGGACGGTATCTCAGTCTCGATCCACGATCGGGCTTCGATCGATGGGCTGCTGCGTAGATTGTCAGAAAAAGCCGCCGGGCGGCTGGGTGGAGAGGCCCCGTTGGTTAGCCGCGTTCGGCAGAGACAGTGTTTGGAACAGGCATGTCGGGCGCTAAAGGAAGCAGGAGCACGGGACCTTCCTGTAGAGGTCGTTGCCGATCACCTTCGTCGTGCAAGCGATGCCCTTGGACGCCTGACAGGCAGGATCGATGTGGAAGAGGTGCTTGGATCCATCTTCTCCACCTTTTGCATCGGCAAGTAACCGATTCTTCTCCGAAACGAATCTTCGGAAGGGGCGATGGCCTGATAGCCGGACGGCACCGATGGATGCCATTTGCGGTTAATTAACGGTGTTTCACGTGAAACACTCCACAGCCTGTGGAAAAGTCCTTGGATTCGCCTCCGAACCGAACCAGTGAATCGAGCCTTTTCGACACGGGGTTGGGCGAGAAAGACCGGAAAACAGCGCTTTCTGCTTTGACCTTTCGACCCCAATTGCCCTATGTAGACCCACTCAACCCTGTCTACGGGCGCCAAGCGTCGAGAGGGGCTTAAGATCGGTCGGCGCATGACGCCAACGGTTCGCGCCAATTGGGCAGCAGCGACATTTGCAGATATCGGAGCGGCAGTGAGCGATCTGGAACGCTTTGACGTAATTGTTATCGGCGGTGGCCATGCGGGCACTGAAGCTGCGCACGCCGCGGCGCGTAGTGGTGCGCGTACGGCATTGATTACGCATCAGTTTTCGACAATTGGCGCGATGTCCTGCAATCCCGCGATCGGCGGTTTGGGCAAGGGGCATCTCGTCCGGGAGGTTGATGCGCTCGACGGCTTGATGGGCCGAGTTGCTGATGCTGCCGGCATTCAGTTCCGTCTTCTCAACCGGCGGAAAGGGCCTGCGGTGCGGGGCCCTCGGGCACAAGCTGACCGAAAGCTCTACAAGGCGGCGATGCAGGCCGAGATCGCGTCGACAGCCAATCTTTCGGTGGTCGAGGGTGAAGCCGACGATATCGAGGTTATTGATGGCGGTGTTTCTGCGGTCGTCATGACTGATGGGCGTCGGCTGACCTGTGCCGCTGTGGTTTTGACGACCGGGACCTTTCTGTCCGGACTCATTCATCTCGGTCCCAAAACGACGCCGGCAGGGCGCATCGGCGAACGCCCGGCAATGGGGCTGTCGCGAACGCTTGCTCGCTTTGGATTGCGGCTCGGCCGCCTCAAGACCGGTACACCGCCCCGTCTCGACCGCCATTCGATAGACTATGCCTCACTGGAGGCACAGCCGGGCGATGAAAACCCCGAACCATTCTCAACGCTAACCTCGACGATCGCCCAGCGGCAGGTTTCTTGTCACATCACCCGAACGAGTGAGGCCACGCACCGGGTGATCCGGGACAATGTCCACCGCTCACCCATGTACTCCGGTCAGATCGGCAGCCGGGGACCCCGCTATTGCCCGTCGATCGAAGACAAGATCGTCCGCTTCGGGGATCGGGACGGGCACCAGATTTTCCTGGAGCCGGAAGGGCTCGACAGTGATCTGGTCTATCCCAATGGCATCTCGACATCGCTGCCCGAAGATGTGCAGGACGCGATCATTGCGTCGATTCCCGGGCTGGAGCGGACCCGCATCGTCCAATACGGCTATGCCATCGAGTATGACCACATCGACCCGCGTGAGCTGCAACCGACGTTGGAGGCCAAGAAGCTGGTCGGACTGTTCCTCGCCGGCCAGATCAACGGCACTACCGGCTACGAGGAGGCGGCGGCCCAGGGTCTGGTCGCCGGTATCAACGCGGCACGGCGAGCGGGTGGGGCGGACGGCGTCGTGTTCGACCGCGCCGAAGCCTATCTCGGCGTGATGATCGACGATCTCGTCACCAAGGGGGTGAGCGAGCCCTATCGCATGTTCACATCCCGCGCCGAATATCGCCTGTCACTCAGGGCCGACAACGCCGACCAGCGGTTGACGGCTCGTGGGCTTGCCCTCGGTGTCGTCGGATCGACCCGTGCTCATGCCTTTTCGGCCAAAATGACCGCGCTTGAAGCCGCGCGGCAAACGGCGCTGTCGCTCTCGCTCAGCCCGCGTGAAGGCGACGAGCATGGTCTTGCTCTCAACAAGGATGGCGTCCGACGGACCGCCTATGAGCTTCTGTCCTATCCGGACATGTCGCTGTCCCGCCTCGCCGGCATCTGGCCGGAACTTGGTTGTTTCGATAGCGTGACGAGCGCTGCTTTGGAAACCGAGGCGCTCTATGCCGTCTATCTCAACCGGCAGGAGGCCGATATCGCCGCGTTCCGGCGAGACGAGGCTCGCGCGTTGCCGGCTGATCTCGATTATCAGGCCGTGACGGGACTCTCCAACGAGGTTCGGCAGAAACTGGAATCGGTGCGACCGACCACCCTCGGTCAGGCCGGGCGCATCGACGGCGTGACACCTGCCAGCCTAACGCTGCTTCTCGCCCATTTGCGCAAGCTTTCCGCGCGCCAGAAAGGGGAGGCGGCCTGATGGTGGGAAAAGCGAGCCCAGTCGAAGCTGACGACGATCTGGACGCCGTGCGGGCCATCTTGCCGCTGGATGCTGCCATGGAACAGCGGCTCGTGGCTTATGTCGGTCTCGTTCGGAAATGGCAACCGGTGAAGAACCTGGTTGCACCGTCCACTCTTCCCGACATTTGGCGGCGGCATGTTGCCGACGGAGCGCAGGCTTTCGCTGCTCTGCCGAACGCCCGGCGGTGGCTCGATATCGGCTCCGGTGCCGGTTTTCCGGGGCTTGTAACGGCCATCCTGTTGGCGGATGTGGAGGGCGGTTCGGTGACGCTTGTCGAGTCCAATGGACGGAAAGCGGCATTCCTACAGGCGGTTGCCCGGGAACTGAAGTTGCCGGCAAAGATTGTTTCGGACCGCATCGAGTCGCTTCCGGAACGACTATCGCCCAGTGATAATCGATTCGATGCCGTTTCGGCTCGGGCTCTCGCTTCGCTCGACCGCCTTCTTGAGTATGCCGAACCTTGGCTGAGCGCCGGAGCTACGGGCGTTTTCCACAAGGGGCAGGATTTTGCCGCGGAGCACAGGCAAGCGGCTCTCTCGTGGAGCTTCGATCTGGTAGAACGGAAGAGCCGGATCGAAGCCGACAGTCGCATCATTCTCGTCGATCATGTCCGCCGGCTGCCGACTGCCGGTCTTCCAGAACAGGATGCCCGCCGATGAACCGCCTTCCGCACAGTCCCCGCGTGTTGTCGCTGGCCAACCAGAAGGGCGGCGTCGGCAAGACGACGACGGCCATCAACCTCGGCACGGCTCTGGCCGCCATCGGTGAGGAGGTGCTGATCGTCGATCTCGATCCGCAGGGCAACGCCTCGACCGGTCTTGGCATCGATCGCAAGTCGCGCAAGGTATCGACCTACGACGTTCTGATCGGCGAAGCGGAACTGCGGGAATGTCTGGTGCCGACGGCCGTGCCGCGGCTCACCGTGGCGCCGTCGACGTTGGACAATCTCGGCGTGGAGCTGGAAATCGCCGGCTCGGGGGATCGGGCCTACCGTCTCAGAAAGGCCATCGCCCGGCATGTCGAAGCGGTCGAAAACACCGGTGGTCGCGAAAAGAGTTTCACCTACGTTCTGATCGACTGCCCACCGTCGCTCAATCTCCTGACCATCAACGCGCTGTCGGCCTCGCATTCCATCCTGGTGCCGCTGCAGTGCGAGTTTTTCGCCCTCGAGGGCTTGTCGCAGCTGCTGTCCACCGTCGAGCAGGTCAAGCGCAGCCTCAACCCGGAGCTTGGCATCCACGGCATCGTGCTGACCATGTATGACGGGCGCAACAACCTCAGTGCGCAGGTCGTGCAGGACGTTCGCGCCAATATGGGCGACGCCGTCTATGAGACGATCATTCCGCGCAACGTCCGCGTTTCCGAGGCGCCCTCCTATGGCAAGCCGGCGCTGCTCTATGACCTCAAGTGCACGGGGAGCCAAGCCTATCTGAAGCTTGCCTCCGAAATCATCCAGCGCGAGCGGCGTTTCCGCGCCGTCGCGGCGTAAAGTATTCCGGACCCAGGGAATACGGGACTACGAGAGCCTCTTCGAACGTGCGGTTCGAGGGGCCGAAGAAAGCGAAGGGAAATCATGAGCAGCGTCAGCGACGAGAGCGGACGTCGGCGGCTCGGCCGGGGACTGGCGGCGCTGATCGGCGATGCCAGTTCCGAGTTCGAAGTGGTCGAGCGCGTACGCGGCATTCGCAAGGTGGCGATCGACCTCATCAAGGCGAACCCCAAGAATCCGCGCCGTCTGTTCAAGGAGGAAGACCTTGAAGAGTTGGCCGGGTCCATTCGCCAGCATGGCATGATTCAGCCGGTCGTGGTTCGGCCGGCGCCGGCGGGCGGCAGCGGGTATGAGCTCATCGCGGGTGAGCGGCGGTGGCGCGCCGCGCAGAAGGCCGGCCAGCACGAGATCCCCGTCATCATCCAGGACGTGACCGACCGCGAGGCGATGGAAATCGCCATCATCGAAAACGTGCAGCGGCAGGACCTCAACCCCCTGGAAGAGGCCATGGGCTACGATCAGCTCATCCAGGAGTTCGAATACACGCAAAACGACCTCGCCTCGGTGATCGGCAAGAGCCGCAGCCACGTTGCCAACACGCTGCGTCTGCTCAAGCTGCCCGAACCGGTGAAAGAGTATCTCAACGAAGGCGCTTTGACCGCCGGCCATGCCCGAGCGCTGATCGCAGCGCCCGATCCCGCGGCGCTTGCCAAGCGCATCGTCGAAGAGGGCATGACGGTCCGTTCGGCGGAGACGCTGGCGCAGGCGACCATTTCCGAGCCGCATGGCCGAGCCAAGGCGGCAAAGCCGGACAAGGACGCCGATACGCGGGCGCTGGAAAAGCGGCTTTCCGACGCGTTGGGGCTCTCCGTGGAAATCCGTCACAAGCCCAACGGCTCCGGCGAGATGCGGCTGGGCTACGCCAACCTCGACCAATTGGACGACATCATTCGTCGTCTGGAAGCCTGATTTTCTCGACTTCCGGTCGTTCGATTCGCAAACGAAACGCCCCGACGATGTCTCGCCGGGGCGTTTTGTTTCGATTCCGATCTTGCGGACCCGTAACGATCCAGCCAACCGAGGTCTTCTTCAGCGTTGCGAAAGCGCCTTCACCATGCGGTCGATGCCCTCATCGAGCATAGAACGGGGACAACCGAAGTTCAGACGAACATGATGGTCGTCGCCGCCGAAGCTGGGACCTGGGTTGAAGGCAACCTTGGCCTTATCCAGGAAGAAGCGATAGGCGTCACCGAGATCGAGTTTGGAACAATCGAGCCAGGCGAGGTAGGTCGCCTCCGGGGCAGCTATCCGGATTTCAGGAATTTCCCGCTCAAGGCGTGCGACGAGGTGGTCTCGATTGGCTTCGAGATAGGTCAGCAGGGCTTGCTTCCATGGCCGTCCGGCACGGAGTGCCGCTTCGGTGGCGACTAGCCCAAGCACGTTGGCGCCCTCGCTCATGCCGAGACTGGCGGCAACGAAGCGACGGCGCAGATCCGGATCGGGAATGATGGCGTAGGCGGTTTTCAGGCCGGCGATGTTGTAGGTCTTGCTGGCGGCCATCAGCGTGATCGTTTGCCGGGCGACATCCGGGGATAGTGTTGCGACGGGCACGTGCCTGCCAGCTCCGTAGACGATGTCGCAATGAATCTCATCCGAAATGATCACGGTGCCGGATGCAAGGCATGCGTCGGCGATTGCCGCGAGCTCGGCGCGTGTCCGCATGCGCCCGGTTGGATTGTGCGGATTGCAAAGCAGGAAGGCGGCCGCGCCGGCGAGGGCGCCGGTCAGGCGATCGAGGTCGACGGCGCAACCCTGGGCGACCGGCAAGACCGGGACGTCGACGCGGGTGAGACCCCAGTTGCCCGCAGCGGCGAGGATCGGCGGATAGACCGGCGTTTCGACCACCAGACGGTCGCCGGGTTGAGCGATGGCCTTGAGCGCCTGGTTGAAACCGGGCACGACGCCGGGCAAAAACACCACGTCAGCCGGCGATATCGTCCACCCATAGAGATCCTGCATGTCGGCCGCGATCGCGTCGCGCAGCGAAGCCGGTCCAGGGCCGCCGTATCCGAATACCGGATGATTGAGGCGTGCGCGCAAAGCGGCGGCAATCGGTTCGGCAACGGGGAAATCCATGTCGGCCACCCACATCGGCAGAACGCCCTCGGGATAGCGGTCCCATTTGGAGGTGGGCACCTGCCGTCGATCGATGACGGTGTCGAAGTCGTAGGCAGCCATGAAGAAAATGTCCTTGTCGTAGAGGCGGATCAGCCGACACTAGACCCAAAGCCCGGACCCGATCCAGCCTTTGGACGCATGTTGATTGGGCAGGTGATGCTGTTGTCAGGCGGCTCGCTTCGGCTCGATGAGATCCCAGCGGTTGCCGTAGAGATCTTCGAAGACGGCGACGGTACCGTAGGCCTCGAAGCGGGGCTCTTCGAGAAAGCGAACGCCGCGGGACGAGAATGACGCATGGTCTCGGGCGAAATCGTCGGTCTCGAGGAAAAGGAAAACCCGGCCGCCGGTCTGATCGCCGATATGCGCCGCCTGTTCCGGACCGTCAGCCCGGGCAAGCAGCAGGGCGGTTCCCGTTCCGGTCGGAGCGACCCGCACCCAGCGTTTGCCATCGCCAAGCGGCGTGTCATCGAGGAGGGAGAAGCCGAGCACATCGACATAGAAGGCGATCGCCTCGTCATAGTCGGCGACCACGAGCGCCACGTTGGCGATCGTCCGGCTCATGCGGGATCCTTGGAAATGCCCGGCTGCTCGATGGCGTGGCGCGATAGGAGCGGCAGTTGGGCGATCGAGAACACCAAGGTCAGCGGCATGATGCCCCAGACCTTGAAGGCGACCCAGAACTCGGTGGTCTGGGTGCGCCAGATCAGTTCGTTGAGGACGGCTAGAAGAAGGAAGAACAGGCCCCAGCGGATGGTGAGCTTGCGCCAGCCCTCCTCGTCGAGATGGAAGGCGCCGTCAAAGACGTATCCGAGCAAGGTCTTGCCGAAGACGAGACCGCCGAGAAGCACGCCACCGAACAGTGTGTTGACGATGGTCGGCTTCATTTTGATGAAGGTGTCGTCGTGCAGGATCAGCGTCAACGTGCCGAAGATGGCGACGACGACGCCGGTTACCAGCGGCATGATGGCGAGGCGCCGGTTGATCAGCCAGGACGCGATCAGCGCCACGGCCATTGCCGCCATGAAGGCGCCGGTGGCGACGAAGATCCCGAAGCGGCCGTTGGCAAAGAAAAAGACGAGAAGCGGTCCAAGCTCAAGGGCGAGCTTGAGCCAAGGGTTCTCGGCCTTGCGGCCAGCGGCGGGCATCTCGGTCATCATCACTCCTGGCGGGCAGCCGTCACTTGTACTTGGAATAATTGATCTGGAACCATTCCGGATTGGTGGGATTGCCCACCTTGGTTTCGTAGATGGCCACCGTGGTGTCAAACCCCTGATCGTCGGTCACCGTCCATTGCTTCAGTTCGGTGGTGCGTGCGTCGAAGTAAAGCGTCAGGTGGCTGGTGACGAACGTGCCGGGGTCCTGGAGGCGGATGACGATGAAATCGGAATCGGCGCTGACCGACTGCACCACCGCCTCTTCAAGCAGGTTGATGTTCTTGTCGAGCAGGAAACGCAACGGCGTTTCCGACAGAAGATAGAGCGTCTGCGACTGCATCGCCTTGTCGTCGACCGCGACCGTCCGGCCGTCGACGGTGATGTCGATCTGCGCCGGCGGATAATAGCGGAACCGCATCTTGCCGGGCCTGTCGATGACGAAATAGCCGGTGGTCTCGCCGCCATCTGGTGCCGTCTGCAGGAATTTCCCCTCGAAGGTAGTGATCGAGTTGAAATAGCGGTTGACTGCCTGCACCGTGGCGAGCTGCTCGGGCGAGAGATTGGCAAGGTTGGGCTTTGCCAGCGCTTGAGTTGCTGCAAAGGGTACCACGGCGGTGGCGAGCGCCAGCGTCATGCCGGCACCGGCAATGCCGTTCAGGAACGCACGGCGTCCTATCCTCGGGGGTTGAAACATCGCGGATACCCTCTCCGTTGTTGCCTTCCGCACGCGATGGCGACGCTGCGGCACACGTCTCACCCACTTAAAGATCAGAAGATGGCGAAACAAGGTAGAGTTTCCAGCGCCGTATTGACAAGACGGCGGTGTGCGCCAAAGACAGGCGACAGGGTTGGCGACAGTGATGCCTCCGGCCCGTCGGGACTTGGGCCTTCGCGGCTTTGGCGGAGAGTGGAGAGGCCAGCATGACCATTTCCGAAGCGCTTGGACGAGTGCGGGCGGTAATCGAGGGTGCCGAGGAGGAGGCCGGCCGGCCAGCCGGATCGGTGACGCTGGTCGCCGTTTCCAAAACGTTCCCCGAAGCCGATGTCCGTGCCGCCATCGCCGCCGGGCAGCTCGTCTTCGGCGAAAATCGAGTGCAGGAGGCCGCCGCCAAGTTTCCGTCGGTAAAGGCCGATTTTCCACGCGTTGAGCTGCATCTCATCGGGCCGCTGCAGTCGAACAAGGCGCGCGAGGCGGTGGCCTTGTTCGATGTCATCCATAGCGTCGACCGCGACAAGATCGCGGCGGCTCTCGCCAAGGAAATGCAGGCGCAGAACCGCTTCCCCAAGCTGCTCGTGCAGGTCAACACCGGGGAGGAGCCGCAAAAGGCCGGTATTGCGCCGCGCGAAACGGTAGATTTTGTGAAACGCTGCCGCGACGTGCACGGCCTCGCCATCAGCGGGCTGATGTGCATTCCGCCGGTCGGCGATCCGCCGGCGCCGCATTTCGCGTTGCTTGACGAGCTGGCGCGGCGGGCCGGGGTGGCCTTTCGCTCGATGGGCATGTCGTCGGATTATGAGACGGCGATCGGGCAGGGCGCGACGCATGTGCGCGTCGGCAGCGCCATTTTTGGTTTCCGCGACTACGGCGCCGCCTGAGCGCCCAACGCCTTGTCGATGGCCGGTTTCAGTTCCGTCGAGATTCTGTCGGAAGTGAGCGGACCCACCAGCTTGGCGACGATGTGGCCGTCGGCCACCACGAAGGTTTCGGGCACGCCATAGACGCCCCAATCGATGCCGACGCGACCTCTGCGATCGGCGCCAACGGCGGCATAGGGATTGCCGAGGCCGTTGAGGAAGCGCAGCGCCTGATCGTCGGCGTCCTTGTAGTTGAGGCCGTAGAGACGGATACGCCGGTCCTCGGCGAGTTCGGTCAGCAGCGGATGCTCGGCACGGCAGGGCGCGCACCAACTGGCGAACACGTTGACGACGGAAACGCCTTTGGCGAGATCGGCCGACGAAAGGCCGGGAACCGGCGCTCCGTCTTGAGTCAGTCCGGCGATGGCGTCGAGCCTGAAATCGGGAACCGGTTTGCCAATCAGCGCGGAGGGTACTTCCGAGGGATCGCCCGCTCCGAGTCTTGCGTAGAACAAGGCTGCAAGCGCCAAAAACAACACGAGCGGAACGAGCGCTAGAACGCTGGCGCGGCGGCGGGACGACGTACTCACGCCTGCGTCTCCAGCTTGGCGTCCAGTGATGTTTCGGGCGCCAGCCGAGCGGCGGCGCGTGCCGATCGGCGCGTGAGGCCTTGGGCCTCCAGGGCCGTCAGCATGTGCTTCAACCGGCGATGATCCAGAACCACCCAAAGCGTGAGGCCGAAAGCGGCGAGCGCGGCCGCTCCGTAGCTCAGGACAATGAAATCGGCATAGGGGCCGAGGGAAGCGATCATCGGGCGGCTCCGGCGGCAGTCAGACCGAGCGCGCGAATGCGCCGGCGCAGAATCTCATTGCGCATGGCGGCCAGATGCAGCGTGGCGAGAAGGGCGGTGAAAGCCAACGCCATGGCGGCGAGCGGCAACAGCATGGTGATGTCGATGGTCGGGCCGTCGATGCGGAACACCGACGCAGGCTGGTGCAGCGTGTTCCACCAGTCGACCGAGAACTTGATGATCGGCAGGTTGACCGAGCCGACGAGGATCAGGATGGCGGCGGCGCGTGCGCCGCGCGTCGGGTCCTCAATGGTGCGCCAGAGCGCGATAAGGCCGAGGTACATGATGAACAGCACCAGTACCGAGGTGAGGCGCGCATCCCATTCCCAGTAGGTGCCCCACATCGGCCGACCCCACAGCGATCCGGTCACCAGGGCCAGCGCCGTGAAAGTGGCGCCGATCGGGGCCGCCGCGCGAGCAGCGACATCGGCAAGCGGGTGCCGCCAGACAAGGGTGCCGAGCGCGGAGACGGCCATGATGGCGTAGGTCAGCATGGACAGCCAGGCGGCAGGCACGTGGATGTACATGATCCTGACCGTCTCGCCTTGCAAATAGTCCGCCGGCGAGCGGATGACCAAGGCGAGACCGCCGGCGAACAACACCACGGTGAGGCCGGCAAGCCAGGGGATCAGACGGCCGGCAAGTGCCAGGAAGCGTGTTGGATTGGCCAGATCGGCTAGGGGCATGCTTGCCTCGGAGCGTGGGTGCACGGCCGACAGTCGCGGCTTCGACGTATTCCAGACTGCACAAATAGCGGCTTCGTCGGCGACCGGCAATCCGCAGCGGCGCGAAGGGCGCTCGAGGCGGACCCGTTAGTCGCCAAGTCCGGCGATGGCCCGGGCAAAGTCGCGGGCAGCGAAGGGCTCAAGATCGTCGATCCCCTCGCCGACGCCGATGAAGTGCACCGGCAGGCCAAACTTCTCGGCGATGGCGACGAGGATGCCGCCGCGCGCCGTGCCGTCGAGCTTGGTCATGACGAGACCGGTGACACCGGCCGTGCGGCCGAAGGCTTCCACCTGGGAAATGGCGTTCTGGCCGGTGGTGGCGTCGAGCACCAGCAGCACGTCGTGCGGCGCGGTGGGATCGATCTTGCGGAGGACGCGGACCACCTTTTCGAGTTCGGCCATCAGTTCGGCCTTGTTCTGCAGGCGGCCGGCCGTGTCGATCATCAGGACGTCAATGCCCTCGGCTTTAGCCCGGGTCAGCGCGTCGAAGGCAAGGCCGGCCGAATCGGCGCCAACGTCGCGGGCAACGATCGGCACGTTGGTCCGCCCGGCCCAGACCTTCAGCTGGTCGATGGCGGCGGCGCGGAAGGTGTCCCCGGCGGCCAGCATGACTGTCTTGCCTTCGGAGGTGAACTTCGAGGCCAGCTTGCCGATGGTGGTGGTCTTGCCGGACCCGTTGACGCCGACCACGAGCACCACCTGCGGCAGCTTGTCGGCCTTCAGCGCGAAGGGGACGGCGACCGGGGCGAGGACCTGTTCCACCTCGGCGGCGAGAATGGTCTTCACCTCGTGGTCGGTGATGTCCTTGCCGTAGCGCTCGGCGGACAGGCGCTCGGCGATGGCCGAAGACACGGCAACGCCGAGATCGGCCTGAATCAACACGTCCTCAAGCTCTTCAAGCGTGTCGGCGTCGAGCTTGCGCTTGGTGAAGATGGAGACGATGCCGCCACCGATCGCCTGCGACGAGCGAGACATGCCGGTGGTGAGGCGCTGGAACCAGGACGGACGTTCGGCGGCAGCGGGGGCCTCCGGCTCGACCGGTGATTCACGTGGATCGGGCGCCTCGCGCCCGCCGCCAAACCAACGCCCGATGAGACCCGGCTTCTTGTCGTCCGACATGTTCGTTGGTCCTCTGCCTCAGGCGGCCTTGGAAATAAGGGCTCGGTCGGTATGGCCTGTCACGACGGCCGATACGATTTCGCCGGGCATGCCCCGGTCGATCTCTGTGAGCGTAAACTGCTCGGTGCGGCCGAGCCCGTCCTTTTCGACCAGAACGGAGTGACGACGGCCGGCCTCGCCTTCAAGGTGGGCGCGGAACGCGGCATCGCCCTTTTCTCGCAATCTGGACGCGCGTTGTTTTATTTCTGCTCGCAAAACCTGTGGCATGCGCGCCGCCGGCGTACCCGGGCGCGGCGAGTAGGGGAAGACATGCAGGTGGGTGAGGCCGCAGTCATCGACGATAGCCAGCGAGTTGCGGAACATGTCCTCGGTCTCGGTCGGAAAGCCGGCGATGATGTCGGCGCCGAACACCATGTCGGGCCGGAGACGCCGCGCTTCGTCGCAGAAGCGAATGGCATCGGCACGAAGATGGCGCCGCTTCATGCGCTTCAGGATCAGGTCGTCGCCATGCTGCAGCGACAGATGCATATGCGGCATCAGCCGCTCTTCCTCGGCGATGGCCGCCATCAGATCCGGGTCGGCCTCGATGGAGTCGATCGACGAAATGCGGAGACGCGATAGCTCCGGCACTTCCTTCAGGATGGATCGGGTCAGGCGCCCAAGGCGCGGGTTACCAGGCAGATCGTCGCCATAAGAGGTGAGGTCGACGCCGGTCAGCACCACCTCGGCATAGCCGTTCTCGACGAGGCGGCGCACCTGTGCGACCACGTCGCCCATCGGTACCGAACGGGAGTTGCCGCGACCGAAGGGGATGATGCAGAAGGTGCAGCGGTGGTCGCAGCCGTTCTGCACCTGCACGAAGGCGCGGGTGCGTCCTTCGAAGCCGTCGACGAGGTGCAGCGCCGTTTCGCGCACGCTCATGATGTCGTTGACGCGGGTCTTCTCCTCCGCCGACACGCCGAAGTCGGGGATCGCCTCATAGGCTGCCTCGGTCAGCTTGTCGGCGTTGCCGACCACGAGGTCGACCTCTTCCATGCCGGCGAACAGCTCGGGCGAGGTTTGGGCGGCGCAACCGGTCACGACGATACGAGCATCGGGGTTGGCGCGGCGCGCCCGGCGGATCGCCTGCTTGGCCTGCCGCACCGCCTCGCCGGTCACGGCGCAGGTATTGACCAGCACGGCTTCGGACAGGCCCGCCTCGGCCGCCTTCCGTCGCATCACTTCGGATTCCGCCGTGTTAAGGCGGCAGCCGAAGGTGATCACCTCGATTGCCATGCTTTCGTTCCGATGCTGGTGTTCAAACCGGCTATATGGCGGAAAGGCGCGGAAATTGCCAGAGCGGAAACCGCATGGCGGGCGGGCTCAGGCCTGACGCCGGGCGTGGAGAACGTGGAGGCCAAAATCGGCCGCGCCTTCGATCGGCCTCTCGCCCAGATAGCGCTGCCGGAGCGTCTGAAGATCGAGATCCTCGATGTCGGACAGTCCGAGATCGGAAAACTCGCGGGTGATCGCTGCCGGCGCCATAAGACCGAGCCAGGGTTCGCCGACCTTTGCAGCTTCGGCCATCTGCGCCACGGTGATGGCCCGACCTTCGGGCGGCTGGCTTTCGGGCGGCGTCGTATAGTCGAGCACGACCTCCGAGGTCGGAAGATCGGCAATGAAGGCGAAAAGCGCCTGCCGCGTCGCGGCGGGCAGGTAAACCACAACGCCCAGCATCTGAAAGAAGGTCGGCTCGTTCGCGTTCCAGCCCGCCGTGGTCAGCGCCGCTGCGAGATCGGTCTCGCCAAATACGGCCGGCACCAGTGAAAGGCTGGTCGGTAGCCTCGGTCCGAAGCGCTGCAGGCGGCGATGCTTGTCGGCCTGGGTCGCGGGATGGTCGACCTCGAAAACATGTAGCCCGATCGCGCGATAGGGATTTCGGAGGCCGAGGGTATCGAGACCGGCGCCGAGCACCACCACCTGCCGACAGCCGCGATCCACTGCTTCGGCCAGCGCGTCGTCGGCAAATCGGCTGCGCGCGGCCATGAAAAAGCGCATCACCCGGTAGCCTGGGACGAGTGGCAGGCCCATCATCAGTGGGGCGCCCTCGGGTCCCAGCATGTCCTCGGCGTAGGGATCACGAAACACCCGGCCGTCGTCATGGGTCTGGTGCGCGGCGCGAAGCGCTGCGACGACCAGGGCGGTGGAGCTGGGTGTGCCGCGTTCCATGAAATGCCCCGATAACGAGGCGCCTCAGGCTACAGCCGAGGCGAAGATGTCTTCCGGCAGCAGGCCGTCATGTTCGAACTCGGTGGCGCCGGTCATCAGAATGCGGTTTTCCGCTGTCCAGTCGATGACGAGGTCGCCACCCGGAAGCGTCACGCGAACCTTGCGCCCCGTCCGGCGCGTACGTGCTGCCGACACGGCAGCGGCGCAGGCGGCCGAGCCGCAGGCACGCGTCAGGCCGGCACCGCGCTCCCACACCTTCAGCGTCAATGCATCCGACCCGGTCACATGGGCGAGCGAGATATTGGCGCGTTCGGGAAAAATCGGGTGGTTCTCAAGCATGGGCCCGATGGCCGCCAGATCGTAGGCCTCCACGTCGTCGACCCAGAAAATGGCGTGCGGGTTGCCGATGTTGGCAACCGAGGGCGAATGCAGGATCGGAGCGTCGATCGGTCCGATCTGCAGTTCGATGGCGCGGGTGTCGGCGAAAGGTTCGGCGAGCGGAATGTCGTTCCAGGCAAACCGCGGCTCGCCCATGTCGACGGTGACGAGGTCGCCGGCCTTTTCGATACGCAGGCGGCCTGCGCGCGACTCGACGAAGCAGGGCGAGGACGCTCCCGCCTCGAACAGGCGCCGGCCGACGCACCGCGTGCCGTTGCCGCAGGCGAAGCTTTCAGAACCGTCGATATTGAAGATGCGCATGAAGGCAAGCGTATCGGCCCGGCGGGGAGCGTACAGCACCATGAGCTGGTCGAAGGGCTCGCGGGCGCCGATTTCGCGGGCGGCCTCGGCCGTCACGGTCTCCGACCTGCCACGCAGATCGAGCACGACGATCTCATTGCCGATGCCGTTCATCTTGACATAAGGGATGCTCATCGCCGCCTCGCTCTTTCCACTCTTTCATAGACGATCGGTGGCGGCAGAGGAAGCGGCGGGCGTGCCCGGCGCAGCGAAAGCGGCTTTTGCGGCAGGCGAAAAGCCGGTTTTCCTTGACTCGAAGCAGCCTTGCCGCTAATGCCGCTCCATTCTCGTCCTGTTGCGACAGCCGAGCCGCCGACCGGGGCACGATCCCGGAGGTCAACATCCGCCAGCGCGTCGCGCCCGCGGATGCACGCGGTGCTTGGGTTTCGTGGCGGCCGGGGCCATATGAGCGGTCCGACAAACCGTTCGACGAGGACCGCCGATGTTTGAAAGCCTTTCCGATCGCCTTGCCGGCATTTTCGACAAGCTCACCCGTCGCGGCGCGCTGTCGGAAGCCGACGTCTCGGAAGCCATGCGCGAGGTGCGGCGGGCGCTGCTCGAGGCCGACGTGGCGCTCGACGTCGTCAAGTCCTTTACCGACAAGGTGAAGAACCGCGCCGTCGGTGTCGAGGTGGTCAAGTCGGTCACTCCCGGCCAGATGGTCGTCAAGATCGTCCACGACCAGCTCGTGGAAACGCTGGGCTCAGACGCCCAGCCGATCGATCTCGAAGCGCCGGCGCCGGTCGCCATCCTGATGGTCGGTCTGCAGGGCTCGGGCAAGACGACGACGACGGCCAAGATCGCCCGGCGTCTGACCGAGCGTCAGCGCAAGAAGGTGCTGATGGCGTCGCTGGACACCCGGCGTCCGGCGGCCATGGAACAGTTGAAGGTTCTCGGCGAGCAGAACGGCATCGACACGCTGCCGATCGTCGTCGGGCAGTCCGCGCAGGAAATCGCCGCGCGGGCGCTGACCGCCGCTCGCCTCGGCGGCTATGACGTGGTTCTGCTCGATACCGCCGGTCGCGTCACCGTCGACGATGCCCTGATGAACGAGGCAGCCGACGTCAAGCGCATCGCCCAGCCGCACGAAGTGCTGCTGGTCGCCGACGCTCTGACCGGCCAGGACGCCGTCAACACGGCGCGCGCCTTCGACGGACAAATCGGCATCACCGGCATCGTGCTGACCCGCGTCGACGGCGACGGTCGTGGCGGCGCGGCGCTGTCCATGCGTGCCGTCACCGGCAAGCCGATCAAGCTGATGGGCGTCGGCGAAAAGGCCGATGCGCTCGAGGACTTCCATCCGCAGCGGGTGGCCGACCGCATTCTCGGCATGGGCGACATCGTGGCGCTGGTCGAGAAGGCCGCTGCCAACCTCGACGCCGAGAAGGCGGCCAAGATGGCCGCCAAGATGGGCAAGGGCGAGTTCGACATGAACGACCTCGCCGAGCAGCTCGGGCAGATGCAGAAGCTCGGTGGCATGAGCGGCATCCTCGGTCTGATGCCCGGCATGGGCAAGATGAAGAACCAGCTCGCTGCCGCCGGTTTCGACGACCACCTGCTGAAGCGGCAGCTCGCCGTCATCCAGTCGATGAACAAGAAGGAGCGGTCCAAGCCGGCCATCATCGACGCCAAGCGTCGCAAGCGCATTGCCGCCGGCTCCGGCACCGAGGTCTCCGACGTCAACAAGGTGCTGAAAATGCACCGGCAGATGGCCGACATGATGAAGGCCATGGGCAAGCAGAAGGGCGGGCTGTTCGGCGGCCTTGGCAAGCTTGGCGCCATGATGGGCGGCGGCATGCCCGATCCGTCCAAGATGGATCCGGCGCAGCTCGAAAAGATGGCCCGCGACATGGGCATGGGTGGCGGTCTCGGCGGGAAGGGCGGCTTGCCGCCGGGTCTGCCAGGCGCACTGCCGCCCGGTCTCTCCGGCCTGCCGGGGCTTCCCGGTGGCCGCATGCCGGGATTGCCGGGTCTTCCCGGCCTGCCGAAGGGGCCGAAGAAATGACGACGCTCGATCCGGTGATGGCCGAACTGCTGGAACTGCGCGGCTCGATCGACAACATCGACGCTGCGCTGGTTCATCTCCTCGCCGAGCGTTTCAAGTGCACGCAGAAGGTCGGCCGGCTGAAGGCCGAGCACAAGCTGCCGCCGGCCGATCCCTCGCGGGAAAAGGTCCAGATCGAACGGCTCAGGGCGCTTGCGGCCGATGCCCGGCTCGATCCCGATTTTGCCGAGAAATTCCTGAACTTCATCATCACGGAAGTGATCAGGCACCACGAGGCGCTTCGCCAGTAGGCGACACCTCACCCCTAACCGAAGACAAACCAAGCTGGAGTAATCCCAATGTCCCTCAAGATCCGTCTCGCCCGCGGTGGAGCCAAGAAGCGTCCGCACTACTCGATCGTCATCGCCGACGCCCGCTCGCCGCGCGATGGCCGCTTCATCGAGAAGATCGGCACCTTCGATCCGATGCTGGCCGATGACGCCGAGAACCGCGTCGTGCTCGATGCCGACCGCGCCAAGTACTGGCTCGACCAGGGCGCCCAGCCGACCGATCGCGTTCTGCGCTTCCTCGACAAGGCCGGTCTGGCCAACCGTCCGGCCCGCAGCAACCCCAAGAAGGCCGAGCCGGGCGACAAGGCCAAGGAGCGCGCCGCCGAGCGTGCCGAGAAGGCCGCCGCCGCCGAAGCTCCAACCGAGTGATTTCGGTCTGACATCAGCCCTTAAGGGACCGTCCCGCCCCGCGGGGCGGTCCTTTTCGTTGACGGAGACATCCCCTTGGCCGAACCGCAGAAGTCCGTTGTCATTGCCGAGATCGGCGCCGCCCATGGCGTACGCGGCGAAGTGCGCGTCAAGGCGCATACCGCCGATCCCCTGGCCGTGGCCGATTACGGCCCTCTGCACGACAGCCGTGGGACCATCTTCCGCATCAAGTCGTTGCGGCACCTCAAGGACGACATGCTGGTGGTTTCGTTCGAGGGGCTGACCGACAGAACGGCCGCCGAGAAGCTGAACCGCACCAAGCTTCACGTCGATCGCTCGGCTTTGCCGCCGCCGGACGAGGACGAGTTCTACCATGCCGACCTCATCGGTCTCGCGGTCGAGACGACGGTCGGCGAGGCGATCGGCACTGTGGTTGCGGTGGCCAACTTCGGAGCGGACGATCTTCTGGACGTTCGGCGTCCGGGGAAACCGTCGGTCTACGTGCCCTTTACGCGCGCCGTCGTGCCAACCCTGGACTTTGCCGCTGGCAAGGCCATCATCGAACCGCCGGAAGGCCTTCTCGACGAACCCGGTGAACCGGACGCGGAGGAGGCACCGTGACCGGGTTTACCGCCGATGTGCTCACCCTCTATCCGGAGATGTTTCCCGGCCCGCTCGGGGTTAGCCTCGCCGGCCGGGCGCTTGGCGAGGGAGGCTGGTCGCTAAGGCCGACGCAGATCCGCGACTTTGCCGAGGGACGCCATCGCAACGTCGACGACACGCCGGCCGGCGGCGGTCCCGGCATGGTGATGCGCGCCGACGTGCTGGCGCGTGCCATCGATGCGGTGTCTCCGCCTGACGATCCCCGGCCGCGTCTTTTGATGACGCCGCGCGGAGCCCCTCTCAAGCAGGCTCGTGTGCGCGAACTCGCCGCCGGCCCGGGTGTGGTGATTGTCTGCGGTCGCTTCGAAGGTGTCGACGAGCGGCTGATCGGACATCGTCGGCTGGAAGAGGTCTCGGTCGGCGACTATGTGCTGTCCGGCGGGGAGGTGGCGGCCATCGTGCTTCTCGACGCGGTCGTCCGTCTGCTGCCCGGCGTGATGGGCAACGACCTGTCCGGCCTCACCGAAAGCTTCGAGGAAGGTCTCCTCGAGCATGCGCAGTACACACGGCCGCCGATCTTCGAGGATGAGGCGATCCCGCCGGTTCTGCTGTCGGGAGATCACGCGAAAGTCGATGCCTGGCGCCGTGCCGACGCCGAACGGGTGACGCGCGAGCGGCGCCCGGACCTCTGGGCCGAGCATCGCCCGGCCCAAGGCCGGAAATGAGCAGTTTCCGGCAAAGAATCTGGTGGGAAGTGGTCGACAAACCTGTCGGCCTCGTGTAGGAACCCCGCCCATAGTTGATTGACGTATCCGCCCCTTCGTCCGGCTGTGACGATGTTCGGGCGCTCTGGTCGGCTCAGGAAAAAGAAGGAATCCAAAGATGAGCAAGATCATCCAGGAGCTCGAGGCCGAGCAGATGGCCGTCGTCAAGGCCCAGCGCGAGCTTCCCGAGTTCTCTCCCGGCGACACCGTTCGCGTCAACGTGAAGGTCACCGAAGGCACGCGTAGCCGCGTTCAGGCCTATGAGGGCGTCTGCATCGCCCGCAAGGGTGGCGGTCTCAACGAGAGCTTCACCGTTCGCAAGATTTCCTACGGCGAGGGCGTCGAGCGCGTCTTCCCGATCTACTCGCCGATGATCGATTCGCTCGAGGTGGTGCGTCGCGGTAAGGTGCGCCGGGCCAAGCTCTATTATCTGCGCGACCTGCGCGGCAAGGCGGCTCGTATCTTCGAGGCGAACAACGCCCGCGCCCGCAAGCTCAACGACGCCGCCAAGGCCGACAAGTGAGCGCAGCCGAAGGCTGATTGACCGTTCCGGGCCCGCGCGCTTTGCACGCGGGCCTTTTTACATCCGGAGATCCCGCAAGCATGCGACAGGTCAAGATCGCCACCTGGAACATCAACTCCGTGCGTATGCGCCGGCTCATCGTCGAGCGCCTGCTCAATGAAGCGGCGCCGGACGTGCTGTTCCTGCAGGAGACGAAGTGCCAGGACGGCCAGTTTCCCGCCGCCGACTTCCGCAAGCTCGGCTATGAGCATATTGCCCTCAACGGCGGTCGCGGCGGCTATCACGGTGTCGGCATCGTGTCGCGCTTGCCGCTCGGCGATGTTCGCGTTCGCGAGTTCTGCGAAAAGGTGGGCGATCCGCGCCATATCTCGGCGGTGATCGGCGAGGGCAACTCGGCCTTTCGCGTCCATAACTTCTATGTGCCGGCCGGCGGCGACGAGCCGGATGTCGCGATCAACCCGAAGTTCGACCACAAGCTTCGCTTCCTCGACGAGATGCGGGACTTCTTGCCGACAGCCAGCGACGGGCTGCCGGATGTGGTGGTGGGAGATCTCAACGTCGCTCCCCACGAGCACGACGTCTGGTCGCACAAGGCGCTTCTCAAGATCGTCAGCCACACGCCGATCGAGTGCGAGAAGCTGGAAGCAGTCCGCTCGGCCGTTGGGTATGTCGATATAGCCCGGCGGTTCGTGCCGCTGGAGGAGAAGCTCTATTCCTGGTGGAGCTACCGCGCCAAGGACTGGCGGGCCGCCGACAAGGGACGCCGGCTCGACCATATTTGGGCACATCCCAGCATGGCCGGGAGGGTGAGCGACTTCCGCATCCTCAAGGACGCGCGCGATTGGGATCGCCCGTCGGACCACGCGCCGGTCGTGGTCAGCATCGAGGTCTGATTTCGGACGGCGTCAGTTTCCGAGGCGGTCGAGGCGGTCGCGCACCGTCATCAGCCGCGAAGTGGTCTCTCGCACGTTGGCCGACAGGCGGCGATGCAGACCGGCGGCAATCTCGGGAAACTCGTCGAGCATTCGGCGGAACAGCGGCCGGCGGATCAAGATGGTCTCGACCCGGCCGCGCGCCACGGCGGTCATCGTTCGCTCGCCATCGACGATAAGGGCGAGGCCGCCAAGCAGAGCGCCGCGGCCAACCACCTCCGCGGCGGTTTCGGATTCGCCGGGTGGAAGCAATGCTACCTCACCCGCCGATATGACATGGGCACAATCGGCGCGGTCGCCTGCCGAATAGAGGCGCTGCCCGTCCCTAAAGTCGCGGCTCTCGGCCGAGAAGGCGAGCAGGCGCAGCTTGTCCTCCGTGAAATCGGAGAGCATGGACACCGTGCCGAGCAGCTTTATATCGGACTCGAGACTCATGAATGGCCTGGCGCGGGCGGGACAAACGATGGCGGATCTTCTGGATCATGCGCCGCTGACGCGGCACATGACGCAGAATCCCTATCATGCCGCCCGCAGAAGGTTAACCGCCCAATCCCCGGCGTGCCGGCGTCGGCCGGGTTTTCCACCCCGAAGGGGCGCGCGGGTTATGGCACGAGCTTGTAGCCGCCGCCCTCGGTGATGAGGAGTTGGGCGTTGGCCGGATCCTTCTCGATCTTCTGGCGGAGACGGTAGATGTGCGTCTCGAGCGTGTGGGTGGTGATGCCGGCGTTGTAGCCCCAGACCTCGTGCAAAAGCACGTCGCGGGTGATCACCTTGTCGCCGGCCCGATAAAGGAACTTCAGGATCGAGGTTTCCTTCTCCGTCAGGCGAATCTTGCCGCCCTTGGCGTCAACCAGGAGCTTGGCCGAGGGACGGAAGGTATAGGGCCCGATCGTGAAGACCGCCTCTTCCGACTGCTCGTGCTGACGCAACTGAGCACGCACGCGAGCAAGTAGAACGGCGAACTTGAACGGCTTGGCGACGTAGTCGTTGGCGCCGGCTTCGAGCCCGAGGATCTGGTCGCTGTCGGTGTCGTGCCCGGTCAGCATGATCACCGGTGCCGCAAATCCGCCTTTCCTGAGAATCTTCACCGCTTCGCGGCCATCCATGTCGGGCAGGCCGACGTCCATCAGCACGAGGTCGACGTGGGCCGTACGGGCAAGCTGCATGCCCTTGGTGGCGGTTTCCGCCTCGAGCGGCTCGAATTCGTCGAACAGCGACAGCTGTTCAACCAGCGCTTCGCGGAGGTCGGGGTCGTCGTCGACGATCAGAATTTTTCGAGCGGTCATGTCATCCCCGTCAAAGATGATCGCTGCCAGAG
>Ga0206117_100327_pt1 | contig 59203 bp, 46 predicted proteins | sample 3A5Ametagenome_FD_177997 | JGI IMG/M metagenome (GOLD analysis project Ga0206117, IMG submission 177997) | Enriched microbial communities from leaf-cutter ant dump, University of Wisconsin, Madison, United States - 3A5A | ecosystem: Environmental > Terrestrial > Nest > Insects nest > Nest dump... | reverse complement strand
TCCGCGAAACCGCGGAAAGGGGCTGCTAACCCCGCGACGAGTTGAGCCAGCAACGTTGTCGCAATTTTTATGATAGCGCGTCGCTCGCAATCTTCCAGCGCCAAAAGGTGTCGTGCCCCTATTTTCACCCACAACAGAGCAGAAACATTCAAATCTTGATACAAGTGCGACTTCCTTGCAACAGACCACATTCCTGCATCCCAGCCGGATGTATTCGCATATGTCATTGATTCATAAGAATTTTATATGCGACGCAGTCCTTCTGCATACGAGAAACCACGCCTCGCCCCGCATTGCCACCGGCATGTCCGCATGGTTGCGACCGCACTGGAGCAGCGGTTGCGATGCTCCAGTGCGATACATGCTTAATTAGGTGCATGCCGTTGGACGATCATCGAAGGCATCCCTCCTATTGGGCGTCCCCCTTGAAACGAACTAAACCCTGGATAGCATTCTCGATGATCACATGGCCGGCATCCGCCGACAAGGACATGATCGATTCGGGATGGAACTGTACGGCGGCAAAGGGTTCGCTTCGGTGTTCGATGGCCATGATCACCCCATCGTCGGTGTCCGCCGTCACGCGGAACGTATCCGGCAACAGGGCCCGGTCGGCATGGAGCGAATGGTAGCGACCGATGACGATCTCGGACGGCAACCCTTTAAACAGCAATGAGTTGCCCGACACCGCGATCTTCGACGGCTTGCCGTGATAGGGGGTCGCAAGCTGCGCCAGCTTGCCGCCGAAAGCCTCCACCATCGCCTGAAGGCCGAGACAGACGCCGAACACCGGCAGGCCGAGCTGCCGCGCCGCCGCGATCGTCCGCGAACACTGGAAATCGGATGGGTTTCCAGGCCCGGGCGACATGACGAGGAGATCGGGCTTCTCGGCGGCGATCAGAGCCGTATCGATGCCTTTTCCCTTGGAGGCGCGCAACGTCTTCACCTCGGCGCCGGTCTGCCGGAAATAGTTGGCCAACGTGTGGACGAAGCTGTCCTCGTGATCGACCAGAACGATGCGCGTGCCCGCGCCGATCGCCTCGCGCGTCACCGACGCGGCGGCGACCGGGGCGGTCCCGGCCTCGCGGATGGCGGCGATCAGCGCCGAGGCCTTGAGTTCGGTTTCCTTCTCCTCGTCCTCCGGCACCGAGTCATAGAGCAGCGTCGCGCCGGCGCGCACCTCGGCGATGCCGTCCTTGAGGCGGATCGTCCGGAGCGTCAGGCCGGTGTTGACGTCGCCGTTCATCAGGAAGGCGCCGACGGCCCCACCGTACCAGGCACGGCAGCTCTTCTCGTTGTCCTCGATGAACTGCATGGCCCACAGCTTGGGCGCGCCGGTCACCGTCACCGCCCAGGCATGGCTCAGGAAGGCATCGAGACCGTCCATGCCATCGCGCAGCCGTCCCTCGATGTGATCGACGGTGTGAATGAGGCGCGAGTACATCTCGATCTGGCGGCGGCCGATGACGCGCACCGATCCCGGCTCGCAGATGCGGCTCTTGTCGTTGCGGTCGACGTCCGAGCACATGGTCAGCTCGGCTTCGTCCTTCTTGGAGTTCAGCAGAATGCGGATCTGCTCCTCGTCCTCGATGGCGTTGCGGCCGCGCCGGATGGTGCCCGAGATCGGGCAGGTCTCGACGCGCTTGCCGTTGGTGACGCGCACGAACATCTCGGGGCTGGCGCCGATCAGATACTCGGACGCACCGAGATTGAACATGAAGCCGAAGGGGGCCGGATTAATCTGCTGCAGGCGACGGGCGATGGCCGACGGCGGCGAGGACGGCTTCTCGTAGAACACCTGGCCCGGCACGACCTCGAACAGGTCACCGCGCTTGAAATACTCCACCGCCTTGCTGACCGAGGCCGCATATTCGCCGGGCTGGTGATCGCCGCGTCCCGGATCGCGGTCGGCTTCTTTGAAGGGCTGCGGCGCGCCATCGCGCGGCAGGCCGACGGTCAACCGGCCCTCGACGACGAAGTCGTAGGAATAGACGGTGGCGGCGGCGCGGTGGTGGTCGACGACGACGATCTCGTCGGGGAAATAGAGCACGAGGTCGCGCTGGTCGTCGGGCCGCGGCAGCTTGAAATCAACGCTGTCGAACTGGAAGGCGAGATCGTAGCCGAAGGCGCCCCAAAGGCCGAGCTTGTCGTCCTCGGGCGTTGCGAATTTTGCGATGATGCGGCGAAGCACGGAGAAGACGGAGGGCTGGCGTGAGCGATCTTCCTCGGCGAAGCCGCCTTGCGGCGTGGCCACCTCAAGCGAGATCATCGCATCGTCGACAGCGAGGGAGACGAGATCCGGACCGCGCACGGCAGCAGCGAAAGCGGGGAGAAGAATGCGGCCGCGTGCGTTGAGCGCCTCGATCGTCACCTTTCGACCACGGGCGGTGATCGCCACCGGCGGGTCGACAAACGCGATGTCCCAGCGCGAATAGCGGCCCGGGAACTCGTAATTGGACGACAGCACGGCGCCACGCCGCGTGTCGAGCTTGTCGAAATAGCCTGAAATCGCCGTCTTGTAGTGGTCGGGTCGGGCGCTGCGCGCCACTTCCACACCGCCGGCCGTGACGAAGGATTCTCTTTTGCCGGACAAGCCGGCCTCGGTTTCGCTGTTGACCATCGCAATCTCCCCTGTCGCCACTCAGAGAGACCGCCTAGGACACCTCAACGAAAAGGGCCGGTCCGGTCTCCCGGAGCAGCCCTCGCTCATTTCGTCCCGTCTGGACACACCGCGTCGGCCGCTCTCTTTAAGAGAAGCGCCACCACCACGAAGCGTTCAGGGCGACAAAACCGTTCATGCCCTCTCCCATAGGCGAAGCGCGCGAGCTTGTAAAGAAGATCAACATCGCGAGACATTCGCAAAGAGGAGTTTGCATTTCCCCCGTTCGATCTTACAACCCTTGCATCGCCGGCCATCGTCGGCCACCCGATTTCGGCGTTTTGCGCCGCATGCTTTGACAATAGGTTGCGCCCGTGTCCCAGGAAACCTCACCCATCATCCGTCTCGCCGACTACAAGCCCACCCCGTACGCCATCGACAAGGTCGACCTCGACTTCGACCTGACGCCCGAGGCGACCCTGGTCGCCGCGACGCTGGCCATCTCGCCGCGCGCCGGCACCTTCGGCGAGCCGCTCGTCCTCAATGGCGACGAACTGACCCTCGTTCGCGTGGCGATCGACGGGCGGGACCTGTCGGAGGACGAGTATGAGGCCAGCCCCAGCCAGCTGACCATCAAGGTGCCGCCCAACGGCGCCTTCCGTCTGGAGATGACGACGCGCCTCGATCCGGCGGCCAACACCAAGCTGATGGGCCTCTACCGCTCGTCCGGCACCTGGTGCACCCAGTGCGAGGCGGAAGGCTTCCGCCGCATCACCTATTATTACGACCGGCCGGACGTGCTCAGCGTGTTCACGGTGAAGATCACCGCGCCGAAGACCGAAGCGCCGATCCTCCTCTCCAACGGCAACCCGGTGTCGTCGGGCGACCTCGACGACGGCAAGCACTTCGCCGTCTGGCACGATCCCTGGCCGAAGCCGAGCTACCTGTTCGCGCTGGTCGCCGGTGACCTCGACGCCTTCGAGGACGACTTCACGACGATGAACGGCCGCAAAGTGAAGCTTGCCGTCTACGTCGAGAAGGGCAACGCGCCGAAGGCCGCCTATGCCATGGACTCGCTCAAGCGCTCCATGAAGTGGGACGAGGACGTGTTCGGCCGCGAGTATGACCTCGACGTGTTCAACGTGGTGGCCGTGTCCGACTTCAACATGGGCGCCATGGAGAACAAGGGCCTCAACGTCTTCAACGACAAGTACGTGCTGGCCGATCCGGAGATCGCCACCGACGCCGACTATGCCGGCATCGAGGCGGTGATCGCCCACGAGTATTTCCACAACTGGACCGGCGACCGCATCACCTGCCGCGACTGGTTCCAGCTCTGCCTCAAGGAAGGCCTCACCGTCTTCCGCGACCAGGAGTTCTCGTCCGACATGCGCTCGCGGGCGGTGAAGCGCATCTCTGACGCCCGCCTGCTCAGGAGCCAGCAGTTCCCCGAGGACGGCGGCCCGCTCGCCCATCCGGTCCGCCCCGAGCAGTACAAGGAAATCAACAACTTCTACACGGCAACCGTCTACGAGAAGGGCGCCGAGGTGATCCGCATGCTGAAGACGCTGATCGGCGGCGACGCCTTCGCGCGCGGCATGGATCTCTACTTCAGCCGGCATGACGGCGAGGCCGCCACCATCGAGCAGTTCATCGCCTGTTTCGCCGAGGCGTCTGGCTGCGACCTTGAACCCTTCATGGTCTGGTACCGCGAAGCCGGCACGCCGATCGTCACCGTCGAGGAGAGCTGGGACGAGGCGTCGCGCCGCTTCACCCTGACGCTGACGCAGGAGACGCCAGCGACCCCCGGCCAGCAGACGAAGAAGCCGCGCGTCATTCCGGTGCGCTTCGGCCTCGTCGGCCCCGATGGCGGGGACATGCAGCCGTCCGGGATCGCCGGTGCCGAAGTGAACGGCGACACGTTGATCCTGACGCAGCCGTCCCACACCGTCACCTTCGAGGGGCTGGCATCGCGCCCGGTGCCGTCGTTGTTCCGCGGCTTCTCGGCCCCGGTCAAGGTGCGGCAATCGCTCTCGTCCGCCGACCTCATCTTCCTGCTCGCCAACGACACCGACAGCTTCAACCGCTGGCAGGCCGGCACGACGCTGGCCATGACGGCGCTGGTCAAGGCAACGCAGCAGGTGCGCGCCGGTCAGGCGCCCAGCTTCGAGCTGGCGCCCATCGACGCGCTCGGCTCGCTTCTGGACGACACGGCCCTTGATGCCGCCTTCAAGGCGCTGCTGATCGCCGTTCCCAGCGAGAACGATGTCGCCCGCGAAGTGGCCGAGAATGTCGATCCGGATGCCGTGGCGACCGCCCATCAGGCCTATCGGCGCACCATCGCCGACCGGCTCGGAGCGCGCCTCAAGGCGATCGTCGAGGCCGACGGCGCCGCCGCCGGGCAGCCCTACGTGCCGGATGCCGCCGGCGCCGGCCGTCGTTCGCTGGCCAACACCGCGCTCGATCTCCTGTCGATCACCGGCTCGCAGGAGATCATGGCGCTGGTGCGCCGGCGTTTCGAGACGGCGACCAACATGACCGACCGCATGGCGGCCCTGACGATCCTCGTCCACCGCGGAGATGCGGGCGCCGAGGCGGCGCTTGCCAGCTTCTTCGAACGCTTCGGCAATGTGCCGCTGGTCGTCGACAAGTGGCTGTCGGCGCAGGCATCGGCGCCGCTTGCCAACACGCTCGACAAGGTCTTGGCACTGACGCAGCACCCGGCCTTCTCCTTCGGCAACCCGAACCGCGTGCGCGCCCTGGTCGGCGCCTTCGCCACCTCGAACCCCACCCAGTTCGGGCGGGCGGACGGCAAGGGCTTCGGCTTCGTCTCGAACATCATCTCGCGGCTCGATGCGACCAACCCGCAGCTCGCCGCGCGGCTGCTCGTCACCTTCCGGTCCTGGCGCTCCTACGAGCCCAAGCGGCGGGCCCAGGCGGAGACGGCGCTGCGCTCGATCCAGATCAAGGAACAGCTGTCGCGCGACGTCGCCGACATCCTGGAGCGGACCCTGGCCTGACAGGCCGCTTTTCCACAACATCCCCTCCCCGCGCTTCTTCTGTGGAGGACGGCCGGGAGGGGATGACAAGCCGGAAAAGCGCGCGTTTGGCGCTTCGAATCCTACCCTCGGATTCGGCAGGAATGTCACACGCACCCCCATTCGCCTGCGGCGATTCAAAAAGAAGATTCAACGCTCGTTAACCTATGGACAGAGCGATTCCCGATGATTCAAACTGCCCGTGATTCGGGGGTTGTTTCGCGTTCCCCAACAACATGTGGCGGCGGGGCAACGACATGGCGGGCAACGACCTCGGTCGAGGGTCGGGAACGTGGAAGGCGCGCTTTTTTGGCGACGCCGACACGGAGAGGCTTATCAAGGGACACGCCGGTCTTCTCGTCCGCCCTTCCTATCTCCGCCTGCTCCAGGCCGAACCGCTGTTCCGGCGTTCGATCCCCGTCCTGATCTCCGCGTTCCTGCTGGTCGGCGGCATCTTCCACGTCTCCAACCTTCTGCAGCAGCGAACCGACACCTATCGTTCGGCCTCCGACATGGTGGCGCTCCTGGCCGAAGCGCTGGATGCCGATCTCTCGGTTCATCCCTCGCTCGAACGGGCCGACGGCGGATACGCCGGCGTGATGCGGGCCGCCCTGCGGGACAGCCTGCCGCCATCGGCCACCAGCGACGGACGCGTCATCCTGTTCGCCTCCGCCGACGGCACCATCCGGGCCACCGCTCCCGAGGGAGCGTTCGTCGGTAACGGCACCGTCGCGGACCTGTTCGGCGCCGATCAGCCGATGCTGGTGTTCGGCAAACGGGCCGGCGTGCTGGACGTGACGCTCTCCAACGGCACCGAGGCCCTCGCCACCGTGCGCAACCTCGCGGGGGATCGCGGCACCGTCGCCGTCTACCAGCCGCTGGCGCAGGTATATGTCGGCTGGCGGCACGACGTGACCATGACGGCCGTGCTGTTCGTCGGCACGTCCTTGATCCTGATCGCGGTGGTCTATGCCTTCTTCGCCCAGATGAGCCGGGCCCGCGAGGCCGACCGCATCTACAACGCCACGCAGGCGCGCGTCGACACCGCGCTGCGGCGTGGCCGATGCGGCCTCTGGGACTGGGATCTCGCCCGGGGCCGACTGTTCTGGTCGCCCTCCATGTACGTCATCCTCGGCATGGAGCCCAACTCCGACCTGATGGGCTTCAACGACCTGCAGGGCATGATCCACCCTGATGACGTCGACCTCTACGAGCTTGCCAAGGAAGTGCTGGAGACGGGCCAGCCGTCCGTCGATCTCGAGTTCCGCATCCGCCATGCCGGCGGCGAGTGGGTCTGGCTCAGGATGCGCGCCGAGGTGGTTCGCGACCGCGACGGCTCGCACCACCTCATCGGCATCACCGTCGACGTCACCGAGCAGAAGACCCTCGCCCAGGAGAACGCCACCGCTGCCATCCGCCTGCGCGACGGCATCGACACCATCTCCGAAGCCTTCGTCATCTGGGACTCGGAAAACCGTCTGGTCATGTGCAACTCGAAGTATCAGAGCCTGCACCAGTTGCCCGACAGCGTCGCCCGGCCGGGGACGCCCTACGCCGAGGTCATGGCGGCGGCCCGCCAGCCCAAGGTGTCGAGCGAGGGCCTGCGCTACTCGATGACCGGCGGCGAACGCTCCTACGAGGCGCGCCTCGACGACGGACGCTGGCTGCAGATCAACGAACGGCGGACCAAGGACGGCGGGTTCGTCTCGGTCGGTACCGACATCACCCAGCTGAAGCGCCACGAAGAGAACCTCCTCGAAAGCGAACGGCAGCTGATGGCGACCGTCGCCGACCTTCGCCAGCACCGCCACAAGATGCAGCTTCAGACGACCCAACTGGTCGAGCTGGCCGAGAAATACGCCGAGGAGAAGGCACGCGCCGAGGCGGCCAACCGGGCGAAGTCGGAATTCCTGGCTTCGATGAGCCATGAGCTCAGGACGCCGCTCAACGCCATCATCGGTTTCTCGGACATCATGATGTCCGGCATGTTCGGCGACCTCGGCTCGGAAAAGTACACCGACTACTGCCGCGACATCCACGACAGCGGCATCTACCTGCTCAATGTCATCTCCGACATTCTGGACATGTCCAAGATCGAGGCTGGCCGGGTCAATCTCACGCTCGAGTCGGTGGTGGTCGACGAGGTTCTCGGCGAGTGCGTGCGCATCATGTCGTCGCAGGCCGAGAACCGGCAGATCATCCTTGCCACCGATTTCGAGGCCGCCGAGCCTTTGGTGGCCGATCGCCGCGCCGTCAAGCAGGTGGCGCTCAACCTCTTGTCCAACGCGCTGAAGTTCACGCCGGCCTCCGGCACGGTGACGGTGCGGACGCGGCAGCTCGGCGACAACGTCCTGTTCTCGGTGAGCGACACCGGCATCGGCATTCCCGCCGGCTCGCTGGACCAAATCGCCAAGCCTTTCGTGCAGGTGGAAAACCAGCTGACGCGCAAGCACCCCGGTTCCGGTCTCGGTCTCGCCATCGCCCAATCGCTGGTGGCGTTGCACGGCGGCCAGATGACGATCGAGTCGGTGGAGGGGTCGGGGACGACGGTCACCATCTCGATGCCGCGCATTGCCGCGCCCACGGCGAGCGACGGCACTGCCGCGGTCGCGACGTCGCAGGCCGGATCGGCCGTTGCAACCGCCTATCCGCGCGTCGTCGCCGCGCCCGGCGTGTTCACCGAGCCACGGCGCACGGTTCACTGACGCTCAGCCTGCGCGCCGCACCACCGGTCCGACGATCTCCACGAAAGCCTCGCGCACAGCCGCCTGACGCTCGCGCAGTTCGGCTTCGAGCTGCGGAAGCGAAGGGGCAGACGCGACGCGGCAGAGCACGTCATGAACGCCGCGCGGCGCCTCGACCACCGAAGCCTTCACCGGCAGCGTGAGACGCTGGGCCTGCGTCAGGTCGCCGAACAGGCGAATGGCCGGCAGCAGCACGTCGCGATGGGCGGGCGTCAGCAGATCGTGCGTCGCAGCCGACAGCAGGACCGCCTCCGTGTTGCGCAGGCGGATCGCCGGCTCCCGCCAGTCGTTGACGAGGCGCAGCGTCTGGGCAATGAACTCCAGGTCGACGAGGCCGCCCGGCGCCCGCTTGAGGTTCCACGGGTCGGTCGAGCCCTTTTCCTGCTCCAGCCGGGCCCGCATGTCGGCCGCATCGGCAAGCACCTTTTGGGGATCGCGCTGCCGGCACAGCGTCTCGGCGATCACCCGTTCCGCCTCCAGGCCGAGATCGCCGGTCGACGACACGACGCGGGCACGGGTCAGCGCCATGTGCTCCCAGGTCCAAGCCTCCTCCAGCTGATAGCGCTCGAACGCGTCGATGCGGGTGGCGAGCGGTCCGGCATTGCCCGACGGGCGCAGGCGGAAGTCGACGTCGTAGAGCGTGCCCTCGGCGGTCGGCGCGGTGATCGCCGTGACGAGGCGCTGGGTCAGCCGGGCGTAATACTGGTTGGGGGAGATCGGACGGCGACCGTCACTCTGCAACGCGTCGCGGTCGTGATCGTAGAGCAGGATCAGATCGAGATCGGAGGCCGCGGTCAGCTCCTCGCTGCCGAGCTTGCCCATGGCGAGCAGCGCCACGCGCCCACCCGGCACGCGGCCATGCTGGGCCTCAAGTTCGGCCGCCGTTGCCGCCAGCACGCGCTCGAGCAACAGGTCGGCGAGCCGCGAGAAGCTGCGGCCGAGCTGGCGGGCGGCGGCGGTGCCGGTGATGACGCGGACGCCGATCAGGAACTTCTGTTCCTGGGCGAAGATCCGGGCACGGTCGAGGATGTCTTCATAGCCGCTCGCCTCGCCAAAGAAGGCGTCGAGCCGGCGCGTCAGCTCCTCCCGGCCGGGCAGCGTGCCGAAGAACTGCGGTTCGAGCAGCGCGTCCACCACGTGCGGCCGCCGGGCGACCGTCTCGGCCAGATAGGGCGAGTTGCCCATCACCATGGCGAGCAGCGTCACCAGCGACTGGTTCGAGGACAGCAGCGAGAACAACTGCACACCGGCCGGCAGACGGGCGAGGAAGTGGTCGAAGGCGATCAGCGCGGCATCCGGCGCTTCGGTTTCCGAAAAGGCGATGATGAGGCGCGGCGTGATCTCGGTCAGAAGCTCGCGGGCCCGCGACGACCGCATGGCCGGGTAGCGGCCGAAGTGCCAGGAGGCGACGATGCGGATGGCATCTTCCGGACGGGCGAAGCCGAGCTGGGTGAAGGTGTCGAGCGTGCCGGGGTCGATGTCGTTGCCAGTGAACACCATGTTGCCATGCTGCGAGGAAAGGTCGGCCTCCTCCTCGAACAGCTCGGAATACTGGTCGCTGACGGCAACCAGCCACGCCCTCAGCGTAGCCGCGAAGGCCTCCGTCTCCGCGTAGCCCATCAGGTGGGCGATGCGGGAGAGCCCCTCGGCATCGTCGGGCAGCGTGTGCGTCTGCTCGTCGTTCAGCATCTGGACGCGATGCTCGACGCGGCGCAGGAACCGGTAGGCCTCCGCCAGAAGGTCGCGCGCCGGTTCGTCGAGCCAGCCCTGCGCCACCAGCGCATCCAGCATTGCCAGCGTCTGCCGGCCGCGCAGGTCGACGTTGCGGCCGCCGGCGATGAGCTGCTGTGTCTGCACGAAAAACTCGATCTCGCGGATGCCGCCACGGCCCAGCTTGACGTTGTGGCCGGCGACGGCGATCTCGCCATGCCCCTTGTGGGCGTGAATCTGCCGCTTGATCGAATGGATGTCGCGGATGGCGGCGTAATCCAGATACTTGCGCCAGACATAGGGCTTGAGCTCGGCCAGAAAGTGCTCGCCGGCCGCGATGTCGCCGGCCGCCGGCCGCGCCTTGATCATGGCCGCCCGTTCCCAGTTCTGGCCGGCGCTCTCGTAGTAGATCAGCGCCGCCGTCGTCGACATGGCGACCGGCGTCGCACCGGCGTCGGGCCTGAGCCGCAGGTCGGTGCGGAACACGTAGCCGTCGGCGGTGCGCTCCTGAAGGATGGCGACGAGGCGACGGGTCAGGCGGACGAACAGCGTCGTCAGATCGTCCTTGTCGGCCGCCGGCACCACGGCGGGATCGAAGAAGACGATGAGGTCGATGTCCGAGGAATAGTTGAGCTCGAAGGCACCCTGCTTTCCCATGGCCAGCACGATCCAGCCCGAGCCCTTCTCCGGGTCGGAACGGTCGGGCAGGCTCAACTTGCCGGCAGCGTCGGCTTCCAGCAGCAGAAAGCGGATGGCGGCCGAGAGGCTGGCGTCGGCGAGGCGCGTGAGGGCGCCCGTCACCTCCATGACATCCCAGAGATCGGCGATGTCTGCCAAGGCTATGGCGAGCGCCGCCTCCGCCTTGACGCGGCGGAGGCGGCGGCGCAGCGCCCCCTCGTCGGCGACGGGCTCGGACAGGGAGGCGATCAGGCTTTCGACGTGCGCCGCCGGATCGCTTGAAAGAACGCGGGTCAGTCGCTCGCCATCGCGCAGCGCCGCCTCGCGCAGATGGGCGCTGTTGGAGGCGGCGGCGAGCACCAGGTCACGGGCGGCCGGTGCGCCGGCAAACAACGAAGCCAGCGCCTCGCCGCCGGGTCCCGCCAGGCAATCGTCGAGCAGCGAGCCGGCGATCGCGGCATCCGGGCCGATGGGGGGAACGATGGTGACGCGGTCCTTGAGCGCGCCGTCAGTCCGCTGCGTCATGCCTTCTTCCATCCCCTTGCCCACTCCCGCCGTCCCGTCATGCCCTGCCCGGTATCAGCCCTCATCCGAGCAAGTCTTCTCGAAGCGGCTCCGGCGAAACGGATACGCGAACCAGCTTATCGTCTTGTTCTGGCATAAATCCTAACGCGTGCCGCGATACACTTTAGGGCACTCTTCCGTCTGACCGGCTCAGACCGGCGCTCTCGACGCGCGTTGAATCGGCAAGCGCAGGCTGACCTTGAGGCCGGGGCCGGCGTCGCCGAGCGTCACGCGGCCACCATGCAGATGCGCCACCGCCGCCACCAGCGACAGACCGAGCCCGGATCCCTGCCGGCTGCGGGCGGCATCGAGGCGGCCGAAGCGCGACAGCGCCTTTTGCCTGTCGGCCTCGGCGATGCCCGGGCCGTCGTCGGTCACGGTCAGGCAGAGATCATCGCCCTCGATGGCGCCGGTCAGTGCGATCGATGGCCCATTTTCGCCCTCGGACCGGCCATACTTGATGGCGTTGTCGATCAGATTGGACAGGGCCTGGCTCAGGAGCGTGCGGTTGCCGCTCAGTGGCAACGGCCTCGTCGTTTCGAGCGCGAGACGGCCACCGACATCTTCCACCACCGGTTCGTAGAGCTCGACGATCTCGTCGAGAATGTCGGCGGCGTCGAGCGGCTCGAAACTGTCGCCCGAGGAGCCGGCCTCCATGCGGGCGATCTTCAGAAGGGCATCGAAGATGCGGATGAGGTTGTCCGCCTCCTCCATGGCCGACGTGATGGCCTCGCGATAGTCCTCAACCTCGCCGCCGCGCCGCAAGGTTTCCTCCAGGCGGCCGCGAAGCCGGTTGAGCGGCGTCTTGAGGTCGTGGGCGATGTTGTCGGACACTTCCTGCAAGCCGGTCATCAAGGCCTCGATGCGGTCGAGCATCTCGTTGAGACTCAGGGCGAGATTGTCGAACTCGTCGTTCGAGCCCTTGACGGCGAGGCGATGGGTGAGATCGCCGGACATCAGCCGGCGCGACGTCTCGGCCATGTTCTCGACGCGCTTGAGGACGGAGCGCCCGACAAAAAACCAGGAGACGAAGCCCGTCACCACGATGACGATGATGGCGTAGCGGGACGCCTCGAAGATCAGCGAGCGGAGCTGGCCGATTTCGCTGATGTCGCGGCCGACCAGCAGCTTGAACCCGCCGGGCAGGCCGAACACGCGCACGATCGCCTCGTAACGGCGGCTGGCATCGCCATCGAGGCGCTGGTAGGTGACCGACGTTGTGTCGCCGTCCGACAGGCCGAGAATGGACAGCGGCGGATCGGCGACGTTGCCGACCACGGTGCGACCCGACGAGTCGGCGACGAGATAGAGGCTGGCGCCGGGGCGGCGGCTGCGCAGATCGACGGCGCTGACCAGTTGGCGAAGGCCGCCACGCTCGTACTGGTCGGACAGCGAGTTGATTTCGCTGTCGATGGTGTCGCTGATCTGCGAGTCGAGCAGTTCGGCCGTGTTGTTGGTGATATAGGCGGTCAAGAACAGCGTCAGGCCGGAGAAGACGACGAGATAGACCAGCGACAGCTTGAACGCAGTCGTTCGGATCAGCCGCCCGAGCGCGCCCATGTGGCCTCCCCGCCCCTCTCGGGGCCGGCCTCTCGGATCATGTAGCCGGCACCGCGCACGGTGTGCAGCAGCGGCTTGTCGAAGCCCTTGTCGATCTTGCCGCGCAAGCGGGACACATGAACGTCGATGACGTTGGTCTGCGGATCGAAATGATAATCCCAGACGTTTTCGAGCAGCATGGTGCGGGTGACCACCTGCCCGGCGTTGCGCATCAGGTACTCGAGCAGGCGGAACTCGCGCGGTTGCAGGGGTATCTCCGCGTCGGCGCGCGTCACGGTATGCGACAGGCGGTCGAGCACGAGGTCGCCGACGCGATAGGTCGTTTCCACTTCGGCCGGCCGGTTGCGGCGGGCCAGCGCTTCGACGCGGGCCAGCAGCTCCGTGAAGGCATAGGGCTTGGTGAGGTAGTCGTCGCCGCCAGCCTTGAGGCCGCGAACGCGGTCGTCCACTTGGCCCAGCGCCGACAGGACGAGCACGGGCGTCTGATCGCCGCGCCGGCGCATGCCTTCGATGATGGAGAGACCGTCGCGCTTGGGCAGCATGCGATCGACGATCAGCACGTCGAAGCCGCCCTCTTCGGCCATGAAGGCACCGGCCTCGCCATCGGCCGCGTGTTCGGCGACATGCCCGACCTCGTCCAGTGCCTTGACGAGATAGGCCGCCGCTTCCCTGTCGTCCTCGATCACCAGAATGCGCATGTCACCCTGCCCCGCAAAGGTGGTCGTCGACAGTTGTTTAGCGCCGGCACGAACCGGCGCAAGGAAAAAGAGTACCGGCGGGCGCCGAGCCCGCTCGCCGGTACTTATTGGAGATCAGACTTCACTTCCCCAAGGGGAGGGCGAGGAAGCGAACGCTGTCTCCGGATTTCACGCGCAGCAGGATGGCCTTCTTGCCGGCTTTCTCGGCGCCGGAGATCGCCTTCGACACATCCTTCGGACCTTCGATGGTCTGGCCGCCGGCCTGAAGGATGATGTCACCCTGGCGCAAACCACGCTCGGACGCCTTGCCGCTCGGGTCGAGGTCGGTGATGACGGCGCCGTTGTCGCCGGCACCCACGGCATTGGCGGGCGCGAGCGTCAGCCCATAGTCGTCGAGCGAGGTGTGCTCATCGGAGCCGCCACCGCTCTGCTGCGACGACGCCACCTGCTCGTTCGGCAGTTCGCCGAGGTCGACCTTTACGGTCTCCTGCTTGCCGTCGCGCCACAGCGTAACATCGACCACCGTCTTCGGCGGGAACGCGGCGATCTTGCGGGCCAGATCCTTGGCGTCCTCCACATCCTGGCCGTTGACCGAGAGGATGGTGTCGCCCGACTTGATACCCGCCTTGCTGGCCGGCGAGTCGGTCTGCGGTTCGGTCACCAGCGCGCCGCGCGCCTTGTCGAGGCCGATGGAACTGGCGATCTCGTCGGTCACCGGCTGGATCTGCACGCCAAGCCAGCCGCGAACCACCTTGCCGTGGTCCATCAGCGAGGCGACCACCTGCTGCGCCGTCCGCGCCGGGATGGCGAAGCCGATGCCGACCGAACCGCCCGACGGCGAGTAGATGGCGGTGTTGACGCCGATCACTTCGCCACCGGCATTGAAGGCCGGACCGCCGGAGTTGCCCTTGTTGATGGGCGCGTCGATTTGCAGGAAGTCGTCGTAGGGACCGGCGCCGATGTCGCGGCCACGCGCCGAGATGATGCCGGCCGTCACCGTGCCGCCGAGGCCGAAGGGATTGCCCACGGCCACCACCCAGTCGCCGACGCGTGACTCGTTCGCCGCGAAGGAAACGTGCGGGAAATCCTTGCCGTCGGTCACCTTGACCAGGGCGAGATCGGTCTTGGGATCGGTGCCGATCACCTTGGCGTCGTGCTCGGTGCCGTCGTCGGTCACCACCTTCACGTCGGTGGCGTTCTCCACCACGTGGTTGTTGGTGACGACGTAGCCGTCGGCCGAAATGAAGAAGCCGGAGCCCTGGGCAAGGCCGTAGCGGTGCTGCTGGCCCCGATCGCGGCCACCGGGCATGCCTGGCATGCCGAAGCGCTTGAAGAAGTCATAGAACGGGCTGTCCGGCGTCAGGCCGGGAGGGAGACCGTCGTTGGCGCTGTCGCCCTGTCCGACGGTCTCGTCGGTCTTGACGCGGATGGAGACGACGGCCGGCTGCACGCGCTGGACCATGTCGGCGAAGGAAAACACCGCCGGGGTCTGGGGCTGGGACAGGTTCTGCGCCTGGGCGGTGTTGCCGAAGATGAGGGAGGTCTCGCCGGCGACGATGCCGCCGAGAGCCAGGGCGAAAACTGAGCCCAACAGAAGAGCCTTGACGCGGGATTTGGTCGGCTTGTCGGAAGTCCTGAGCATGGAAGAAACTCCAGGGGATGAACTCGGGAACCGGCTATCGATCCGGTTTGTATGGCGTCATATAGCGCCGCCGAGCCTAACCTGAAGATTGCGACCGCATTAAACTTTTGTAAGAAAGCCCGTCGAAAAGTCGCCTTATTTCAAAGTCTTGGCGACTCATCCCCTTCTTGCGACAGCGCTTTCAGCGCCGCCTCTTCCTCGGCGGAGAGGCTTTCGGTGCCCGAGGTGGCGGTTCGCCGCCGAAAGGCGAGAAACAGCCCCGCTCCGGCCATGAGCAGCAAGAGGGGGGGCAGCCCCCAGAGCAGAAGGCCAACGCCGTGGGCACGCGGCCGGAGCAGCACGAACTCGCCGTAACGGGCAACGAGGAAGTCGCGCACCGCATCGTCGCTGTCACCGGCGGCGATACGTTCCCGAACGATGATCCTCAGGTCCTTGGCAAGCTGGGCATCGGAAGCGTCGATCGACTGGTTCTGGCAAACAAGGCAGCGCAGTTCCTCGGAGATCGCGCGGGCGCGCTGTTCGAGCGCCGGATCGGCCAGGCGCTCGGACGGATCGGCGGCAGCGGCAGCACCGGTGAGCGCGACCAGAAGCGAAAGGATGGCGAATAGGCGCATCGGTATCCTCCGTCACTCGGCGGCGGCTACGGAAGCCGCCCGCCTGGCCGGCTTCGGCGCACCGACGCGCAGGCGCCGGTCGGCGAGCGACAGGGCGCCACCGGCCATCATGACCAGCGCGCCGAGCCAGATCAGCGTCACCAGCGGCTTGTCCCACATGCGAACCACCACCGAGCCGGTTTCGCTGCCTTCGCTGCCGAGCGTCACGTAGAACTGCGACAGGCCGTGCGTGCGGATGCCGGCCTCCGTGGTCGGCATCTGCCGCGCCGTGTAGAAACGTCGCGACGGCTCGACGACGAAGCGCACGACGCCACCTTCCCGGACCGTCATGGTGGCGACGAGCTCGGAGTAGTTGGGCCCGCCCGCGTTGCGCAGCCCATCGAAGGTGACCGAATAGGCACCGACGGTGGCGGTGTCGCCCGGCTTCATCTCCACGATGGTCTCGCTCTGGAAGGCCGAGGTCGCCACGATGCCGAGCAGCGTCACGCCGAGGCCGGCATGGGCCAGCGCCGTGCCGAAGGCCGAGCGCGGCAACCCGGCGAGGCGTCGGAATCCGACCAAAAGCCCAGCCTCCAGAAAGCGGGAGCGCGTCCAAAGCTCGGCGAAGGCGCCGACCAGCACCCAGACGGCGACGCCGAGGCCGAACAGGGCGACGATGTGCGTTTCGCCCTTCATCCAGGCGGTGGCGAGGGCCACCAGCGCGGCAATGGCGAACACCGCCCACAGGCGCTCCAGGGCGCCCAGCAGGTCGCCGCGCTTCCAGGCGAGCAGCGGCCCAAGCGGCACCACCAGCAGCGTTGCGCCGAACAGCGGTCCGAACACGGTATTGAAATAGGGCGCGCCGACCGAAATGGCGCCGCCGAAGGCCGACACGATCAGCGGGACCAGCGTTCCGAACAGCACGACGCCGGCCGCCACCGTCAGGAATACGTTGTTGAGGACGAGCGCCCCCTCGCGGCTCACCGGCGCGAACAGGCCGCCCTGCCGGAGCGTGCCGGCGCGAAAGGCGAACAGGCCGAGGCCACCGCCGATGAACAGACAGAGGATGCCCAGAATGAACACGCCGCGCGTCGGGTCGGTGGCGAAGGCATGCACGGAGGTGAGCACGCCGGAGCGCACCAGGAAGGTGCCGAGCAGCGACAGCGAGAAGGCCAGGATGGCGAGCAAGACGGTCCAGACCTTCAGCGCTTCGCGCTTCTCCATGACGGCAGCCGAATGCAGGAGCGCCGTGCCGACCAGCCAGGGCATCAGCGACGCATTCTCCACCGGATCCCAGAACCAGAAGCCGCCCCAGCCGAGTTCGTAGTAGGCCCAGTAGGACCCCATGGCGATGCCGGCGGTCAGGAAGATCCAGGCGGCGAGCACCCAGGGCCGGACCCAGCGCGCCCAGGCGGCATCGATCCGCCCCTCGATCAGCGCGGCGATGGCAAAGGCGAAGGCGATGGAGAAGCCGACATAGCCGAGATAGAGCAGCGGCGGATGGATGGCGAGACCGATATCCTGCAGTACCGGATTGAGATCCCGGCCCTCCATAGGCGGCTCGGCGAGGCGCAGGAACGGGTTGGACGTCGCGAGGATGAAGGCGAGGAAGGCCGTGCTGACCCAGCCCTGGACGGCCAGCACATTGGCCTTCAGCGTCTGCGGCAGGTTGCCGCCGAATGCCGCGACGGCCGCGCCGAACAGCGCCAGGATCAGCGCCCAGAGCAGCATGGAGCCCTCATGGTTGCCCCAGACGCCGGAGAACTTGTAGATCAGCGGCTTTTCCGAATGGGAGTTCTCGACCACGTTGAGAAGCGAAAAGTCGGAGACCAGATAGGCATAGGTGAGCGCCGAGAAGGCGATGGCGACCAGCACGAGCTGCATGATCGAGGCGCGCGGCGCCACCGCCATCAGCGCCGGATCGCGACGAAAGAAGCCGATGATCGGCAGGGTGGACTGGGCGACGGCAACCGCCAGCGCCAGAAACAGTGCGAAATGGCCGAATTCGACGATCATGCCGCCCTCGCCTAAAGCAACTCCCGCATAAGTGGGCGCCGATTTCGCGCCCGGAGTTGCGTGAAAACAACTGGATGGAGCATGCAGGCGAACCCGAGTTCGCCGACGCGCTCTAGTTCTTTGCCGCCGGCGGCATCGGTCCGCCCGGCTGGCCTTCTTCCCAGACGCCCTGAGCCTTCAGCGCGTCCACCACTTCCTTCGGCATGTAGCGCTCGTCATGCTTGGCCAGCACCGTATCGGCCTGGAACTGGCCATCCTGGTCGAGCTTGCCCTCGGCGACGACGCCCTGCCCTTCCTTGAACAGATCCGGCAGCAAGCCCCGATAGGTCACCGGTACGGCGTTCACCGTGTCCGTGACCTTGAACTCGACCAGTCCTCCGTCCTTGCGCACCACGCTGCCAACCTCGACGAGGCCGCCGATCCTGAGCCGGCGCCCCTCGGTGTTGGGCTGCTCGATCAGTTCGGTCGGCGTCTTGTAGAGGGTGATCTCACCGGACAGGGCAAAGAGAACGAGGCCGACGGCGGCGGCGAGGACCGCGCCCACCGTGCCGATCAGGATGAGGCGCCGCGTCTTGCGCGTCATGACCATCGTCATTGTCCCTCCGGTTTGGCGATGCCGAGTTCGGCCGCCGCGGCATCGATCGCCGCCAAAGCCTCGACATTGCCGGCGAAGGCTTTCCGGGCATCGGCAAGCGCCGCGCTCGCCTTGTCGCTTCGGCCGAGCACCACATTGGAGCGCATCAGCCGGATCCAGCCGTCGCGATCAGCGGGGTCGGCGGCAAGCCTGGCGGCGAGGCCGTCGACCATGCCCTGGATCGCCTCGTTGTTCACGGCCGCGGCCGGCAGGGTCGGCGGCTCCGGCGTATCGGCCGGCTTCTTGAGCGCAGCGAGGATCTCGCCACGCTTTCCGCGCGTCGTCTCGAGCCAAGGCGCATCGGCCGGAGAGCGGCGGATCAGCTCGTCGACCTGTTGCAGCGCCTCTTCGAAGGCGCCCGCCTGACGCAGCCCCTCCGCGTAGTAGAAGCGCGCGCGAGCCCGCTCGGGATCGGCGGCAACGGCGCGCGCCAAGATCGACTGCGCCTCGGGCGTGACGATGCCGTCGTTGGTGTCGACGAGACCGGCGCCGTAGTTCTCGAGCGTCGCCGCGTCCGCTTCACCGCCCGCGACCAACCTGCCCCACGCCTTCACCGCATCGTCCAGCCGGCCCAGACGAGCGTAGACCGGGGCAATGATACGCCACCCCGAGAGGTCGTCGGGATTGGCGGCGAGGTGCTTTTCGACACGCCCGACCAGATCGGCGACGTTGCCGGCGGCGGGCGCCGCAGTCAGACGCTCGGCGAGCGGCGCGTCGGGCATGTCCGGCTGACCGACGAAGAGATAAAGCGGCAGGGCGATGGCGGGGATGGCCACGACGGTGATCAGCGCCACGATCCTGTTGGCCGCCGGCCGGGGCGTTCCCGCTTCCGTCGGCGCGTTGGCGGCCAGCAGCAAGCGGCGTCCGATCTCGGCGCGGGCGGCGTCCGCTTCCTCGCTGCCGATCAGGCCACGGTCCCGATCACGGTCGAGCTCGCTCAGCTGGTCGCGGTAGACGCGGGTCTCTTCGCCGCTGGCTGCCGAAAAGGCGCCCGCCGGGCGCGCCATGGGGGCGATGAGGACAAGAACGACCGCCGCTGTCAACAAAGCCAGCAATATCCAGAAAACCATCCGTCGCTCTTTCCCGAACCCGCCGGCACAGGCCGTCGCCCGATGCCCCATGCCGAATAGGGCAATACCGGCGCTTTCTCAATCGACTTCTGGGCGAATTTGAGAAGGATTCTAGAAAACGCGGCCCGGTCTCACGCCGCAGGCCTCGACGACTTGAGTTGCTGCTCCTTGCTTCGGCGAAGATGGGACGCATAGTCGTCGCCGTAAAGGAAGCCGGCAGCCTTGATCAGATAGTCGACCGCCGACAGCGCCGCCGTTCGCGCCTCACCGTTGAGGTCCCGCAACTTGGTCGGCAGATTGAGGGCATAGAGCTCGATCGCCTGATCGACCAGCGGCGTCAGGCGGCCGATCAGGCCATTGACTGCAAGGATGTCGCGCGACTTGCCGGTCGCCGCGAACAGAGCGCACAGGAAGGCCGCTTCGGCGCCATCGGCCGGGCCAGGATAGGGAGCCTCCTGAACACGGAAGGCACGGCGCATGGCCGGAAGCAGCTTGTCGAACTCGACGAACAGCATGTCCGAGAAACGCCGCTTGATGGCGACAAGACGCGGCTGCCAGCCCCCGTCGTTGTCGATGTCCAGGCCGGTGGTGAGATCGTTGAGGATGGAACGGAACACGCCGATCTGCGCCGTGGCATCGGCCGCGTTGCGTCCACCGCGAAGGATGGTCTGAAAGCGCGAGGCGGACCGGTCGGCCGCCGCCAGTCCGAGATCGACGAAGGCCGCCGCCGCTGGTGTGGCCCGAACCCGACGAGACGTTTCGCCACGCGCCAACAGCTTGGCAAAGGCGATCAGCGGCGTCACCGTCGCCTGACGACGGAACACGCCGGCAGCAACCCATCCGGCCGTATGCGGATACTTGGCAAGGTAGGTGGCGATCTGCTCGAGAAGCGCCATGTCGGCCGGCCCGGAGTCGAGCAGGTGCACGATGGCGGCGCTCAGCGTCGGCAGGTCCTGAAGACGATCGCGTACCGCGATCATGTCATCGACCTCGCGGCGAGCCACCTCGCCTCCGATGCGCGACATGAAGCGCTGCTGTGGCTTCGGCTCGTCCGCGATGGCTGCGATATGCTTTGCCAGGATGTCGAACAGCCGGCCTTCCAGCTTGACGGCCTCTTGCCGGCGGGCGGCATCGTTGGGCAGCGAGGGCGCGGTCTCGGGATCGCTCCAAGCGGCGATCTCGGCGCACTGCAGTTCGTTGGCCGCGTAGGACCAGAGGTGGGACAGCGTGGCCGCGGTGACGAACCCGCGCGCCGGGTACACCAGCCTCTCCTCGATCACGTAAGGCTCGAAGGCGGCAAACACCAGCCGGCGCATGTCCGCCGGCGGGCCGGCCATGGCCTGCCGGGCCGCGTCGCGGCTCTCGGCGATGGCACGAGCCGCTTCCAGAATGAGACGACGGCGAGCTTCGAGCTCGCTGGGAGCCGCCCGGTCGCTCTCCATCCGGCGGACCAGCATGCCGCGCGCCCGCGGCGTCAGTCCGCGCAGGAAAGCTTCGGCCTTGTCGGTCACCACCGTCCGTCCGTCCATGACGAATCCCGTAACTGCTTCTTTACCAAACGATCCTGCCAAAAGATGGTTGATGACTGGTAACGAAGAGGCTGCGGGAACGCACAATGCGAAAAGGCCGGCTCTTGCGAGCCGGCCTATCAATCACATGACCCGGGAAGTAAGGCCTGGCTTAGCCAACCACCTGCCAGCTGCCGTCCGGATTGCGGCAGGCGGTGCCGCGAGCAACCTGAGGCTGACCGTCGATGTAGACGGTGTTGGTGTACGGCCGGCAGGTGCGGTTGTTGACAACGGCGACCGGGCCGGGCGTGACCGTGCCGTAGACGCCGGTCTGCGGGTTCTGCCACTGCTGCTGATAGCCGCTATCCAGCGCGCTGACGCTGGCGGCGTAGTTGTAGCGCTGGGAGTCGGCATCGAGGCTGGCGCCGATCTGGTTGCCAAGGAAGCCGCCGACAAGCGCGCCGGCCGCGATCGCCGCGACCTTGCCGCTGCCCTGGCCGAAGGCCGAACCGATGGCCGCGCCACCGACGGCGCCGGCCAGCGTGCCGAGCGTCTGGTTCTGGTTGGGGCCCGTCGCGCAGCCTGCCAGCATGGAGGCCGCCAGGCCGACGATCACAAGTTTCTTCAACAACATCTCACCGGGTCTCCGAGAATGGAACCAATTGTTTGGGCGATTCGCCCTTGTTGCTCATAATGGCCTGAAACCATGGCCGAATTTTGGTTACAACACTTAATCTTGTCGTAAACGGCCTCCCTCTTCAGATTACTGCTCCCACCATCTGACGTCCTGTCAACGAAATTCAGCTCAGCGGAATGCGAAAGGTCACCGCCAACCCGCCGAGCACGGCTCGGTCCAGAACCAGCGATCCGCCGTAGGTTTCGGCAATCTCGGCCGCGATGGCGAGGCCGAAACCCGAGCCGGGCTGCGTCTCGTCCAGGCGCTTGCCACGGCCGAGCACCTCGGCATAGGCGGATGGTGGAAGACCGGGGCCGTCGTCCTCGACACGGATCTCCACCATCGGCCGGTCGCGGTCGGTTCTGTCGACGGACAGCAGGACGCGCACCTGCTCGCGGCCATACTTGCAGGCGTTGTCCATCAGGTTTCCGACCAGTTCCTCCAGGTCGCGCCGCTCGATGCGCGCCTTGGGATGACCGGCGCCGTCGCCCTCGAGGTGCAGGCTGCGATCCGGATAGGCCCGGCTCAGAACGCGGCTCAGCCCTTCCAAGGAGTGGCGGACATCGGCCACTGCGCCGATCACCTTGCGGTCGGCGGCCAGCCGGGCTCGGTCGAGGTAGCGATCGACCTCGTCCCGCATGACGGTCACCTGCTCGACCACCTTGTCGGCCAGCGGGCCGCCCTCGGCGCGCGCTTCGTTCAGGATCACCGCGAGCGGCGTCTTCAGCGCATGGGCAAGGTTGCCGACCTGGGTCCGCGAGCGCTCGACGATGGCGCTGTTGGTCTCGATCAGGGCGTTGAGCTCCTTGCCGAGAGCGGCGATCTCGCGCGGCAGACGGCCTTCGAGGCGGTTGGCGCGCCCCTCACGGATGTCTGCAAGGCGGCGACTCATGGCCGCGAGCGGCCGCAGGCCGAAGCTCACCTGCAGGCCGGCGGCGGCAACGAGGCCGAGGGCGAAGGCCGCCAGCGTGGCGAACACCTGGAAGCGGAAAGTCGAAATCTCGTCGGCAAGCTCGGCGACGTTGCCGGTGACGTGAAGATCGTACATGCGCCCATTGCTGAGGAAGATGCGTTGGGCCACGTGGCGGAGGGCAATGCCGGCCGGGTCGCGGGCATCGTTGGTGACCGCCGCGCCATTGTTGGGTGGCGGCGGCAGCGACAGCACCTCGCCGAACAGCGACTGGCTGGTGGCCACGGTCGACTGTGACTTGGCATCCACCACCACCCAATACCAGCCGGACTGGTAGCGGCCGAACCGCGGGTCGCCCATGGTGCCGGGATCGGGTACGGCGCCGTCGGGCGCCGACGCGACCACGCCGGCCAGCGTCTTCTCGTAGACGATGATGCGTTCGTCAAAGGAGCGGATGAGACTGGCGCGGTAGAGTTCGGTCAGGAGCCAGCCGAAGGCCGCCAAAGCGATGGTCGCCCAGAGCGCCGACGCGAGGACCAGGCGCAGGGCCAGCGAGCTCTTCAGCCATTCGCCCAGTTTTCTGAGGCGCGCGTTCATTTTCCGGACGCGATGCGATAGCCGAGGCCTCGCACCGTCTCGATCAGATCGATGCCCATCTTCTTGCGCAACCGCCCGACGAACACTTCGATGGTGTTGGAGTCGCGGTCGAAGTCCTGGTCGTAGAGATGCTCGACCAGCTCGGTCCGCGAGATCACCTTGTCCATGTGCAGCATGAGATACTGGATGAGACGGAACTCGTGCGACGTCAGCTTGATGGGATTGCCGTCGACGGTCAGCCGGCCGGCCTTCACGTCGAGCCTCACGCGCCCAACCTCTACCTCGTTGGAGGCGCGGCCGGCAGCGCGGCGCGTCAGCGCCCTGAGGCGAGCCAGCACCTCCTCCATGTGGAAGGGCTTGGCGACGTAGTCGTCGGCCCCGGCGTCGATGCCGGCCACCTTGTCGCTCCAACGGTCGCGCGCGGTCAGCAGCAGCACCGGGACCAGCCGGCCATCCCGCCGCCACGCTTCGAGCACGCTGAGACCGTCCATCTTGGGCAGGCCGATATCGAGAATCACCGCGTCGTAGGGTTCGGTATCGCCGAGGAAGTGCCCTTCCTCGCCATCGAAGGCAGCATCCACGGCATAGCCGGCATCGCGGCAAGCGGTCACAAGCTGCCGGTTCAGGTCACGGTCGTCCTCGACCACAAGAATCCGCATGCTCTGATTCCCGATTCAACGAAGCCTCTGGCCGGACGTCGCGTCGACCGTGACGTTGTCCACCCGCCCGCCTTCGCGCATGACGACGAGCCGATAGACCAGCAACCCGCCCCCTTCGCAGAGTTGCGCATCGACGATCTCTCCGCCGACCACGCGCGCTATGACGCCCAGCCTCTGAACCGCGCCCTTGCCGACGACGGCCTGTGCCTCGGCGGGCGTCAGACAGCGTGCCTCGGCGGCTAGTCCCGTGACGATCGGCAGCGTCAGGAAACACGCCACGGCGAGAGGGAATCGCTTGCGATTGGTGTTCATGAGCAGGACATTAGCCACCCGAGCCTGAATGGTCCATGAACACCGATGGCGCTCAGCGTTCATGCGCGGACCGGCGAAATCCGAGTCGCGCACCGGCCGGTTCTCCCCTCTCGTTTCGTCACCCGGACGCACCGTCCGCTAGAAGGATCGACCTCAAAGTGCCTGTTCCGGCCCTCGCGGGGGACGGGCGAAAGGCGCTTTCCCGCACGCGATCACCGCCAGCCGAGAGCGTCATAGGGAAATCCCTGTTGGTGTAACGCCCGCATACGACTTTTGATCCACCTCAAGGCCTTGTTGCGACGTGGAGGTTAGCCTTGGGAAGATGTGAAGAGGGGGCAGTGACATGAGCATCCCGAACGAGCTTTCCGTGGAATTCCCTGGCAGTTGGGACACCATCGAACAGCTCATGCTGTTCGATGCGGTCTTCTGCGACCTCGCCACCGCCTACCAGGAGATCAACCGGCGCATTTATCGCATCGAGTCGCTGGAGGAGCCGGCCGAACCGGCCGTCCTCGCCGATCTCAAGCGCCACCGGTCTCTGCTCAAGGATGAAATCGCGGCCGCCGTTGCCGCGTCCAGACGCGCCGTGGCTTGACACCCCTCCTCGTTGGGCCTCAGCGCTATAGCCCGCGCCGTCCCCGTCCGACGGCGCGGGCTAGCTTCGTCACCCTTTCAGCTTGCGACATGACACGGCCTCTGGCGTCGAACCGGTAGCCCCCGCACGCACACTCTTCACGCGGCAGGCCCGACGGTCAGACATCAAGCCTCCCCGGCAGCTACATGAGACCGTTCATTATACCAAACATATGTTGACAACTGTTCGCCGGGCCGGGTCGTGGCCGGCACCGGTTTTGATCCCGGCGTAGGAGCCCCCTCCGTCGCGTAACGTGCCTCCATGGCGTGAGATCTCGTACGACCAAGGGCGATCGCATGCCAACGCCGCATCGCGGTCAGTGAGGGGAATGGTTCGATCCAAGGCACCAGTCGGCATCGACGACACATGCGCAACACGACGGCGCCGGATGGTCACCGTCACCAGGAAATCTGGTTTGCTGAAGCCCCCACCCATAGCAACTTAAAAGAGTATACTACCAAACCGATGTTCTGATGCTCGGTTGCCTGCCTTGTGGTTCATGCGTCGTGCCCCAACGAAACGACGCCCCCCCCTCTCGCACACGGAAGCCCTCCAACCGCTCCTTGACCAGGAGGCAAGACCACCGCCATGCGTCCCGGATAGGTTCCGATCCACGAAACGAAGATATCGGTCACGCGTCCATCTTCACGAGGAGCGTCAGGTTGAGCGGACACGACTCGGGCTGTCGATTGCAGGCACCTAGGGCGACCGAGGATCGCCACGCGATCGGCGGCTAACCATCGACGGCTCGAACCGACAGACTGGCGCTACAGGCCGATCGCAGCGACTTCGCGAAGTGATTCAGCAAGTTCGCAAACCGATTCCGGCGGCTGACACTCTGATTCAGAAAGGGCTCGCAAGGCGTCCGATGCCTGCTGAGATTTTGATTCAGCTTGAAGCAGGAATCGCGAGTCGGATGAATCGGTTGCCGGGTGTTGTTGATACGCCCCTTCGGCGGTTCATGCTGTGATTCAGCTGGCGTACCTATCTCTTCAATATGGGCGCAAGTGGCTCAAACTCGGCCTTGACCACGTCAACCGCGCCGACCGCCGCACGCCGTATCAGGGCGACGCCCGATGCGCTCACCCTAGGAGAAACCTGCCTGAACCACCCTTTCGACCCATGGATATCCGACCGGCTTTTCATCATCCCCCGAGTGTTTCGCGGCTTTGGCGAGTACCCACTTGAACAGCGATCGCACCGGCGGCGGCATAGGCCCCCCCCCGTTTGTCTGGCGCCGGCCATGGAACCTCGCGCATCGCCTCGCCGGCGCAAGTTGGGGCCTAGATCACGAGCGCTCGAAAGGGTCGCCGACAGGCACCATGGCTGGTAAGCGGTCCGTCCAGCGAGTGCCGGCTAACAGTCACTTCCAGTTGCATATCCATATCTGGCGGCCAAAGCAACATTCGTCCGAGGCGGTCGATCGTTCAGGCAGAAACTAGGCAACCACGTCGCCGCCGTGACCTGGGGAACCACGGCTGGCCGAACCAAGATGGTCCCAACCGCATGCCTGGAATCGACAAGCGGACGTATGACGACAGCCGCACGATCCAAGCAGGAGAGCACCGACCCGACATGGGGCAAGCACCCGCGGCGCCCCTCCACTCTCGCCGCATCGCGCGCACAGGCTCCGCTCGCCCCTCGGCCGATGATCAATATCTTGAACACATCAACCCCAACGGCGTACTCACCGACGAGCGCACCGGACCTCCGGCGACCACCCGGCAGCATCGCTCGGCATTCCCGATGGGCGGCGTGTTCAGAGGGATCGGAGCGAAGCCCAGCGAGCCGGATTCGGGGTGATCCGCCTCGTTCGCACTCGCCTCGACGCCCCTCCCCTTCCCCTGTCCGAGGAGCGTCGGCATTGAAGCGAACCGGTTCAGCCCTCAAAGGGCTGTTCAGAACAAAACAAGATCATTATGGTGGACGTGGGCCGTGCATGCTGGCATGATCGGTTCGCATTTGCTGACCGAATCCATTGCCGAACTCCTGGGTCCTCCCATGTCCCGCGCCGAGCGCCTTCTCACCCTGGTCCAGGCCTTGCGCCGCCGTCGCCGTCCCGTCGCCGGGGCGGAGCTTGCGGCCGAACTCGGCGTATCGCTTCGCACGCTCTATCGCGACATCCAGGCATTGATCGGCCAGGGTGCGCCGATCGACGGCGAGGCCGGCGTCGGTTACGTGCTGCGGCCCGGGTTCATGCTGCCGCCCCTGATGTTCACCGAAGACGAGATCGAAGCGCTGGTGTTCGGCGCGCGGCTCGCCGCGACGCGGGCCGACGAGCGGCTGGCCTCGTCGGCGGAGAATGCGCTCGCCAAGATCGCCGCGGTGCTGCCGCCCGACCTCGCGGACCGGATGGACGCCACCGGCCTGATCGTCGCTCCGGCCTGGAACGCCAACCGCGACGGCATCGACCTGTCGCTGGTGCGCGCCGCAATCCGCAACGAGACTCGGCTCGAGTTCTCCTATGTCAACGAGAAGGGCCTCGCCTCGCGCCGCGTCGTCTGGCCGATCGCGGTCGCCTTCTTCGAGCGCGTGCGCGTCCTTACCGCCTGGTGCGAGCTCAGGGCCGACTTCCGTCACTTCCGCGTCGACCGCATGTCGGAGGCCGTCGACCTCGGCGTCCGCTATCCGCGCCGCCGTCGCGTTCTTCTCAAGGAGTGGCGAGAGATCGAGAGCACCGAGCCGGCCTGGAGAGAGGTGGCCGACGCTGCCGACACCGTGCCCGTGCCGCGCCGGAAGTCGGCCTAGAGTCTTCGCCGACCAAACTGAAACACTGGGTCGTCAAGCGAAGACTCCAGGATTAGTTGCTGGAGCAGCCGCAGGCGCGGCGCCTTAAGGTTGGGCTGCTCAGCCGTTTCTCAGTCCGAGAGCGCAGGCAGGATGACGTCGGTCCACAAGCGGGCCGGCGGCAGCCAGAACTCCGGCTGGTCGTAGTTGCCGAAGAAGGTCGACAGCACGACACGGGCTTCGGGCAGGACGAGCAGACGCTGGCCGCCATTGCCGAAGCCGGCGTACCACGGCAACGGATCGCCGCCTGACGGCAGTGTCGAGGTTCCCGTCCACCAAAAATAGCCGTAGCCATTGTCCGGATTGGCGTCGAACCGCGACGTTGTCGCCCTCTCGATCCAGTCAGGCGACACGACGGTCCGATCGTTCCAACGACCGCCGGCCAGCATCATGTTGCCGATCTTGGCGAGGTCGCGGGCCGTGAGGCGCAGGCCGGATGCCGCCGCGGCCACGCCATCCCAACTGCGGATCCACTCGAACCGATCGATATCGAGCGGCTTGAACAGAACCTCGCGGGCAAAGTCCTCGATCGGCTGCCCGACGCCCTCGGCAACGACGGCGCCGATCAATGCCGCCGCGCCCCCATTGTAGGTCCAGGTCCGCCCCGGCGGCTCGACGATGGGCCGGTCGAGCGCATAGCGCAGACGATCCGGCGATTGCTCCATGGCGATCTCGCTGTTGGCTTCGCTGGTGTAGGGGACGGTCTCGTCCCAGAGCGTTCCCATGCTCATTGTCAGCGCGTCGGCTATGGTGATCCGCCGCCGCGTCTCGTCGGCGAGGTCCGCGTAGCGAGGCAGGGCGTCGAGGAGCGGCGCCTCGGGCGGCGGCACCAGCTTCCGTTCGAGGGCGATGCCATAGAGCAGGCTGACGATGCTCTTGGTCACCGAGCGCAAATCATGAAGCGTATCCGCCCCGTGGTCGACCACGCCGAGATCGACGCCCCACGTGTAGTCGCAGCCGCTGAAATAGCGCTCGGCGATGGTTCGGCCTTCCCTGGTCAGCACCATGGCATGCAGACCGGCGACATGGCCGGATGCGAGGGCTTGTTCCAGCCTGGCGTCGAGCGTCGAAAAGGCCTTGGTCGGCGACGCGTCCGTGTTGCTCATCCGTGGGTCCTCCGGGGCACGCTGCCCATGTGGCGCCTTCCAGATGAAATGGGCAATCATCGGAAGACCGGCCCGTTGTAGCCTCCCCTCCGATCGGCGCTTGATCGCGCTTGCGCCGGCAGCTCCTGAGGCCGTCGCCGTGGGTCAGTAGCCGTTGTAGCGGCCCGGCTTGTGATTGACGGCCAGAACCAGGTTGAGCACCACGGCGCCCAGCACGGACAGTGCCACGTTTTTCCAGTTGAGCACGAGGAAGGACGTCGCGAGGATCGCAAGGTCGGTGGCGAGCTGGAACTTGCCGGCCCGCCAACCCAGCTTTTCCTGCACGAAGGCGGCAAGGATGCCGATGCCGCCGAGGCTCGACTTGTGCCGGAACAGCATCAGCATGCCGACACCGGTCAGCGCGCCTCCGATGATCGCCGAGAACCATGGGGCGCTGTAGCCGATGGCGAAGGCGTCATGCATGAAATAGCTTTCGACGGAAAGCAGCGCCACGGCCGCGAAGGTCTTGAGCGTGAACTCCTTGCCGAGCGTTACCCAGCCGAAGGCGTAGAACGGCAGGTTCAGCAAAAAGATCACCGGGCCGATGCCGAACTGGGTGACATAGTGGATGAGGAAGGCGACACCCGCGGTGCCGCCGGTTCCAAGGTGCGCGTCGCGGAAGAACTCGATGCCGACGGCGGCGAAGAACGTTCCCATGGCGATGGCCTGAACGTCGTCCCAGATCCCATGCCTGCCGTCGTCACTTCTGTCGATACTCACCATACCCAAGGCCCTTCCCGATCCCGCACCTGTCACATCGCCATGACCTTCGTCGGCGGAACCAGCCGGCGCCGGCGACGGACGCAACCTATCGCCCCGCGAGGCTGGCCAACTTCTGTGCAAATGCCGCGCCAGCGGCGTCCGACTGCCACCAATCTGTCATTGCGGAAAGGCCCGCCCGGCCTATTGTCCATGCTGCGAGCGCCTGGTCCGCGAAGCGACGCCCGCCAGCCGACCGCCGAACAAGGAACATCAGCATGAAGATTTCCGCGCGCAACGTCCTCGAGGGCAAGGTCGTCAAGGTCACCAAGGGGGCGACGACCGCCCATGTCGTTCTGGAAGTGGCCGGCGGCGCCAAGGTCACGGCCGCCATCACCAACGAGGCGGTCGACGACCTCGGCCTCAAGGTCGGCGACGCCGCCAAGGCTGTGGTCAAGGCATCGGATGTTCTCGTCGCCATCGACTGAGGCGCCGAGCGGGCAGCCGGCCGACGCACCATGAACCCATATGAGTCGCCATGACTCATCATGGGCGCCCAGGGGATCGCGCCGGCTCTCCGTCTAGGCGCGACGACGCCTCTTGCGTCCCAGAAGTCCCGGCAGCCGCGTCGGCCAGCTGACGATGCGGTCCTGCCACTCTTCCACCGGCCAGTCCTGCTCGCGCACCGTCTTGCCGCGAACCGAGACGCCGGCGCTATGGACGCTGTCCGGATCGCCAGAAACGAGCGGATGCCAATCGTAGAGATCGCGCCCCTCGGCGACGAGACGATAGGCGCATGTCGTCGGCAGCCAGGTGAGCGTGCGTACCTCATGCGGCGTCAGGCGCACGCACTCCGGCACCTTGTCCGAACGATTGGGGTAATCGGAGCAGCGACAGCTTTCGCCGTCCAGCAACGAACATCCGACGTCGGTGTAGACGACGCGGCCGGTGTCCTCGTCTTCCAGCTTGTTGAGACAGCAGCGGGCGCAGCCGTCGCACAGGCTCTCCCACTCCGTATCGGTCATTTCCTCAAGCGTCTTGGTGCGCCAGAAGGGCAGTTCGTTGTCGTTGTCGGTTTCGTCCGCCATCTTTTTCTCTGCGATCTGGTAACCGGTGCCGGAAAAGGTTAGTTTTCGGCTTCCGAACATTCCTAACGCTTGGGCTGTACCGTGCCGGAATTCAAGAGCAATCCGCGCTGGCGCCTCTGGCTTCTCCGAATCGACGCCTTCGTCGACTCGGCCGCCTGGAACGCCTCGAAAGGTTTCTCGCGGTTCTGGGGCAGCCTTGTGGACTATTCCAGCCTGATCCGCCTGCGCGGCTGGAAGCGCGCCTTCTTCGAGCTGGCATCCGAGGGAGCGACGCTTGGGGCCGCCGGTTCCATCGTCCTGTTGCTGTTCGCCATTCCCGCCTTCAAGGCGACGGAGGGCGACTGGCGCGCGCGCGGCGATTATGCCGTCACCTTCGAGGACAAGACCGGCGCGATCATCGGCCGGCGTGGCATGTTCCTCGACGACAGCGTGCCGCTGTCGGCGATGCCGCCCTATCTCATCGAGGCAACGCTGGCCACCGAGGATCGGCGCTTCTACGACCATTTCGGCATCGACCCGCTCGGCACCGTTCGCGCCATCATGTCGAATGCCAAGGCCGGCGGCGTCGTCCAGGGCGGCTCGACCATCACCCAGCAGCTCGCCAAGAATCTGTTCCTGTCGAACGAGCGCACCATTCAGCGCAAGATCAACGAGGCCTACCTCGCACTGTGGCTCGAGGCGCAACTGTCCAAGGGCGAGATCCTGAAGCTCTACCTCGACCGTGCCTACATGGGCGGCGGCACGCACGGCGTTGCGGCAGCCTCTGAGTATTATTTCGGCAAATCGGTCAAATCGCTGACGCTGGCGGAGGCAGCCATGCTGTCCGGCCTCTACAAGGCGCCGACCAAATACTCGCCCAACAACAACATCGCCGCCGCTCGCGCCCGCGCCAACCAGGTGCTGTCCAACCTCGTCGAGGCCGGCTTCATGACCGAGGCGCAGGTGGCCTCCGCGCGTCGCAATCCGGCCACGCCGGTGCCATCGGCCAGCGGCAACGCACCGGACTGGTTCCTCGACTGGGCCTTCGAGGAAGTGAAGCGCATCGCCCCTCCCGGCGACCGCACCATCACCGTTCGCACGACGCTCGACCCGATGATCCAGAAGACGGCGGACACGGCCATCGCCGACAGCCTCCGGCAATACGGCCAGCAGTATAAGGTGAAGCAGGCGGCCACCGTGGTGCAGAGCCTCGACGGTGCCGTCCGCGCCATGGTCGGCGGCAGCGACTACGGTGAAAGCCTGTTCAACCGCGCGGTCTACGCGTTGCGCCAGCCGGGGTCGTCGTTCAAGCCCTTCGTCTACGCCACCGCCTTCATGAACGGCTATGCCCCGGACGACATGATCTCCGATGCGCCGATCACCATCGGCAACTGGAGCCCACGCAACTACGGCCGCTCCTATGCCGGCCGGATTTCCCTCAGGACCGCCATCGCTAAGTCGATCAACACCGTGCCGGTCCGGCTTGCCGAAAGCTTCGGGCGCGGCAAGATCGTCGAGACCGCGCACAAGCTCGGCATCCGTACCGAGCTCAAGATCACGCGCGCCCTGCCGCTCGGCGTCGCCGAAGTCACCGCCCTCGACATGGTCGGCGCCTATTCGGGCTTTGCCACCGGCGGCCTCAAGTCCACCCCCTATGCGATCGAATGGACCAAGACGCGCGCCGGCGTCATCACCTACGACCGGACGCGGGAACGGCCGCCCGAGCAGGTGCTGCCCGAAGAGGTCGCCTACGAGATGAACAGCGTGTTGTCGACGGTGGTCAGCGCCGGCACCGGCGGCAAGGCGAAGTTTCCCGGCCAGATGCAGGCCGGCAAGACCGGGACGACGCAGGCCTATCGCGATGCATGGTTCGTCGGCTACACCGGTTGGTATGCGGCCTCGGTGTGGTTCGGCAACGACGACTACACCTCGACCGCTAACATGACGGGCGGCAGCCTGCCCGCCCTAACCTGGCACTCCATCATGGAACCCATCCACTCCGGCCTGAGCTTCAAGCCAATTCCCGGCGTCCCGGTGCCGGCCGACCTCCTCGCCTCGACCGGCAAGCCGGCGGAGGTCGCGACGGCCACGCCCGAGACGACCGTTTCGCCGCAGGCCCTGACGCCGGCGGCCGCCGCGGTGATCCGCGACGTCGGCGCCAGCATGCGCGCCCGCGTCCCGGCGGGAAAGGCAAGGGAGGCGGCGCTCGTGCCCGCCGCCGACGGCGAGTCGCTCAGCCTTGTGACGCCATCCGTCGCCGAACAGTCGAACACTCTTCTCAATGGCCTTTCGTTGCTCGGGGCTTCCGACGCCGCGGCCCCTCGCTGACTGGTCGTGCCAGTGTTTGCTACGCTACGCCTCATCCTCGTAACGCTCGGCGGCGTCCTTCTCGGCCTCGGTTCGGCCTGGTGGGCCGTCGGCAACGTCCATCTCGACGGAGCCCAGACCATCGGCCAGTGGTCCGTTCTGGAAGACAACGCCAAGGCCAATCCCTATGAGGCGGCCAGGGCAGCCCGACGCGGCGGCGGCGGCCTCGGGCCAAGCGAGGGAATCGAGCTGATCACCGAGGTCAGCGCCGACAACAAGCCGCTCCAGGCGGCCTGCGCCTATCTCGTCTCTGGCCCGATGCCCCAGGGCGTGCTCTGGACCCTGACGGTCTCCGACCGCGACGGCCACCTGCCGTCCAATCCGGCCCGCCGCTTCGGCTTCACCTCGCTCGACGCCATGGCGTTCGGGGCGGCGCGCCAGGTTCGCATATCCCTGGGCCGTGAGGTTCGGCCCGGCGACTTCGTGGCGACAACGGGGCTCTCCAGCCTGCGGCTGACCTTGCGCCTCTATTCGCCGACCCTCGCAGCCCGCGCGCCGGGCCGCGACCAGTTGCCGTCGGTAACGTCGCTCGGCTGCGACCAGGGAGCCGCGTCATGATCGATACCGGCCTCCGTTGGTTCGCGGCGACGCTCTGCATCGCGGGGCTCACCCATATCGGCGCCATCCTGCTGACGCCCAGCCATTCTCGCGATCTCGCCTTTACCGGCATCGACTTCAGCACGGCCGACGGAACGCTGGTGCGGGTCGACAACAGCAATACCTCGGCCGACCTGGACCCGGCCTTTCTCAATGCCGTCTGCCGCTTCGACGAGGATACCGGGCCTGTCCGCCTGACGGGCACCATGCCCGGTACCTATTGGTCCATCGCGGCGATGTCGGATGACGGGCGGATTCTCTCAACGCTGTCGCGGGAAGACCTGCGCGGCTCCGACATCGACCTGATGATCGGCCGCACCGCCACGCTGGACGCTGCCCGCCAGTCGGCCGGTCTCGGTTCTCTCGACACGATGTCGCTGCCGGTCGACCAGGGCTTCGTGCTGCTACGCCTGTTCGCCGGCGGCCTTGACGACCGGAGCCTGGCCCAAGAGGCATTCGAAGGGCTCGAGTGTCGTCCCGCCCTGTCGGAGTGATTGACGACGCTATTTCTGGGGCACCGGCTCGTCGAAGGGATCCGGGGCGTTCATGAGGCGGGAATGCCGTCCCGGTCCGCTCGGCAATGCGGTGCGGATCCCCGGCGCGCCGATGCATTTCGAGAACACCAGCGTGTCGTAAGCGCGATTGGCCCCGAACAGCTGGTTGGAGGGCGCCTCGACCTGGAAGTGGTCGATGGCATAACGATAGGACGCCGCCCGATAGCCCAGGGCTTGCCACACCCAGGCAATCGTCTCCTCATTCTCCCAGACCCGCGCCTCGGCTCCCTCGTGCAGTTGAGCCTCGACAAGCCGCTGGCGTCTCAGCGCACCCAGCCGTTCGACGTCGGCACGCCGCACGCGGGCGGCAACATCGCAGAAGGGCGGGATCAGCGCCGTGTCTGCACCGGCATCATCGATCACGCGTGTCCAGAGCGTCTCCGTCGAGATGCGGCCGTCCGCGAGCAGATAGCCGTGATAGCGTCGCCGATCGTAGGCCGGCGCGATGATCGGCAGCGCGATCTCGGGGAACATGGCGACGATCTCGGGCGACGGAGCGTCGCCGCCCTTCAGGATCGGCAGGATACGCGTTCGCTCGCCCTCGACCAGGCTGTCGAGCCACCAGTCGCGGACATGCGGCGCACGCACGAAGGCCCAAGCGCGATTGCGCAACTCGATCTCGTCGTCGGTCAGGGGAAAGCCGGAGACGGGTTCCTTTCGCACGTATTCCGCGGTCAGATTGCCGGCCGCCGGCAGCAGCGTGTCGTGCAGGAAGGATGGCTCGGCCCGCCCGAAATCTCCGGTCGGCCGGCCGCAGGCGGTGACCGCAAGCGCAACCAGAGCCAGCGCGGCGCCTGCCCTCAAGTCATTCAAACGCGCGGCCACGATGCTTCTCCGGACAGTTCGGCCGGAGTCTTCCGGATTCGCGGTGCCGGCGCAAGCCCGCCCATTTCAGTGATGTTACTTGAGGCCGACGCCCGCCGGACGCGGCGGTCCATTCGGCTTGCGAGGGGCTCGGCGCTTGGGGGACTGGGACGGCGGCGCCAGGTCTCGGGTCTCGGTGGTGCGGGCCGGCATAATGGTCACCTCGCAGAAACCGCTGGTGGGCTTCCGACGTGCGCGAAGCGGAGGCAGACCAAATGCAACGACGTCACCCACGGCACCCTCCAGGGCCGGACCGGCTAGCGGCGAACAGCATACCCAGGCGTTTGTCGCTTCCCGCGTACTTTCGCTCGCAAAACCATCATTCGGCCGTCAGAGTTAACAAATGGTTTACGATTTCGGCGGCATTCTCATCAGGTGTGGCCGCCGGTCGTTATTGCCGGACTTGGCGGGCAAGACACTCGTATTCGGGATGGCTTTGAAATGGCGTCGCCCCCCTTTTCAAGTGGCGTTTTCGGCCTGGTCAAGGGCGCTGACGGCGCGCGCTCTCGCTCGCTCCTCAAGGAAGCCACCGAACTCTACGTGTCGGAGCCCGGGCACACGCGCTCCGAGATCGCGATGTATGAAGAACTCGTGGCGCAACTGCTGAAGGTGACGGCGCTTCAAGACCGGATCCGCATCGCCACGCTGCTCGCCGACTATCAAGAGGTTCCGGCGTCCGTCATGCGGGCGCTGCTGCACGACATCTTCCCCGTTTCCTCGGTGATGATCGAGAAGTCGAACAGCATTTCCGAAGGCCAGTTACTGGCATTGGTGGCCACGGCCTCGCCGAGCCATCTCGAGATGATCGCCGCGCGAAAGAACCTTCAGCCGGCCGTGGTGGAGGCCCTGCTCGGCCGCATGCGCGCCGACGGTCTTTCGGCGCTGGCCGCCAACACGAGCATCACCCTGTCGCCGAGCGCCGTTAGCCATCTGGTGGAGAACGCCCACGGCAACCCGAGGCTGGCCCGCCAGCTCGCCGGGCGCATGGACGACGTGCAGGATACCGATCTGATCGACCTGTTTCTCGATCTTGACAGTCGTGGTCGCCGTCGCGTGATCCAGGCGCTGGAGATCGCCGCGCTCAGGGAGTTCGCCGCCCGCCGACCGCTGCCGCGCGTTCCTATGCCCGATCCCGACAAGGTGGCCACGCTGGCGCGCGCCTGCCTGCAGCGCAACACCGAGGCCATGTCGCGCATCCTGTCGGACCTGACGGGCCTCGATGCGCCGTTTCTCGTGCGGTTGCTTGCCGATGCCGGCGGCGAACCGCTGTCGATCTGTCTGAAAGCCGCCGGTCTCGACAGCGGCATCGCCACCCGCGTCGTCCTGTTCTCCGGCGTCGAAGACACGCGCAACTACTTCGACGTCAAGCGCCTCGTCGATCTCTACGAGATGGTGTCGCTGCGCTCGGCCCTCCTGCTTGTCGACCGCTGGCGCGGCGTGGTCCCGTCCGTCAAGCGCTCCCCGGTCCACGTGCCGCAGACCCAGGCGGGCACGCCCGTCCGGTCGACGGCGACCGGAACCGGCCGCGACGAAAAGCCGGCGGCCATGCCCGAGATCAGGCGCGACCGGGCCTGAGGCGGAACGGGCCTGGGGTAGAACGGGCATTCGATCCGGATCGCGGCGACCGTTCCCGTCGCCGGCTCGCTTTTGCCTGACCTTCAGCTTCCGTTCAGTAGGAAAGCGTCGTCATCTGCAAGACGGATGGCCGAAAGCTGCTGCGAATCGTCCGTATTCGACGCTATGGGCCACCTCGCTTGGAGGTGAGACAGAGTCTCAATGCTGCGGGGCCTATCCAGCCGTAGGCAACTCTAGTGTGCCGCAAGCGTCTTGCGTGACTTTTCCTAGCATTCGCGGGGCATGAATTCGGTTTTCATCGTATTGGTGTTACTCTTCTCCAAGTTCCACTTGTTTTCATTTTTGAAGCGCTGTAATGACATGTCCGACAGCAGATCATGGGTTTGTTGCGGCTTCGCAGGTAGAATTGATCAAAAAATTCTCCGCCGGTGGAGCAGTTAACGAAACGCAACAGAAATATCCAAATTCAAGCAGGACAGGTACAAAGATGAGCGAGATGGAAGACGACCTGACGATAATCGACCTTGCCGCGCATATCGTCGCCGCCTATGTCGGCAACAATTCCGTTCCGGCCGCGGAACTGCCGAACCTGATCTACGACGTCGTGGGCGCTCTCAATCGCGTGCAGGGCGGTGCTCCTCAGGAAGTCGAAGCCGAGCCCGTGCGCCCGGCCGTTCCGGTCAAGAAGTCGGTCACCAACGACTACATCATCTGCCTTGAGGACGGAAAGAAGTTCAAGTCGCTCAAGCGCCACCTGCGTACCCACTACAACATGTCGCCCGAAGAATACCGCGAGAAGTGGGGCCTGCCGGCCGACTACCCGATGGTCGCCCCCAACTACGCCGCCGCCCGTTCGGATCTTGCCAAGAAGATGGGTCTCGGCCAGCAGCGTCGTCGCAGCCGCTGATCGCTTTTACCCGACCGATCATGACGAGCCCGGCCTTGCGCCGGGCTTTTCATTTTAGCCGTCGTTTCAGAAAATGTCGGGGTTCAGGCCAAGGCGTCCTGAGCGATCTTGCGCAGACGTTCCACCATCGACCTCAGGCCGTTCGAGCGCTGGGGGGTCAGATGTTCGCGCAGGTTGAGCTCGTTGAAAATGGCCTCGGGATCGATCCGCAGCACCTCGGAGGCCCGCTTGCCCGAATAGGTGGCGTGAAGGATGGCGATCAGCCCGCGAACGATCAAGGCATCTGAATCGCCAAGGAAGGAGACGATCGGATCGGCCTTGTCGCCGGAAAGACTCGGCTTCAGCCAGACCTGGCTGACGCAGCCGCGCACCTTATGGTCGTCGCTGTGGTCGCCGTCCGCAAGCGGCTCAAGCTCCTTGCCGAGCTCGATGACGTAGCGATAGCGATCTTCCCAATCGTCGAGAAGCGAGAAGTTCTCCCGGATTTCGTCGAGGGTCACCGCCACGTTCGGTCTCCATGTCTGTCGCGCCGGTCCGGTATAGACCGGCACCGGCCGTAAAGAAAGAGACCGCCGGACCAGGGGTCGCGGCGGTCGAGTTCCCGACGACTGTCGTCGGGCAGGGAAACTTTGCCGCCGGCATCGGGCCGGCGCGGCCGTGTCAGATGCCTTGCGGCGCCTTGCCCGGTCCCCGCCAAGCCGGCGTGAGATCGGTGGCCGTCAGCGTACCGTGATCGACGTTGGCCGCGCCGGACTTGTCGTCGAGCGACCGGTCGATGAAATCGTAGACCATGCGGGCGCCCGTCTGGGCCTTCAGCATGAAGGTGGTGGCAACCCGGCCGCCGATCTCGCAGGCCATGGGGTTGCGACCGCAAAAGCCGCTCATGTCGGAAATGGTCGCCTGGGCGGCGCTCGCAGCCTCCAGCGCGCCGATCGGCTGCACCTTGGCGGTCTCGGCCTGCTGCTCGGCAGCATGGTCGACGGGGATGAGAAAGATGACAACGGACAGCCAGAACGCCGTCCTCAGGAGAAACATCATGATGCACTTCCCTGTTGTTCATCGCCCGTGAAGGGCGTCCGGATCTTTCGCGGCCGAAACCGTCGCTGTCCGTTCGATGTTCCCGGTTCTAGCAGGGACGTTTTAGGATCAAATTAGGCCGATCATTCAAATCGCAGGGAAATTCGACGAAAATTTGAGTCGAATTTTATCGATCGGCCCATTCCGTCGAGCAGCACCGGAGATTCACCAGCTTTATCGCGAGCTTCGAGGCGCACCGAGCCCCTGTTCACCTGCGCTTAACCGTGAATTCGATCTTTCCGACCAAATCCCTTTTTGAAGGCGTCTCACCCCCTCGCGTCATGGTTCCCATCAACATTCCATAAAGGGGCGCATGGCACCGTGGCGTCAGAAAAGACAAATGGTCCGTCCCCGATGCGTCTCCGGCACCACCGGAATGTTTCGGAAATTCAGGACCAGCATGTCGGAGGCGTTCCAGGGGATTCCCGTGGTGGCGCCGGCCCGCCTGCGATGGGGATGCGTGTTGCGTAACTGTGAGATCAGAGCCGCGCTGGAGCGCTCGTTTGATCACCTCGTGCATAGCTCGGTGGTCGACGATCCGGTCGAGGTCGACAGGCACAGAGGATTCATAGGCTCGCATCTCGTCAGCGGCTTCTCGGCGTTCGGCCTCATTCCTCCGGCCCTTGCCATCGACCCGTCGTCGGCCGGGTTCTCCGCGACGGCGCTTTCCATTCTCGGCCTAGAGATTCTCGTCGCACTGTTCGTCTCCCGCACCGGCCGCCTGGCTCAGGGCTACCTTCTGTCGGCGTGCATTCTGAGCACGCTGGCGGTTTGGGTGGCCCTTCACACCGGTGGCTTGGGCTCGTTCGCCGTCGTCTGGTTTGCCATCGCGCCCATCGAGGCGGCGTTGTCCGGCCGGCGGTCGACGGTTGCCGGCGCCGCGCTGATCAGTGGCGTGGGCTTTCTGCTCACCGTGTTTCTCACGCTCTCCGGCGGTGCCAGCCGCGCCTTCGTCTTTGCCGGCGACAGCACGACCATGAACTTCCTCGCCTGCGTGGTCGCCCTCGGCTATGCCTCCGGCGTCGCCATCGGCATCGAACGGCGCGAGCGCGCGACCTCGCTCTCCATCGCCAAGCAGGAACAGCGCTATCGCCTGCTTGCCGAGGCGATGAGCGATCTCGTCACCTGCCACAATCCCTCCGGCGACGTCACCTTCGTGTCGCCCGCCGCCATGCGCCTGTTGTCGGTGCGGCCGGCCGACCTCGTCGCGGATGGCCTGTTCCGCCGCGTTCACATCGGCGACCGTCCGGCCTATCTCTCCGCCATTTCGGTGGCGCTTCACCAGGGCGCGGCGCGGGTGGAATATCGCCTTCGCTGCGGCGACGATCTCGACAACGACGGTTGGATCTGGGTCGAATCGCACATGCGTCACCTCGCCGACGAGTTGGGCGACGACGCGGTGGTGACCGTCACCCGCGACATCTCCGAGCGCAAGCAGCACGAAGCGGAGCTCGATACCCTGCGCGCCGATTCGGAAGCGGCCAACCTGGCCAAGACCCGCTTCCTCGCCAACATGAGCCACGAGCTCAGGACCCCGCTCAACGCGATCATCGGCTTCTCCGACATCCTCAATCAGGAACTGTTCGGCAAGTTCGAGTTCGATCGCCAGCGCGAGTATTCGGGCCTCATCAAGGAGTCCGGCGAACACCTCCTCCAGGTGGTCAACGACATTCTCGATCTGTCGAAGATCGAGTGCGGGTCCTTCGACGTCAATCCCGAGGCGTTTCGCGTCGGTCCGCTGGTCGACCGCTGCCGGCAGATGATGATGCCGCAGGCGGAGAAGGCCGAGGTCGTGCTGACTTCGGACATCGAGCCGAACCTGCCGGAACTGGTTGCCGATCCGCGCGCCTGCCGCCAGATCGTGCTCAACCTCCTCTCCAACGCGGTGAAGTTCTCCAACCGCGGCGGTCAGGTCACGTGCTCGGTCCGCCGCCAGGGGCGCCGCATGGCGATCGCCGTGCGGGACAATGGTATCGGCATTGCCGAAAAGGATCTCTGCCGCGTCGGCAGCCCGTTCTTCCAGGCCGAGACCGGCTATGACCGCAAGCAGGCCGGCACCGGCCTCGGACTCTCGGTGGTCAAGGGCCTCGTCGCGCTGCACGGCGGCCAGGTGATGATCGACTCCGATCTCGGCAAGGGGACCACCGTCACCGTTCTCCTGCCGATGCAGCCATCGCGCGATGGCGTCGAACCGATTTCCCGCGTTCTGGATGTCGACCAGATCCAGCGCGTGGCGCGGAGGGCATGACGCATGGCAGGACGCAAGACCCATGAAAAAACGGGACTTGTCGCCCTTCTGCTTCGGGGGGCCATCGGCAATCCGATGGCAACCGCCGGCGGCTTGATGATGACGGCGACCGCCATCGCCATCATGACCAATGCGCTCGCCTTGCAGCCAGGCGTCCATCCGGCACCGCTGTTCGTCGGCACCCGCCCCGTCGCGCTTGCAACGCCTGCCGTGACGCAGCCGCCGATATTGCGCTCTTCCGACGGATCCGCCGTCGGCGCCACCGACCACAGCCTGATTGCCGACATACAGCAGGGCCTCAAGGACTTCGGCTACTACAAGGGAGAAGTCGACGGCCTCGACGGTCCGCAGACCTCGCAGGCGATTCTCGCCTTCGAACGGGCTTTCCGCCTCACCCCGACCGGCGAGCCGTCGAACAACGTCTTGCTGGCCATTCGCTCCGTGCGGCCGAAGACCAGCCTCAACGGCGAGAGCCCCGTCGCGGCCGATCCGCTGACCGTGGCTTCGTTGCCGGCAAACGGCCGCGCCGCGCCCATGCCATGGCCGAAACCCGGCTCCACGGTCGCCCAGCCTGCGACCGCCGAAACCCAGCCGGCCGAAACCCAGCCAACCGATGTGTCGATGGATGGCATCGGCGATCTCATCGCCTCCGCCACGCCGACCAAGGCCCCCGCGAAACCGGCCGCCAGTGCCGCGCCTGCGGCGACGACCGCCGGCGACGCCAATCTGGCGCGCATCCAGCGCTCGCTGTCGCAGCAGGGTTTCGGCCCCGTCGCCATCGACGGCGTCATGTCCGCCGAGACGCGCGACGCCATCAAGCGCTTCCAGGCCTACTACAACCTGCCGCAAAGCGGGGCCATCGACGAGGCCTTCGTCGCCCAGCTCGTCAAGGTCGGCGGCCTCTAGTCACGCGCTTGTCACCGTTCAAGCCGGTGTCGACGCCGGGCAGCTCTTGCTCTCGGTGCGGCCCCGTGATTTGAACGATGGCTTCCGCTGTCGAGCATGGCCATGGCCCGCACCACGTCCGACTTTTTCGTCTCGGCCTACGTTCGCCGTCGCAACGACGGCGGCTTCTTCACGGCCGTCGTCGGCCGGGGAGCCGCCGAGGCCGGGGCCATCTTCGTCAAGGTATCGCGCCTCGACGGCACCGCCGATCTCTATGGACCGGCGCCGCAGATCTATCTGGACGACGTCGACCCATCGATGGCCGGCGGCCGAGTGTTCGAACAGTTGCTTGCCGGTGTGCCGGAGGCCGAGGTCGACAACCGCCTGCGGTCCGAGAGGCGCTTCGACAGCGACTGCTGGATCGTCGAAACCGAGGACCGACAGGGCACGTCGGATCTCGATATCATCGGAACCTGATCGTCAGGCCGCGTGTTTGCCTGTTGCCCCGCCGGCATCTTTGGGGATATCCCTCCAGCCGTTTTGCAGTTTTCGGAGCCTCCATGACCGAGATGAAGCCCCCTTGCGCCGAGAAGCGGCCCGTCGTGACGACCGTGCACGGCGTCGATCTCGTCGATGACTATGCCTGGCTTCGTGCCGACAACTGGCAGGACGTCCTGCGCGATCCCGACCTTCTCGATGCCGGCATCCGCGCCCATCTCGATGCCGAGAATGCCTTTTGCGACGCCTACATGGCCGACACCGTGCCGCTGCAGGCGGCGCTGGTCGCCGAGATGCGCGCCCGCATCCTCGAAGACGACTCTTCGGTTCCGCTTCCCGACGGTCCCTACGCCTACGCCAGCCGCTACCTTACCGGCGCCCAGCATCCGCGCCTCGTGCGCACGCTCCGCGATGGCGGACCGGAGGAACTGCTGCTCGATGCCGACGAACTGGCGCGCGACAAGTCCTATTTCAGCCTGGGCGGAGCCACCCACAGCCCGGACCACAAGCTACTCGCCTACAGCGTCGACGATACGGGCTCGGAGTTCCACGTCATTCGCATCCGCGATCTCGACGCCGATACCGACCTTCCCGACGAGATTCCCAACACCTCGGGCGGCGTCGCCTGGGCTGCCGACTCCAAGTCGTTCTTCTATACGTTCATCAACGACAACCACCGCACCGAGAAGGTGCTGCGACATGTGATCGGCACGCCGGCGTCTGAGGACACGGTGGTTTATGTGGAAGAGGACTCGGGCTTCTTCTGTGGCGTCGACAAGACACAGTCCGGCCGCTTCATCGTCATCGACTCGCACGACCACCAGACCTCCGAGGTTCGCCTGATCGACGCCACGGCGCCCGATAGCCCGCCTCGCCTCGTGACGGCGCGCGAAACCGAGGTCGAGTATTCGATCGAGGACGATGGCGACGACCGCGTCTACATCCTGACCAATGCCGACGGCGCCGAGGACTTCAAGATCGTCAACGCGCCGCTCAAGAACCCCGGGCGGGACAACTGGGTCGACGTCGTCGCCCATGAGCCGGGTCGTCTCATCCTGTCGATGTCGATCTTCCAGGGGCGCATGGTGCGGCTCGAACGGGTGGGCGGCCTGCCGCGCATCGTGATCCGCGAGCTGTCGAGCGGGCACGAGCATGCCATCGCCTTCCCCGAAGAGGCCTATTCGCTCGGCTTGTCGGGTTCCTTCGAGTTCGACACCAACGTCGTCCGCTTCACCTATTCCTCGCCCACCACGCCGGCGCAGGTCTACGACTACGACATGGCCACCGGCGAGCGCTTTCTGAGGAAGACCCAGGAGGTTCCGTCCGGCCACGAGCCTTCCGACTACGTGACGCGTCGCATCATGGCGCCGGCGGCCGACGGCGAAAGCGTGCCGGTCACCCTGCTCTATCGGGCCGACACGCCGCTCGACGGTTCGGCGCCCTGCCTGCTCTATGGCTACGGCGCCTACGGCATCGCCATTCCGGCCTCGTTCTCCACCCGCATTCTGTCGCTGGTGGATCGCGGCTTCGTTTATGCCATCGCCCACATCCGCGGCGGCAACGAGAAGGGGCATCGCTGGTATCTCGCCGGCAAGCGCGAGAACAAGCCGAACACCTTCAAGGACTTCATAGCCGCCGCCCACCATCTGGTCGCCGAGGGTTTCACCTCGGAGGGGCGCATCGTCGCCCATGGCGGCTCGGCCGGCGGCATGCTGATGGGTGCCGTCGCCAACATGGCGCCGTCGCTCTGGGGTGCCGTGCTGGCGGCCGTTCCCTTCGTCGACGTGCTCAACACCATGCTCGACGACACGCTGCCGCTCACGCCGCCGGAGTGGCCCGAGTGGGGCAACCCGCTCGACAACATCGCCGATTTCCAGCTGATCGCATCCTACAGTCCCTATGAGAACCTGATGACGCAGGACTATCCGCCGATGTTCGTGCTGGCCGGCCTCACCGACCCACGCGTCACCTACTGGGAGCCGGCGAAGTGGATCGCGCGCCTCAGGGCGCTCAAGACCGACGACAACCCGCAGGTGATGCACATCAACATGGACGCCGGTCACGGCGGGGCATCCGGACGCTTCGACGAGCTGAAGGAAACGGCGCTGGAGTATGCCTTCGCCCTGAAGGTGATGGGCAAGGCTAACTAACTCGTTTTGCTAATCGAAACGCGCATGGGAGCCATGAATCGACTCGTGGCTCATTGCCGCCATCAGGAAAAGTTCCTATCTATCTCGCATGCACCACCGCTGGGCGGCGATGCTCAGTTTTAGAACGCTCACTTTTCCTGAGAGGAGACGACCATGGCCTTCGAGCTGAATGACCTTCCCTACGCCTATGACGCGCTTGGCCCCTACATGTCGCGCGAGACGCTTGAGTACCATCACGACAAGCATCACCTTGCCTACGTGAACAACGGCAACAACCTGATCAAGGGTACCGAGTGGGAAGGCAAAAGCATCGAAGACGTGGTGAAGGGCTCTTTCGGCAAGAACCCCGCCCTCTTCAACAACGTTGCCCAGCACTACAACCACTTCTATTTCTGGCAGTGGATGAAGCCGAACGGCGGCGGTTCCATCCCCGGTGAGCTTCTCAAGAAGATCAACGAGGATCTCGGCGGTCTCGACAAGTTCCGCGCCGACTTCATCCAGGCCGGCATGACGCAGTTCGGTTCCGGCTGGGCCTGGCTGTCGCTCAAGGACGGCAAGCTCGTCATCTCCAAGACGCCGAACGGCGAGAACCCGCTGGTTGCCGGCGCTGCGCCGCTGCTCGGCGTCGACGTGTGGGAGCATTCCTACTACATCGACTACCGCAATCTGCGGCAGAAGTACCTCGAAGCCTTCTTCGACAACCTGGTCAACTGGGAGTTCGTCGCCGAACTCTATGCCAAGGCTGGCTGAGCTGGCATCGACCGCATCGCCGGTTGAGCGACGCGACGTTTTTTGGGGGTTCCGGCTCGTCCGGGGCCCCCATTTGTTTTTGAGCGATATATGTTGTTCGACGCACCGCGAGCCACTATCACTATCGTTGTGGGTACCGGAGTGGTTCGCACCAAGGTTATTGTTTCCACTTGAGCAACGATTTACGGGGCACCATGCCTAAGCTGACGGATTACATCGCTCGCACGATCGTCATCGTCGACGACAGCCCTCGCTTCAGGCGCTTCGTGGCCGGCATGCTCAATGAGTTCGGCTTTCACGATATTCACGAATTCTCCGACACCGATGCCGCCTTCGAATTTCTGACCGGCCGGCACGTCGATCTCGTCATGTCGGACCTCGGCATGGAGCCGATGGACGGATTCGCCTTTGCCGACCGCATCCGTCACGGCGGGGCCATCATCAATCGCATGGTGCCGATTCTCCTGATGACCGGGCACGCCAGCCGGCAGAACGTGCAGAAGGCGGTGATGGCGGGCATCGACGAAATCGCCGTCAAGCCGATGTCGTCGAACTATCTCGCCGAGCGTCTGCTGACGGTGTTCGGGCGGCCGAGGGTCTACGTGAAGACAGGATCTGGCTACTTCGGCCCCGATCGCCGGCGGCGCAACGATCCGACCTATCGGGGACCGGAGCGCCGCTCGGGCCAGCCGGCCGAAATCGTCTCGGAGGAACGGCTGCTCGTCATGCGAGAGGCCGCGTCCCTGCGAAACCGCGGCCTGCTGTCGGAGACGCCGGCGGAGATCCCGCTGCCTGAGAATCCCGGGTTCCTCATCACCCACATCAACTTCCGCCCCAAGACGAACGAGGCGGTCTACGGGGATCTCGTGGGCGCGCGGGCGAACCCCGTCGTTCCCGTCGTGGTCAAGCGCTCCAAGCGACCGCGCGGACCGTCGCAGCCGTCGCGCGGTAGCTGATCGTCAGCCACCGCCGGGGGCGCAGACCGCCGACCAGACCATGTAGTTGTACTCGCTCTGCATATTGTAGAGCCAGTTGCGGCAGAGCTTCTCCGTCCTGAAGCAGTAGCGCTCGGAGACGTCCTCGTATCTGGTCCAGCCGCTGTCGACTTCCTTGCGGCCGTGGAAATATCCCTGCCAGAGATTTGCGCCGGCCGCGCCTCCCGGACAGGCCAGGGGCTCCGTCGGTCTGGCGATGAAAGAGGCCGCCGTCGCCGAAGAGGCGGCACCGAGCGTGAGCGCGATCGTCAATCCCAGAAGCGTTGCCGTCCGCATGCTTTCCTCCTCGCATTCCGAGCGGCAAACCAACGCCGCATCCCCCTGAAATCCGCCGCCAAAGCGGCGTTTTCAAGGGGACGAGCCAGGAAATATGCGCCTCGTTCACGCGTGGGCGTAGGCCCAGTAGAGTTCGCGGGCGCGCCGGGTGACCGGTCCGACCGAGAACTCGCGGGTCTCGAACCGCAGGATCGGCGTCACTTTGCCATAATTGCCGGCCGCGAAAATCTCGTCGGCGGCAGCCAGGTCTTCCGTCTTCAGCACGCACTCGCGCACGTCGAAGCCATCGTCGCGCAAAAGCTTGATGATGCGCGACCGCGTGATGCCGGCGAGAAACACGCCCGTCGCGGCCGGCGTCATGACCACCCCGTCCTTGGCGATGAACAGGTTGGCCGTTCCGAGCTCGCAGACGTTGCCGAGCACGTCGAGCAGCACCGCGTTGTCGAAGCCCTTGGCCTTGGCCTCCAGCATGGCGCGGCCGTTGTTCGGGTAGAGACAGCCGGCCTTGGCGTTGACCAGCGCCGTCTCGGGCAGCGGCCGACGGTAGCGCGTGGTGGTGACGGCATACCCCTCGTCGAGCGAGGGAATGGGCGCCTCATAGAGACTGAGGCAGAAGCGGGTCGATGCAGCCTCCGGGGGCACCCCCATGAAGCCACCATCCTCGGCCCAATACATGGGACGGATGTAGAGCGCCGCATCGCTGGAGAAGCGGGCGAAGCCCTCGCGCGCCAGCGCCTCGATCTCTTCGGCCGGGCGCAGGGCTTCGAGGCCCATGGCAAGCGCGCTGCGATTGACGCGCTGGCAGTGAAGGTCAAGGTCGGGAGCTACGCCCTCGAAATAGCGGGCGCCGTCGAACACCGACGAGGCAAGCCAGGACGAGTGCGTCCTGACGCCCATGATCTGCACGTTACCCTCGTGCCATTCGCCGTCCAACCACGTCCAGGTCTGAGACCAAGCCACGATACTGTCCTTCCGTTTCTCGTTGCGTCCGCTGCCCCGTCGTCGCCGAACGCGGCGGCACGGCAACGGCCCGATGAAAACCCACCCCTCTGCAGGCTTTTCCGCATGTCTGTTTTGCCGGTTTCCAGATAACCGATATATCCGATACCAAAGTTGCGAAAGCCGCTGGATTCACGAATCGACGGCTGAGAGCGGAGACAGCGGCATGTACCATCCGATCTTCCTGTTCGATGCCTACGGCACGCTGTTCGACGTCCACTCGGCCGTCCGCCGGCACGCAGCCGAACTCGGACCGGACGCGCAGCGCCTGTCGGAGCTCTGGCGGGCCAAGCAACTCGAATACTCCTGGATCCGGTCAACCACCGGTGCCTACAAGGATTTCTGGGCGCTGACCAAGGACGCGCTCGATGCGGCCTTCGCCGTCTATCCTCAGGTCGATCCGAACCTGCGCGAAGCGTTGCTCGAGGCTTATCGCAGCTGCGACTGCTTTCCCGAGGTGCCGGCCGTTCTGCGCGACCTGAAGATCGCCGGGACCCGTATCGCCATCCTGTCGAACGGCAGCCCGCTGATGCTCAACCGGGCGATCCGTGCCGCGGGCCTCGGCGACATCATCGATGACGTGCTATCGGTGGATTCGATCGGCTGCTACAAGCCGGACACGCGCGTCTACGAAATGGCGACGACCCATTTCCGCGTCTTCCCCAGCGCCATCTCGTTCCAGTCGTCCAACCGCTGGGATGTGGCCGGCGGCTCGAAGTTCGGCTTCCGCACCGTCTGGATCAACCGAACCGGCGCGCTCGACGAATATCCCGACATGCGTCCGGCGGCAGAGCTGCCCGACCTCACCGGCCTGACCAAGCTCTGAACAGAGCGGCGCTCTAACGGTTTGTTTCGCAAGCATCATCCGAGGAATCCTCGTTTCACACCGGTCGGATGATGCGCTAGGGTCTAGAGCACCCGCCGATCAGGTTGAATCAACCTGATCGAAGAGCGGCTGTTCCAGGCCAAGGGTTCGGCGGTTTGGCCCGCTCCATCGCCGCCCAGGGGAGGCAGACATGACGGAGCTTCACGCGCTCGCCGCGGCAATCGGCCTGGTGCGAAACTGGTGGGACGTCGCCGGCAAGCCGCAGACGGTCAGCGACGAGGCGCTCGGCGCCATTGCGACCGCGCTCGGCTATCCGGCCGACAGCACGGCGGCCATTGCCCTCAGTCTCGCGCAGATCGAGGATGAACGGCGGCGACCGCCGACCCTGCTGGTGGCAGACGCGGGACAGCCCATTCCCCTGCCTCTGAGCCTTGCCCGTGCCGATCTCGTTGCCGAAGACGGCACAAGCCAGGCGCTCCGGATCGAGGGCGCCCATCTGCCGCCCATCGCCGAGCCGGGTTACTATCGCCTTGCCATCGGAGCGCACGAGGTTGCGCTCGCGGTCGCCCCACCCCGCTGTCACGGCCTCGACGCCGATCGCCGCGTCTGGGGCCCATCGGTTCAGATACCCTCGTTGCGGGGCCGCGTACCGCAGCCCTTTGGCCATTTCGGCCATCTCGACGACGCGGTGAAACAGTTTGCCGCCCTTGGCGCCGACGTGGTGATGATCAACCCCGTCCACGCCCTGTTCCCCGGCCATGGCATCGGCTTCAGCCCCTATTCGCCGTCGAGCCGGTTATTTCTCAACGGGGCAATGGGAGATCCGGCCCTGGTCGGCCTGCCGCCGCTGCCGCCGGGCGAGGATGGCGAGGCCCTGATCGACTGGGAAGGCGCTTTGCCAAAGCGTCTCGCCCAACTCAGGAAGGTGTTCGACGCGCTCGGCTCCGAGTTCCGGTCGCGCGTGGTCGGCGACAGCCTCGCCGAAGGCGACGCGCTCCGCCGTCACGCCATTTTCGACGCTCTCGACGTTCGCTTCCGGGCGCGCGGCCTCGACGGTTGGCGCACATGGCCGGCGCCCTTCCATGATCCCGACGGCGCGGCCGTCCGCCAGTTCGCGGCCGAGAACCCCGACGAGGTCACCTTCCATCTATTCGTCCAGTGGCTGGCCCACGAGAGCCTTGCTGCCGTGCAGGGCCACGCCAAGGCGGCAGGCATGGCGGTGGGGCTGTTGGCCGATCTCGCCGTCGGCGTCCACACCGGCGGCAGCGACAGCTGGAGCCTGCGCGACCACCTGCTCGACGGCCTTACCATCGGCGCGCCACCCGACCCGCTCGGCCCGCTCGGCCAGAATTGGATGCTCACCACCTTCTCGCCGCGCGGTCTCCGGGAGAGCGGCTATGCGCCGTGGATCGCCACGCTGCGGTCGGCCCTCAGCCGGGCTGGCGGGCTCAGGATCGATCATGCCTTCGGCCTGTCTCGCCTCTGGGTAATGCCGGAGGGGCGATCGTCGAGCGACGGCGCCTATCTCACCTATCCCTTCCATGACCTCACGCGACTGGCGGCGCTCGAATCGCACCGGGCCAAGGCGCTGATCGTTGCCGAGGATCTCGGCACCAAGCCGGGCGGCTTTGCCGAGGCGATCGATGCCACGGGCATGCTGGGAATGCGGGTTCTGTGGTTCGAGCGCGCGCTCGATCACGGCTTCATCGGACCGCAGGACTATCCGCCGGATAGCGTCGCCATGACCGGCACTCACGACACCACCACCGTCGCCGGCTGGTGGACCGGGCGCGATCTCGATTGGGCCGACGAGCTCGGCCGTCTTCCGGTCGACTCCAATCGCGAACGCGAAGACGAACGACGCGCCTGGGATCGCGGGTTGCTGTGGGCGACATTCGGCGGCAGCGAGCCGCGCCCGGCACCCGAGGAGCCTGCCCCGGTGGTCGAGGCGGCGCTCCGTCACATCGGACGGGCACGATCGCACATCGCCCTCGCGCCGCTTGAAGACATCCTGGCACTGGAGGAGCAACCCAACCTGCCCGGCACCATCAACGAGCACCCCAACTGGCGCCGTCGCATGGAGGCACCGCTTGAGGATCTGCTCGCCCAGCCCGATACCGCCCAGCGGATCGACACGCTGGTCGAGGCCCGCAAGGAGCCGCCAGCCGGGTGGTAGACGCAGGACGCGCAGCATGAAGGTCAGACCCGCCGAGCCGGCGGATTCCGAGGGCATGAGCATCGTCCTTCAGGAAATCCTCGCCCTTTGGAAAAGCGACCGGCCCTGCTCGGCGGGGCATGTCCGCTCGTTCTATGTCGAACATCCCGACCGGATCGAGTGTTCGGTCGCAGTGTCGGACGATGGAGCCATTCTCGGCTTTCAGTCCCTGAAGATTGCCAAGGACGGCAGCGGCTGGAACGTGCCGACGGGCTGGGGGATCATCGGGACCTATGTGAAGCTCGCAGCGGGCCGCCAAGGCATCGGCAAGGCCCTGTTCGCGGCCACGCGACAGGCCGCCCGGGCTGCGGCGATGGCGCGCATCGACGCCACGATCGACGAGACCAATGCTCTTGGCCTTGCCTATTACGAGGCAATGGGCTTTCGGACCTATCGTCGCCAGTCCGGGATGATTTCAAAGGTCTACGCCATATCTCCTAAGGCCGACGCCGACATTGCCGGCGCCTGTGCTTGAAGATTCGTTTCGGCGGCCTTCTACTTCAGCAGACTTCCCAGCACGCCGCGCACCAACGCCCGACCGATCTGCGAACCGACCTGGCTCGATACCGAGCGCACCACCGACTTGATGGCAGCCTCCGCCACCGTCTGCCGGCCACCGTAGCCGTAGGTGTCGCGGCGGGCGGCACGTTCCTCGCGCTCCTCGCGGCGGCGACGCTCGGCGGAACTCTCATATTCGTCGAGGTGGGGCCGACGGGGCTCGTCATAGCCACTTTCGGGCACCGGCGCGCTCGGCCGGCTGCGGCTCCAGCCGAAGTCGGGCACGCTGAAGCCGGGGCTCTCGCGCTTCGTGCGCGGCGGATCGACCGGATCGTGGCGCTGCTGGGCGCCGCTGGCACGGGCTTTCAGCACCTCGAAGGCCGACTCCCGATCGACCGCCTCGTCATAGACGCCACGGAGAGGGCTCGCCGCCATCAGCGCCGCCCGCTCCTCGTCCTTGAGCGGCCCCAGCCGCGACGACGGCGGCCTGATCAGGGTACGCTCGACGATCGACGGCACGGCCTTGCCCTCGAGCATGGAGACCAGCGCCTCGCCCTGCCCGAGCTCGGTGATGGCGGTGAAGGTGTCGAAGGCAGGGTTGGGCCGGAAGGTTTCCGCCGCCACCTTCACCGCCTTCTGCTCGCGCGGCGTATAGGCGCGCAGCGCGTGCTGCACGCGGTTGCCAAGCTGGGCGAGCACGCTCTCGGGAATATCCAGCGGGTTCTGGGTGACGAAATAGATGCCGACGCCCTTGGAGCGAATCAGCTTGACCACCTGCTCCACCTTGTCGACCAGCGCCTTCGGCGCCTCGTCGAACAGCAGGTGGGCCTCGTCGAAGAAGAAGACCAGCTTGGGCTTGTCGAGATCGCCGACCTCCGGCAGTTCCTCGAACAGCTCCGACAACAGCCACAACAGGAAGGTGGCGTAGAGGCGCGGCGTCTGCATCAGCTTGTCGGCGGCAAAGACGTTGACGGCGCCTCGGCCGTCACCGGTCACCTGCATCAGATCGGAGATCTGCAAGCCCGGTTCGCCGAAGAAATGGTTTCCACCCTGCTGCTCGAGCACCAGGAGTTGCCGCTGGATGGCCCCGACCGTCGCCTTGGCAACGTTACCGTAGCTCGTCGCTACCGCGTCGGCATTCTCCGAGACGTAGACGAGCAGCGACCGCAGGTCCTTGAGGTCGAGCAACAGGAGACCTTCGTCGTCGGCCACCTTGAAGACGATATTGAGTACGCCCTCCTGGGTCTCGTTGAGCTCCAGGAGACGCGACAGCAGGAGCGGCCCCATCTCGGACACCGTCGTGCGAACCGGATGACCCTTCTGCCCGAACAGGTCCCAGAAGACGGTCGGCGCGGCCCTGAGCTGGTACTCGTCGGAGAAGCCGATCGTTCGCGCCCGCTCTTCGAGGAAATCCTTCGCCTCGCCAGGAGCGCCGATGCCCGAGAGATCACCCTTCACATCGGCACAGAACACCGGCACGCCGGCATCCGACAGGCCCTCGGCCAACACCTGCAACGTCACCGTCTTGCCGGTGCCGGTGGCGCCCGTGATGAGACCGTGCCGGTTGGCGAGCTTCAGCGTCAGATACTCCGGCTTCGTGCCCGTTCCCAGATAGACCTTGCCCTCTTCCAGCATGCACGGCTCCTTCCCGGTACGCTTGGCCCTGAACAGGCTTTTACCCGGCCCGGGGTTCCCTCTCAACGCCCTCGAAGGACGGAGGCGTTCCTCCAGGCACCAACGAAAAGGCCCGTCGGCGAACCGGCGGGCCTTGGTCATGCTATCGCGAAATGACTTCAGCTGGCGAGCGAGATCTGCCCGTAGCGCAAAGCCTCGACGACCGCCTGGGTCTTGTTGGTGGCATCGAGCTTCTCGCCGGCATTCTGGAGATGGGCGTGCACGGTTCGCTGAGAGATGTTGAGGCTTTCGGCGATGTCCTGGGCTGTCATGCCGAGCGCCGTCAGCTCCAGAACCCGCCGTTCGCGCGCCGACAGGTCGCCGGGACGGGAGTCCATGAGATAGCCGAGGGCTCTCAGGCGACGGAAAGCCTGGTTGCAGAGGAAGTCGAAGGCGACGAGATCGAGCTCCGTCAGCGACAGAGACTCGCCGAGGCCGATGACCGCTGCCTGATATGGCGGGATCGAGGTAATCGGCACCGCCACGATGCGAGCGGACGCCTCGGGGCCTGCCGCGGCCACCAGATCGGAATGACCGGAAATGCTGACACCGTCGATGAGGCAGGGCCGATGGGCGACGCGGCAGCGCTCCAACACGGGGTCGCCCTTCGAGATCGTGATGAGCTGTCCGCGCTCGGAGCGAATGTCTGGCCAGCGGATGTGAAGTACCAATGGCTCGACCGGGCGACCCGGCATCGGCAGGCCCGAGATCAGCACATGGCTGGCACCATGTCCCAAAAGGCGGCGCTCGATGACTTCGAAAATCTTGTTCGCGCTTGAGTATGTGCGGAGGCCGACTGCGTCCGCGAGGATGTCATCAGGCGTATTCATGGTTTCGACCTACCTCCAGGCGCCCTAAAGGTCGTTAGTTCGGCATATGCGCCAACAGCCTTTTGCCGCTTTTCGCATTAAAACGCATGACCACCCGAACAGGTTCCTTCTAGAGCACATTGGAAGCCAGATAAAGGCTCTGCGAGCAAAAGCGGACAATATCACACGAATTGTTATGCCATTTCCCGCAAAAAATGCATCTGGGATTCATTTATCCTACCTTAAGGCGACATATAAACTTTCGTATCGCTCCATTTTTAATGGAATTAAGACAGTCATCCGAGACTGTTTCTCAGTATCAACTTTCGAGTTGAAATTTATCGATAGATTACATCAAAATTTCTAAATGTATTATCCGAGAAACAAACGCATATACGAACGCGCCGCACCCAGTTTCAATTACCTGACCGGCCGCCTTTCTTTCTCATAGATTGGAAAACACGTCCTCTGATTACACTCGTGCATTTTACCACCCAGAATTTTGGAAAGACAGGGGGTGGTAAAGCCTATCGCGTAGAAAAACTTACCCACCGGCAAATCTCTATACCAACGGCAACCCAATCGGACTTGTCGCAGGACAAACCAACCGGCGAAAACCCGGGCCACGCCGGACACCGCTCCACCCCCATGATCGCCTTTGCGCCTCTCGGGGCTCGTCTCATCGACGAGGAATGGCCTATAAGGGGCTACCTTGGTTGGAGACACCGATGTCCGTTCATTCCGTTCTATCCCGCGTCGATACCGACTTTCCCAAAAGCCTCGACCGTCTGTTCGATTTCCTGCGCATTCCCTCGATTTCCGCCGATCCGTCCTACAAGGACGAGTGCGCGCGCGCCGCGGCGTGGCTGGTGAACGAGCTGACCGCGCTCGGCTTCGATGCGTCCGTACGCCCCACGCCCAAGCATCCGATGGTGGTCGCTCACTACACCAAGGCCGGCCCGGACAAGCCCCACGTGCTGTTCTACGCGCATTACGACGTGCAGCCGGTCGATCCGCTGGAGCTCTGGGATTCGCCGCCCTTCGAGCCGGTGGTCAAGAAGCTCGCCGACGGCAGCGAACGCATCCTCGCGCGCGGCGCCCAGGACGACAAAGGCCAGTTGATGACCTTCCTGGAAGCCTGCCGGGCCCTGATCGCCGAGACGGGCACGCTTCCGGTCAACGTCACCTTCTTCTCGGAAGGCGAAGAGGAATCGGGCTCGCCCTCGATGATTCCCTTCCTCGAGGCCAACAAGGACGAACTCTCCGTCGATGTGGCGCTCGTCTGCGACACCGAGATGTGGGATCGCAAGACGCCGGCCGTCACCACCATGCTGCGCGGCCTGGTCGGCGAGGAGATTTCCCTCCGGTGCGCCAGCCACGACCTCCACTCGGGCTCCTTCGGCGGCGCGGCGCTCAATCCGCTGCATGTGCTGACGAAAATACTCGGCGACCTGCATGACGACCAAGGCCGCGTCACGGTTCCCGGCTTCTATGATGGCGTCACCGACATCCCGCCGGAACTGCGCTCCAACTGGGACAGCCTCGGCTTCGACGCCACAGCCTTCCTCGGCGGCGCCGGCTTGACGACGCCGGCCGGCGAGGTCGACCGCACCGTGCTCGAAAAGATCTGGTCGCGCCCGACCTGCGAGATCAACGGCCTTGCCGGCGGTTATGCCGGCCCCGGCTTCAAGACGGTGCTTCCGGCCACGGCAGAAGCCAAGGTCTCCTTCCGCCTCGTCGCCGGACAGGACCCGGACAAGATTCGCACCGCCTTCCGCCAGTATGTGACGGATCGGCTGCCGCCCGACGCCAAGATCGAGTTCCGCGAGCACGGCGGCAGCCCGGCAGTTCACCTTGCCCTCGACGGCGCCGCCATGGGCAAGGCGCGCGCCGCGCTGGAGGCGGAATGGGGCAAGGCGCCGGCGCTCGTCGGCTCTGGCGGCTCCATTCCGGTGGTCGGTCATTTCAAGTCGATTCTCGGCATGGACAGCCTGATGATCGGCTTTGGCCTCGACGACGACCGCATCCACTCCCCAAACGAGAAATACGAGGTCTCGAGCTACCACGGCGGCATTCGTTCGTGGGTTCGCGTCCTCGACGCCCTCGCCTCCTGAGGCAGTGTAAGCGACGCCGGCAATGCGTTTTGCCGGCGTCGACCGAGCCGTCCTCCACGGCGTTCGCAGAGGGGGCTGCTTTCAATGGATGAGTGTTTGAACCGGCTCATTGCGCATTGACGAGGGAATTGCATAGCCTTATTGAGTGAAAAAAATCATTTGGAAGGCTGGACCCCTCAATGAAGATCACCTTGCGGACGGTCGCCGAGGCGGCTGGCGTTAGTGTGGCGACAGTCGATCGCGTGCTGAACAGGCGCGACGGCGTTCGTTCGGTGACCATCGAGAAGGTGGAAAGCGCCATCCGCCAGCTGGGCTACGCGCCCTCGAGCCTCGCCGGCCGCGTGCAGCCGACCACCAGCCATTTTGCCTTCGTTCTGCCGCGCGGTCACAATCCGTTCTTCGAGGCGCTCGAAACAGCCATTCAACGTCTGGGCGACTGGCTCCCCTACAAGGGAGCCAGCTTCGACATCCGCCATGTCGACGTCTTTGATGGTGAGGCCCTCGCCGAAGCGTTGAGGGAAATTCGGCAAGATAGCTATGCAGGCATCGCCGTCGCGGCGCTCGATCATCCCGCGGTGCGCGAGGCGATCAACGCATTGAAGTCCGACGGCGTCTCGGTGGTTACGCTGGTGTCGGACGTTCCCAGCTCCCGTCGCGATCGTTTCATCGGCATCGACAACACGGCCGCCGGCCGGACCGCCGGTTCGCTGATCGGCCGCTTCCTGCCAAGCCATTCGGGCAAGGTGGCACTGGTGGCCGGTTCGCTCGCGCTGCGCGATCACGCCGAGCGGCGGTTCGGCTTCGAGCAGGTGATCGCCCAGGACTTCCCCGAGGTTCACGTCATTGCCCTGCGCGAGGGGCGGGACGACCCGACCCGCGTTCACAAGCTGGTCGAGGACCTTCTGCGCCAGCACACCGACCTTGCCGGCATCTACAATGCCGGTGCCGGCAATGCCGGCGTCATCTCTGCGCTCGAAGCTAGCGGGCGAGCACGCGACATCGTCTACATCGCCCATGAGCTCATCGAGGAAAACCGCGAAGCGTTGGTGAGAGGGACCATCGACGCGGTGATCAACCAGGACCCAGGTCATGAAGTGCGGTCGGCTGCCCGCGTGCTTCTGTCGCTGACGTCGGACTGGCAGATCATCGACGAGCAGGAGCGCATCCGCATCGACATCTTCCTGCGCGACAATCTCCTGTAGCGCCGGCCCCGAAACACGCCTGATCTTAAGCAATATTGGGAGGAGCCCATGACCACCTACCTCGGCCTCGACATCGGCACATCGTCGGTGAAAGCCGTTCTCGTCGGCGATGGCGAGAAGATCATCGCCACCGCTTCGGCCTCGCTCGAAGTGTCCCGGCCGCATGCCGGTTGGTCCGAGCAGGACGGCGACAGCTGGATTGCCGCGACCCAAAGCGCCATCGACCAGCTCAAGATCAGCCATCCCAAGGAGCTTTCCGCCGTGGCCGGCATCGGCCTGTCCGGCCAGATGCATGGCGCGACCCTGCTCGACAAGGCCGACAAGCCACTCCGCCCCGCCATTCTCTGGAATGACGTGCGCTCGGCCGTCGAGTGCGGCGAGCTCGAGGCCCGCTGCCCCGACCTGCGCGCCATCGCCGGCAACATCGCCATGCCCGGCTTCACCGCGCCGAAGCTCGCCTGGGTGAAGAAGCACGAGCCGGAGCTGTTCGCCAGGACGGCCAAGGTGCTGCTGCCCAAGGACTACGTCCGGCTCTGGCTGACCGGCGACTACGTGTCCGACATGTCGGATGCCGCCGGCACGCTGTGGCTCGACGTCGGCAAGCGCGCCTGGTCGAAGGAGCTTCTCGCCGCCACCGACCTGACGCTCGACCATATGCCGCGCCTCGTCGAGGGCACGGAGTCCTCCGGCGCGCTGCGCGCCGAGCTGGTGTCGCGCTGGGGCATCGTCAAGGCGCCGGTGGTGGCCGGCGGTGGTGGCGACAACGCGGCGAGCGCCGTCGGCATGGGCGCCGTCAAGCCCGGCGCCGCCTTCGCTTCGCTCGGCACGTCGGGCGTGCTGTTCGTCTCCAACGCCTCCTTCTCGCCCAACACCGAGGGGGCCGTGCACGCCTTCTGCCACGCTGTTCCCGGCACTTGGCACCAGATGGGCGTGATCCTGTCGGCCACCGACAGCCTGCAGTGGCTGTCGCATCTTCTGGAAACGCCGGCACCGGAGCTGACCAAGGGCCTCGATCCGAAGCCGGCCAAGCCGTCGCCCGTCACCTTCCTGCCCTACCTTTCCGGCGAGCGCACGCCGCACAATGACGCCGCCGCCCGTGGCGTATTCGTCGGCCTCAGCCACACCTCCGGCCGCGCCGAGCTGACGCAGGCGGTGCTGGAAGGCGTCGCCTTCGCCTTCCGCGACTGCCTGCGCGTGCTCAACGACGCCGGCACCGACATCGATCGCGCCTTCGCGGTCGGCGGCGGTTCGCGTTCGGAAGCCTGGCTGCAGATCATGGCCGCCGTGCTCGACCGTCCGCTCGACATCACCGCCGAAGGCGACTACGGCGGCGGCTTCGGCGCCGCCCGCATGGGCCGCATCGCCGCCACTGGCGACGATCCGTTCGAAACGCTGACCCCGCCGCCGGTGGCCCGCACCGTCGAGCCGGACAAGGCGCTCGTTGCCGCCTATGCCGACCGCTACGCCAAGTATCGCGCGCTCTACCCGGCCGTCCGGAACGTGCTCGCCTGAGTTTCCCCATCAGAGTTACAAAAAGAGAGGAAAGACTATGACCCACCCGTTCTGGGGCAACATCAAGCCCGTCAAGTATGAGGGGCCGGAAAGCCGCAACCTGCTCGCGTTCCGTTACTACAACAAGGACCAGGTGGTTCTCGGCAAGCGCATGGAAGACCATCTGCGCTTCGCCGTCGCCTACTGGCACTCCTTCGCCTGGGGTGGCGGCGATCCGTTCGGCAACGGCACGTTCCTGCGTCCGTGGTTCAACGGCTCCGACGAGCTGGAGCTGGCCAAGGTGAAGGCCGACGTGGCCTTCGACCTGTTCCAGTTGCTCGGCGTGCCCTTCTATTGCTTCCATGACCGCGACGTGGCGCCGGAAGGCAAGACGCTTGCCGAATCCAACAAGAACGTCCGCGCCATCGCCGACATCTTCGCCAGGAAGCAGGAAGAGACGGGCATCAACCTCCTGTGGGGCACGGCCAACCTGTTCTCCAACCGCCGCTTCATGGCGGGTGCCGCCTCCAATCCCGATCCGGACGTGTTCGCCTATTCGGCGGCGCAGGTGAAGAACGTCTTCGACATCACCAAGGAGCTCGGTGGCCAGAACTACGTGCTGTGGGGCGGCCGCGAGGGCTACGAGACGCTGCTCAACACCGACCTCAAGCAGGAGCAGGACCAGCTCGGCCGCTTCCTGACCATGGTCGTCGACTACAAGCACAAGATCGGCTTCAACGGCGCCATCCTGATCGAGCCGAAGCCGAAGGAGCCGACCAAGCACCAGTACGACTTCGACGTCGCCACGGTGTACTCCTTCCTGAAGGCCTACGGCCTTGAGAAGGAAGTCAAGGTCAACATCGAGCAGAACCACGCTATCCTCGCCGGCCACAGCTTCGAGCACGAACTGGCGCTCGCCAGCGCTCTCGGCATCTTCGGCTCGGTCGACCTCAACCGCGGCGACGATCGCCTCGGCTGGGACACCGATCAGTTCGGCATGAACGTGCCCGAGCTGACGCTGGCCATGCTGGAGATCATCAAGGCGGGCGGCTTCACCACCGGCGGTCTCAACTTCGACGCCAAGGTTCGCCG
>Ga0206117_100326_pt1 | contig 59231 bp, 55 predicted proteins | sample 3A5Ametagenome_FD_177997 | JGI IMG/M metagenome (GOLD analysis project Ga0206117, IMG submission 177997) | Enriched microbial communities from leaf-cutter ant dump, University of Wisconsin, Madison, United States - 3A5A | ecosystem: Environmental > Terrestrial > Nest > Insects nest > Nest dump... | reverse complement strand
CGGCGGGCTGGCCACCTGGCAGGCCCAGGCGATCATCCGCGGACTGCGGGGCCTGGACTGGCGCGGCATGGACATGGTCGAGGTGCTGCCGGCCTACGACCACGCCGAGATCACGTCGCTGGCCGCGGCAACGATGGTCTGGGAATACCTGGCGCTGGTCGGCGGCTGAGCACAAACCGTCGTACCGGCCACGGGATCCACCACATGCTGAAACTCGACCACCTGACCATCGTTGCCCCGACCCTGGCCGAGGGCGTGGCGCATGTGCGGTATTGCCTGGATCTCGACGTGCCGTTCGGCACGCGGCATCTCTATATGGGCACCCACAACCACCGGCTTCAGCTCGGCGGTGCGGTCTATCTTGAAATCGTGGCGCTCGACCCGGACGGGGTGGCGCCCGGCCGGCCACGCTGGTTCGGACTGGACGACCAGGCCCGGGTGCGGGCCGATTGGGATGCGGGCCGCCGGCTGCGCGGCTGGGTCGCGGGCACGGATCGGATCGACCGGGTCGTGGCCGGCTGGCCCGCGATCTTCGGCGACAAGGTATCGTTGCCCTTCGCCGCGCCGGTGTTCGATTTTGCCATCCCGGCCGACGGATCGCTGCCGCTGGACGGCGCGGCGCCATCGCTGATCGACCGCCGCGGCGCCCCCGAGCCGAAGGCGTCGATTCCCGATCTGGGCGCCCGTCTGCGGTCGTTCACGCTGGAACATCCCGATCCCGAGCCGATCGCGGCCCTTTATCGCGATCTGTCGATCCCGGAGTCGCCGACCGTCGTTGCCGGGCCCGAACTGCGCTATGCGGCGTGGATCGAGACGCCGGATGGCTTGCGACTGCTAAGCTGAGCTTTTGCAGCATAAAATGCTGCGTGACGCGCTGCAGGCAATTTTTCTGCGGTATTCCGCAGTAGCGAAATTATCACTTGCATCACGTGGCGTTTGGCCTAAATACCGTTCCCAGACGCAATCGCACGTGCCCCCGGCCACTGGCGCTGCCACCGAGTTTCTGGCATGCAACCAGGTCAAGCAACGACGTAACGCGTCCTGTTCGGTAGAACCGGTCAACCGTGGGCCGGGTCCCTTATGGGAGGTGGATATGATCGCGCCGGGACACAGTACAGGGTCTCCCTGACAACTCGCGCGCCGCTGGCCTGAACGACTGAGCACCGCAATCGCGGTGGGACGTCGTCTCGACTGCCATCGGCATACCCCGACATCGTCGTCCGACTGAACCCCTTGGGCCATCGCGCCCGAAGTGTCTGTCTGACATGGTTTCGCCGTCACCGGTCCCCTGGGCCGGTGCGCCTGTCGTTGGAGCTTGACCGATGACCAGCCGCCGTTTCCGCCTCGCCGTTGCCCCCGTCCGCCGTCGTGCCGATGCGGCCCCCCGGCCGCAGCTGACCGTCGATGCGGTCGTCGCGTCGGAGCGTCCGACCGATCCGCTGCACTGCCTGCGTCCGGCCGCCCTGGCCGAGGCGGCGGCGGCGTTCGTCGAGGCGTTCCCCGGCGATGTCCTGTATGCCGTCAAGTGCAACCCGGAGCCGCGCGTGCTGCGTGCCCTGTGGGCGGGTGGCGTGCGTCACTTCGACTGCGCCTCGCCGGCCGAGGTCGCGCTGGTCCGCAGCCTGTTTGCCGATGCGGCGATCCACTACATGCACCCGGTCAAGGCGCGCCCGGCGATTCGCGAGGCCTATGGCCGTCACGGCGTCCGCGACTTCTCGCTCGATTCGGCCGAGGAGCTGCAGAAGATCCTGGACGAGACGCAAGGGTCGGGCGAACTCGGCCTGTTCATCCGCCTGGCCCTGCCCAAGGGGTCGGCGGTCTATGACCTGTCGGGCAAGTTCGGCGCCGAGATGGCCGATGCCGTGGCCCTGCTGCGCGCCGCGCGGCCGCACGCCCGCACGCTGGGGCTGTGCTTCCACGTCGGCTCGCAGTGCCTGGATCCCGTCGCCTATGCCCGCGCCATCGCGCTGGCCGGCGAGGTGATCAAGGCCGCCGGTGTCGCGATCGACGTGATGGACGTGGGCGGCGGTTTCGCAGTCAGCTATCCGGGCGTCACGCCCCCGCCGCTCGGTGCCTACATGGCCGAGATCGAGGCGGCGGTCGAGCGCCTGGACCTGCCTGTCATGCCGCGGCTGTGGGCCGAGCCCGGCCGTGCCCTGGTGGCCGGCGGTACCTCGGTCGTCGTCCAGGTCCAGCATCGCCGCGGCGACCAGCTGTTCATCAACGACGGCGTCTACGGCAGCCTGTCGGATGCCGGCGTGCCGGCCTTCAAGTTCCCGGTGCGGCTGATCCGCGACGGGCGCGCCGTGCCGGTCGAGGAAGGGGCGGAACGCGGTTTCGTGTTCTTCGGCCCGACCTGCGACAGCGTCGACCGGATGAACGGCCCGTTCCCGCTGCCCGACGACGTGCGCGAGGGCGACTGGATCGAGATCGGCCAGCTGGGGGCCTATGGCGCCTCGCTGCGCACCGCGTTCAACGGTTTCGACCAGGCCCGCCTGGTCGAGGTCGCGGATCGCCCGATGCTGGAGACCCCGGGCCTCGCCCTGGTCGCCTGAGTGAAGTAATAGTACTGTCATTGCCGTGTCACACCGCGCCCCTAAACGGGCGCGGTGGGGCCGACTATTGTTCTTGAAGGAGAAGGAAGATGAAGCACTGCGCGTTCTCAGGCCGTCTGGTCATGGTCGGGTTCGGCTCGATCGGGCAGGGTGTCCTGCCGCTGATTCTGCGGCATATCGACATGCCGCGCGAGCAGATCACCATCGTTACGGCGGAAGAACGCGGTCACGACGTTGCCGATGAATTCGGCATCAAGTTCGTGAAGCAGGCTTTGACCCGCGAGAACTACAAGTCGGTGCTGGCCCCGCTGCTGGGCGAGGGCGACTTCCTGTGCAACCTGTCGGTCGACGTCTCGTCGGTTGCGCTGATCCATTATGCCCAGGAAAAGGGCGCCTTCTATATCGACACCTGCATCGAACCCTGGCTGGGCGGTTATACCGACCCGTCGCTGACCGCATCGCAGCGGTCGAACTATGCGCTGCGCGAATCGGCGCTGGCGCTGGTCGAGCAGTACAAGGGCGGCCCGACCGCGGTGCTGACCCACGGCGCCAATCCGGGCATGGTGTCGCATTTCGTCAAGGAAGCGCTGCTCAACATCGCGCGCGATACCGGCCGCGAAACCGCCGTGCCGGCCGATCGGGACGGCTGGGCCGCGCTGGCCAAGGACCTGGGCGTCAAGGTCATCCACATCGCCGAGCGTGACACGCAGCTGGCCAATGTGCCCAAGCAGCGCGACGAATTCGTCAACACCTGGTCGATCGACGGTTTCGTCGGCGAAGGTTGCCAGCCGGCCGAGCTGGGCTGGGGCAGCCACGAAAAGGCCCTGCCGGCCGACGGCCGCCGCCATGATTTCGGCTGCGATGCGGCAATCTACCTGCAGCGTCCCGGCGCCTCGACCCGCGTGCGCACCTGGACGCCGGGCGAAGGCCCCTTCCACGGCTTCCTGATCACGCATAACGAAGCCATTTCGCTGGCCGACTATCTGACGGTCAAGGAGGGCTCGTCCGTGGCCTATCGCCCGACCGTGCACTACGCCTACCACCCCAGCGACGACGCCGTGCTGTCGGTCCACGAAATCGCCGGCAAGAACTGGGAAATGCAGTCGCGCAAGCGCCTGATGATGGACGAGATCATCTCGGGCGTGGACGAACTGGGCGTGCTGCTGATGGGCCACGAAAAGGGCGCCTACTGGTACGGCTCGGTCCTGTCGATCGACGAGGCGCGCAAGCTGGCGCCGCACAATAATGCCACCAGCCTGCAGGTCACCGTCGCGGTGCTGGCCGGCATGATCTGGGCGATCGAGAATCCGCGCCGGGGCCCCGTCGAGGCCGACTACCTCGACCATGCCCGCATCATGGAAATCTCGCGCCCCTATCTGGGCCAGATGGTCGGGGCCTACTCGGACTGGACGCCCCTGCAGGACCGCGGCAAGCTGTTCGCCGAGGACATCGACACCGACGACCCCTGGCAGTTCAAGAACTTCCGCGTCGTCTGACGCCAGGTCGGAATAAGTCGAAAGGGGCCCGTCGGCGGCAAGGTCATCCTTGCTGGTCGACGGGCCCCTTGTCCTTTATGCAGTCCTCGAACGCGTCGCCCACGATCTCGGCCTTCTCGACCGGCGATGTGGGGCGGCCGCTGGCCTCTTCCTTGCGGATCAGTTCGATCGCCTCCTGCTCGCACCGCGTGCGCAGGGCCTCGACCTCCTCGTCGGTCAGGTGTTCGATGCCGATGAAGCGGTTGCGCGCGGCGGTGACGCGGATCAGTTCGTCAAGCTTGGCCTGAATGGCCGCGCCATCGCGGTTCTGGGTGTTCTGGATCAGGAACACCATCAGGAAGGTGACGATCGTGGTGCCGGTGTTGATCACCAGCTGCCAGGTATCGGAAAAGCCGAATACCGGCCCGCTGCAGCCCCAGGCGATGATGGCGATGCAGCACAGGACGAAGGCTATCGGGCGTCCCGCCGCATAGGCTACGGCGTTGGAAAACTTGGTGAACCAGAGAGACCCACCCATGACGCGCTCCACAAGGACATGATGTCACGTCCAAACGTGTAAGCGTCGAATAGGTTGCCGGGTCGGTCTGCCTCAGATCTTGGCGAAGGACGCCACGACCATCACGATGCACGCGATCAGGCCGGCATAGACCGAATCGACCGCGACCGCGGTCCAGGGCTGCTTCTTGGTGCGCCGGAACGCGACGCTGGCGACGACGGCCAGGGCCAGCAGGGCAAGGACGGCATAATAGACGGTGAGAGACATCATCCACTCCAGAAAGGCGCGGGATGATAGGTCGCCGGTCCGCCCAAGGCAATCCGTCCGTTCAAGGCAATTCTAGTCTGCCGCTTCCGCCGTATCCGGTGCAGGGTCCGGGTTTTCGGTTCCCGCGGGCGGCCCCAGGGGCTGCCAGCCGTTGGGTGTCAGCGCTTCCAGCGGCTGGTAGGTGCGCTTGTAAGCCATCTTGCGGCTTTGGCCGATCCAGTAGCCGAGATAAACGTAGTCCAGCCCCTGGGACTGGGCGGTGGCGATGGCCGCCAGCACCATGAAGCAGCCGGGGCTGCGCCCTTCGGCGGCAGGTTCGAAGAACGAATAGACCAGCGACTGCCCATCCGACATCCGATCGGTCAGGCAGACGCCGAACAGGCGGCCGTCGGCCTCGCGATATTCCGCCAGATGGGTCGAAACCGGGCTGTCCTCGATCATCGCGCGATAATCGGCGAAATCCATGTCGGCCATGCCGCCGCCGGCGTGGCGGGACATGACGTAGCGGCGGAACAGCGCGTAATGCTCGCGCGTCGCATAGGGCGGCACCAGCCGCATGGTCACGCCGCTGTTCTTGCGCCAGATGCGCCGCTGGGTGCGGTTGGGGACGAAGCCGCCGACCAGGACGCGGACCGGTACGCAGGCATTGCAGTCGTCGCAGGCCGGCCGATAGGCCAGGTCCTGGCTGCGCCGGAAACCCGCGTGGCTCAGCGCTTCGTGCAGGCGATCGGGATCGTCGCCCGTGAGCAGGGTGACGACCTTGCGCTCCATCCGGTCCGGCAGATAGGGGCACGGCGTCGGTGGTGTCGCAAAGAAGTGTCGCAGGGGTATCTGCACCCGATGTTTCACGCCGTCTGCCCTTTCCGGCGGCCGCGGCCCTTCATGAGAACCCAGCTTATCGCATCGGGGTTAAGGGACAAGACCCCCGATCGGCCGCCGCCATCCGGTGACCACCGCCACTGCGGGTTGACCAGGGGTTGCGATAAAGCTGGGGTTGACTGAACCAGCTTTCAATGTTGGTTAACCGCTAGAGCATAGCGTGGTACGCACCATGAGCGTTGACGGCACCAGAAGGGACATGGCCAGCGGGGCGACCACGGCACTTCGGCGCCAGATGGCCGCGACCCTCGACATGGCCGCGCAGGTCATCGACGCGACCATTCGCGAACGCGCCCTGCGGCCAGGCGACGGCAAGCGGCTGATCGACGCGCTGAAGCAATCGCCCTGGTTCGACGGCCTCGCCAGCCGCGCCCTGATGGCGATCGAAGCCGAATTGCCGCATGTCGAACGGGACCGCCGCAAGGACCTGTTCCAGCGGGTGATGGTCTGGCCGCTCGAATCGCTGTTGTCGTCCGGCGCGATCGACCGCCGCTACCTTTCCAACTACTTCGCGTTTTTCCGCCATCTGCTGGGCGACGACCGCGACGAATTGCAGATCGAATGCGACGCGGTGGCCGACGAAATCTTCGTCCACGGCGCCGAGCGCGACTGGGCGGCCTTCTATCAGGATCCGCGCATCCAGGGTGTCTATTTCAAGGTGCTGGGCCGTATCGCCCGGTCGTTCGCCCGGTTCGACCTGCGCCGCCAATGGTTCATCGACCTGATGAGCTACGATCCCGCGACCGAGGCGGTCTCGGCCCATGTCTACATCCCTTCGAAGGAGCACGAGGCGCTGCCGCCGTTCTCGGGCCAGCAGTTCCGCCTGCTGTTCAATGCTCTGTTCGCCCCCGTGCGCCATCTGACGCCCGAACAGCGCGCGATCATCCAGGAACGGCTTAAGATGACGCCGGAACAGGCATTTGGCCGTTTTCTGGCCACGCTGGACGAGGCTTCGGACTACGGCTGAACGCAGGAATGCATGAGACGGTTGCATCCTTTGCACGCCTCAAAATCCCTGGTGCTGCCAATATGCGGCAACCTCGCGACACCACAGGCAGTTGACAGGGATCAGGATGCGGACACGCCTTGCCACCCAGCTCGGGATCGACGTACCGGTAATCCAGGGGCCGATGGCCGGGGGGGCGACCACCCCCGAACTGGTTAGCGCGGTGTCGAATGCCGGTGCCCTGGGGGCCCTGGGTGCCGCCTTGCTGCCGCCCGCCGACCTGCGCGAGGCGATCCGCGCCATCCGCGCCCGGACCTCCAGGCCGTTCAACGTCAACCTGCTGGTTCCCACGGCCGAGGACCCGCGTAACGGCGCTGCGGCTGCGATGGTCAAGCGCCTGGGCGCCTATCACAAGGAACTGGGCCTGGACGCCCCCGTCCTGCCCCAACAGACGGGCGAGGATTTCCACGCCCAGATGCAGGTGATCATCGAGGAGAAGGTTCCCGTCTTCTCGTTCGCCTTCGCGATCCCCGAACCCGCGCTGCTGGCCGGCGTCAAGGCATCGGGCGCCAAGGTCTTGGGCACCGCCACCACGGTCGCCGAGGCGCGCGCCCTGGTCGAGGCCGGGGTCGACGTCGTCGTGGCCCAGGGATCCGAGGCCGGCGGCCATCGCGGCACGTTCCTGGCGGAATTCGAGGATGCGATGATCGGCGTGATGACGCTGGTGCCGCAGATCATCGATGCGGTCGACGTGCCGGTCGTTGCGGCCGGCGGCATCATGGACGGCCGCGGCATCGCCGCCGCCCTGGCGCTGGGCGCTGCCGCCGCGCAGATGGGTACCGCCTTCCTGACCTGTACTGAATCCGGCATCCCGGTGTCCTACAAGGAAGCCATTCCCAGGGCCGAGGCCGAACAGACCGAGGTGACCCGCGCGTTCTCGGGCCGGCCCGCCCGCGGCATCCGCAATCGTTTCATGGTCGACCTGCGCGAGACCGGCGCGGCGATCCCGCCCTATCCGATGCAGAACGCGCTGACCCGCCGACTGCGGGCCGAGGCATCCAAGCGCGGCCTGACCGATTTCATGTCGATGTGGGTCGGGCAGGGGGCCCGGCTGGCCCGGCCGATGCCGGCCGGCGACCTGGTCAGCCTGCTGGCCGCCGAGACGGAACAATCCCTCAAGCGCTTTTCCTGAGGGTCGCCGACGGCGTTTCGCCATAGGCGGCGCGATAGCTTTCGGCGAATCGGCCCAGATGGGTGAACCCCCAGCGTAGCGCGATTTCGGTGATCGAACGGTCGCCGGGTCCCGGCCCTGACAGTTCGGCGCGGACCCGTGCCAGCCTGACCCCGCGCAGATAACCCATCGGCGTCGTGCCCTTGAACCGCCGGAAGCCTTCCTGCAGGGCCCGCAGCGACGTGCCCGACAGTTCGGCCAGGGCGGCCGCATCGATCGGCTGGTCGGGGCAGGCTTCCAGGTAATCGATCGCACGCTTGACGTGGCGCGGTGCGGCCGGCGAGGCGCGATGGCCGAGCCAGGCGGACACATTGCTCGGCTGCGCTTCCAGCAGCAGGGCCATGACCAGCCGCGCGGCCTCGTTGCTGGCCAGCGTCGCCTCGCCCAGCGCGTCCGACCGGTCCAGCATCTCGCGCAGCATCAGGACGTAATCGAGGAAGGCGCGGCCCGGCCCGGTCGACAGATCGAAGCCCAGGCCGAAATGCAGCTTCTGGGCGACGGGGCGGTCGAGCAGGGCGGCGACATGGCGTTCCAGCACGACCCGGTCGATCTTGACGATCAGATGCGGGGTGCCGGCCTGCCAGCGCATCGCCAGGTGTTCGCGCGGGTCGGGGATCGAGGCCAGGGCCGGATCGGCCGTGACGATCTCGCGACCGCAGGCGATCTGCGCCCGGCCGGCCAGGGGGATCTGGACCAGGAAGAAGCGGTCCAGCGCACCCGGCTCGATCGTGACCGGGCCGCCGTAATCGACATAGTTCAGCGACACCGCGCCCAGCGGGGCGTGGTGATGGCGGGCGGCCAGCCGGGCGCCGCGCCCTTCCAGCGCCAGGACATGCGGACAGAAGATCCGCGCGACACGGTCGCGCGCCTCGTCCAGGTCGTCGGTGGCGAACACGGTATAACGCGCCAGCGGCAGCGCGGACTGCATACGCGCCTCCTTCGGATGCCCCCTGTTTTGCGCAACATTCTACGTCCAAAAGATGGGGCGGCCAGCTTTCGTTTCATGCAAGACGCCATCCGCCGCGTTTTTCGGATAGTCGACCGCGCGGCCGGATTTCGGGCGGCGGCCGATCGGGCCACCCTGCCGTGACATGGCTGGGAGGTCGGAAACAATGGACGGCAAATGCGTGATCGTGACCGGCGGGGCGACGCTGATCGGCGCCGCGGTGGTCGAAGCGTTCCATGAGGCCGGCGCTGCGGTCGTCGTGGCCGACATCGACCGGGCGGGCGGGGCCGACGTGGCCGGGCGGCTGGGGCCGCGGGTGAAATACCAGCACACCGACGTGACCGACGATGCCTCGATCGCGGCCTGCGTTGCTGCGGCCGAGGGCGCGTTCGGCGGCGTCGATTACCTGGTCAACCTGGCCTGCAGCTATCTCGACGACGGTTTTGCCTCGGGCCGCGACGACTGGCACAAGGCGCTGGACGTCAATCTGGTCGGCGCGGTCATGATGGCCCGCGCGGCCGTGCCGGCGATCGAGCGGCGTGGCGGCGGCGCAATCGTCAATTTCGGGTCGATCTCGGCCAAGGTCGCCCAGACCGGGCGCTGGCTTTACCCCGTGTCCAAGGCCGCGCTGCTGCAGCTGACGCGCAACATGGCGATGGACCTGGCACCCCGCGGCATCCGGGTCAACGCGGTGTCACCGGGCTGGACCTGGTCGGCGATCATGAACCAGTTGACTGCCGGCGACCGGGCCAAGACCGACCGGGTGGCCGCGCCCTATCACCTGCTGGGCCGGGTCGGCCATCCGCGCGAAGTCGGCGACGTCGTCGTCTTCCTGTGTTCGGACCGGGCCGGTTTCGTCACCGGCGCCGACTGGGCGGTCGATGGCGGCTACAGCGCCATGGGGCCGGAACAGGCCGAACCCGCAATTCCGAAACTGATGGCCTGAAGGGAGAGCACCATGCGTGAGATCGTCATCGTCGGGGCCGGGCAGTCCGGCCTGCAACTGGCCCTGGGGCTGCAGGCCCGCGGCTACGGCGTCACCGTCCTGACCAACCGCACGGGCGACGACATCGCCCGCGGCCGGGTGATGTCCAGCCAATGCATGTTCGGCACCGCGCTGGGGCATGAACGGGCGCTGGGCCTGGATTTCTGGGCGGCCGACTGCCCCGATGTCGAGGGCATCTCGTTCACCGTGCCGGCACCCGACGGGTCGGGCAAGGCGATCGACTGGGCCGCGCGGCTGGACCGGCCGGCCCAGGCGGTCGACCAGCGCGTCAAGATCCCGCGCTGGCTGGCCGAATTCGAGCGCCGCGGCGGGCGGGTCGAACTGGTCGAGGCCGGCATCGGCGACCTGGAGCGCCATGCCGCGCGCGCCGACCTTGTCGTGGTCGCCGCCGGCAAGGGCGAGATCGCACAGATGTTTGCGCGCAACGACGCGGACTCGACCTTCGCCCAGCCGATGCGGGCGCTGGCCCTGACCTATGTGACGGGCATGACGCCGCGCCCGGGCCACAGCGCGGTCTGCTTCAACCTGTGCCCCGGCGTCGGCGAGTATTTCGTGTTTCCGGCCCTGACCACGACGGGCCCGTGCGAGATCATGGTGTTCGAAGGCATTCCCGGCGGGCCGATGGATTGCTGGGGCGACGTGAAGACGCCGGCCGAGCATCTGGAACGCTCGACCGCCATCCTGCGCCAGTTCTTTCCCTGGGAAGCCGATCGCTGCGGCCGGGTCGAACTGACCGATGGGAATGGCATCCTGGCCGGGCGGTTCGCACCCACCGTGCGCCATCCGGTGGCGGCGCTGCCGTCGGGCAAGGCGGTGCTGGGCATGGCCGACGTCGTGGTGCTGAACGATCCGATCACCGGGCAAGGGTCGAACAACGCGGCCAAATGCGCCGCCGCCTATCTCGACGCGATCGTCGCCCATGGTGACCGGCCGTTCGATGCCGCGTTCATGCAGGCAACCTTCGACCGCTACTGGGCCTATGCCCGGCATGTCGCGCGCTGGACCAATGCCCTGCTGATGCCGCCGCCGCCGCATGTGCTGATGCTGCTGGGCATGGCCAATACCCTGCAGCCGATCGCCGACCGCTTCGTCGCGGGGTTCGACGATCCCCGCGACTTCGCAGATTGGTTCTTCGAACCCGAACGGGCCGAAGGTTACGTGGCCGGACTGGCCGCCGCCGCCTGATCGACGGCATCGGCAAAGGCCGCCAGCGTCTCGAAGCGCCAGCCGATCGCCGGCATGTTGGCCGGGATCGGCGTGGCGCCTTCGCCCGCCATGCCGGCGCGGCGGTCGATCCAGACATTGGCCAGGCCCTTGGCGGTCGCCGGCACATGGTCGTGGAACAGGCTTTGGGCGACGTGCAGCACTTCGCCGGGCGCGATGCCGCGGCGGTCCAGCCCGGCCAGCGCGAAATCGAAATTGCGCAAGGCGGGCTTGTAGCTGCCGATATCCTCGGCGGTGAAGGTCGCGTCGAACGGATGGCCCAGCCGGGGCAGGCTGCCGGCGATGCTGCGGTTGTCGACGTTGGACAGGGCGTACAGCTGGAAATGCTTTTTCAGCCGCGCCATCGCCCCCGCGCTGTCGGCAAAGGCCGGCCATTCCGGCACCGAGGCGCCGAAGGCCAGCGCCGCCGCCTCGTCCGGGCCCACCCCCCAGCCGCGCTGCAGGTCGCGATGCACGGCGGCCAGCAAGGTGGAATAAAGCATCCCGGGATGGTCGGCCTCCCAGCGCGCTTCGGCGGCGCCAAAGGCCGATAGCAGCGCCTCGTCCTCCAGCTTCAGCCCGTTCCGTTCGGCGAACGGCCGCAACTGCGCCAGGATGCCCGCCTCCCAGTCGATCAGCGTGCCGTAGACGTCGAAGGTGAGGGCGCGGAACTTGGTGAAGGGCATGACGATCTCCTGAATGACTTCGCGCCGGAGGGTGCACCAGGTGGCGCCGGCCGTCTTGACCGAGGCTCCTGTTTTCTTGACCGATGCTGTCGGGTTCAGGATTCATCACCCGCTTCGCCGCCGCCTGGACCGGCGTGGCGACGGCAGGGGGCCGGGGACCGTTGATACGGCAGTGACCGGATTACCGGCGCCGCATCTGGCCCGGCGTGACGCCGCGGCGGCGGCGCAGGGCACGGGTCAGGGCGCTTTGTTCCGCATAACCGCAGGCCAGCGCGATTTCGGAAATCCCCAGGCGGCCTTCGCCCAGTAGGGCCATCGCGCGGTCCAGCCGCAGGTCGGCGAGGCAGGCGGCCGGACCCTGGCCCGTGGCGGCACGGAAGGCGGCATGCAGCCGCGATGGCGACAGCTTGGCGGCAGCAGCCAGGTCGGCGACGGTCAGCGGGTCGGCCAGCCGACGCTCCATCAGGGCCATCGCCGCCATGACCGGAACGGGCAGGATCGGGGCATCGACGCGGCGTTCCAGTGCGTCGCGCAGCAGGGCCGTGGCATGGTAGGCCAGCGCCGCGTCGATCCGGTCGGTGCCGCGTTCGCCCAGGTAACCGATCAGGTGGCGCAGGCCGGCATCCAGCGCGAAGAACGGGGCGGTGGCGGCGGTGCGTCGCACCAGCCGTTCAGCCCGGTCGTCGCCCAGATCCAGGTCCAGCACGACAAAGCGGTTGTTGGCGCCGTCATCGGGGCGGAAACGATGCAACTGGCCGGCGGCGACGACCACGGCCTGGCCATCGCCCACCGCATCCTCGTGCGCGCCGACGGCCAGATGCAGCCGGCCGGCCAGCGGCAGGACGAACTGGTGGTGGTCGTGGGCATGCGCCGCCTCGGCCGCGCGATAGCTGCGCAGGGCCAGGCCGTGCAGGGGTGAGGGATGGGCGCCCATGGCACCCATCCTAGCGCAAAGCCCGCCTCAACCCCAGAGGGCTGCGTCAGGCGGCGACACCTCGCTGCCGACGAATTTCAGCCCGGGGTCGCGGTCTTCCTTGAGCAGCAGGGGCCCGTCCAGGTCGACGAAGGCGGCGCCCGGCGTCACGCACATCGCCGGCGCCATCGCCAGCGACGTGCCGACCATGCAGCCGACCATGATGCCGGCGCCAAGCGCCTTGGCGGCGCGGGCCAGGGCGATCGCCTCGGTCAGCCCGCCGGTCTTGTCCAGCTTGATGTTGATGACCTCGTAACGCTTCAGCACCGCATCGAGGTGGTGACGGTCGTGCAGGCTTTCGTCGGCGCAGATCGGGATGCTGCGGTCGCGCCCGTCCAGCGCCGCATCGGCATTGGCGGGCAGCGGCTGCTCGATCAGCGCGACATTTGCCGCGCGGCAGGCGGCCAGGCACTCGCCCAGGATTTCGGGCGTCCAGGCCTCGTTGGCGTCGGCGATGATCGTGGCCAGCGGCGCGCCGCGCCGCACGGCGGCAATGCGTGCGGGATCGCCGATGCCGCCCAGCTTGATCTTCAGCACGGGCCGCGCGGCGGCCGTCTTGGCGGCCTCGTACATCGCGTCGGGCGTGCCCAGCGACAGGGTATAGGCGGTCACGACCGGCTTGGGTTCGTCCAGCCCGGCCAGATCCCAGACCCGCTTGCCGGCCTGCTTGGCCTCGAGGTCCCACAGCGCGCAATCGATGGCGTTGCGCGCGGCGCCCGGCGACATGCCCTCGCCGATCTCGGCGCGGCCGGCCCCGGCCGCGATGGCCGGGCCCATGGCGGTGATGGCGGCGACGACACCGTCGACCGTTTCGCCATAGCGGGCATAGGGCACGCATTCGCCGCGGCCGGCATGGGCGCCGTCGGTGATGGTCGCCACCACGACGACCGCTTCGGTACGGCTGCCGCGCGAGATGGTGAAGCTGCCCGCGATCGGCCAGCGTTCGATCGCGACGGCCAGCTGGCGCCCGCTCACGGGAACAGGGCCCGCAGGCGGTCGACGATCGGCCCGACGCCGAAGCGCACGGGGTCGGTGGCCGGCAGGTCGTGGGCGCGCGCGGTTTCCTCGAGATAGGCGCGGGCCGCGGCCTCGTCCAAAGCCTGGGTATTGATGGCGATGCCGACCGGGCGGATGGCGGGGTTGGTCAGCCGGCCGCAGGTCACGGTCAGGTCGATGACCTGCTGGATCGTGGGCAGCGGATGGGCCACGCCCCGCATGGTCTTGCGCGTCGGTTCGTGGCAGACGACGAAGGCGTCGGGCTGGGCACCATGCAGCAGGCCCAGCGACACCCCGGCGAATGACGGGTGGAACAAGGATCCCTGGCCCTCGACCAGGTCCCAGTGCGTGGGGGCCGCTTCCGGCGCGATCCATTCCACCGCGCCCGAGATGAAGTCGGCGACGATGGCGTCGATGGCCACGCCGCGGCCCGAAATGAACACGCCGGTCTGGCCGGTGGCCCGGAAATCGGCATCCATCCCGCGCGCCCGCATCTCGCGCTCCAGCGCCAGGGCGGTGTATTTCTTGCCGGCCGAACAGTCGGTACCGACGGTCAGCAGGCGCAGGCCCGACCGCTTGGTGCCCTTGCCGGTGGCAAAGGTCCGGTCGGTGTGGCGGACATCGAACAATTGCCGGCCGTGGCGCTGGGCGGCCTCGGCGATCGCGGGCTTGGAGGCGAGGCGGGTATGCAGGCCCGAGGCGATGTCGAAACCCGCCTCGATCGCCTGGACGATGACGTCGACCCAATGGTCGGGCAGCACGCCGCCGGCATTGACCACGCCGACGACCATGGTCCTGGCGCCCTTGGCGGCGGCCTCGGCGATGGTCATGTCGGGGATGCGCAGATCGGCCTTGCAGCCGGGCAGGCGCAACTGCCCCAGGCACCATTCCGGGCGCCAGTCGACGATGCCGTAGGCTGTCTTGGCGGCCAGGGCGTCGGGCACGTCGCCCAGGAACATCAGGTAAGGGGCAGTGATCGTCGTCATGGGCAGACGCCTCGCGCGGATTTGAATCGTCGGTCTACGGGTTAAGGCTGGCGCATCCACCCTGTCCAATGCAAGATTTGCATTAGAACTGGCCTGCCGCCCTGCATAGGATACCGGCTTCCTGGGCCGGGGGGCTCACGACATAGAACGATAACGGGGCGGGCGGGGGCGTTGGACATACGCTGGCTGCAGGATTTTCTGACGGTGGCGGAGGTCGGCAACTTCACCAGGGCCGCCGACAGCCGCAATTCGTCGCAAGCCGCGTTCAGCCGCCGGATCCAGTCGCTGGAAGCCTGGCTCGGCGTCACGCTGGTCGATCGTTCGGCCTTTCCCACGCGCCTGACGCCCGAGGGCGACCGCTTCCGCCAGTATGCCGCCAACATCCTGCGCCAGGTCGGCGACGCCAAGGGCGAATTGTCGGGGGCGGCGCCGGCGCAGGAAAACATCCGCATCGCCATTCCCTATGTGCTGGCCACCGCCTGCCTGCCGCGCTGGTGGGCCGACTGGTCGCGCCAGCGCGGCCTCAGCTGTTCGATCCAGGTCGGCAACATCCACGATCTGGTGACGTCGCTGGTGGCGGGCAATGTCGACCTCCTGATCTGTTTCCACCACGCCCAGCAGCCCATGCATCTGGAGCCCGAGCATTTCGACCGCACGGTCATCGAGGGCGAGCGCCTGCGCCCCTATGCGGCGCGCGACCTGGTCGAGCGGGGCGAGGCCGAATTCCCCGGTACGCCCAAGCGGCCGCTGCCGCTGCTGATGTATACGCCCGGCATCTATTTCGCCCGCATCATCGACCTGGCCCTGGCCGCCGCGCCGGTGCATGGCCGGCGTGTGCTGGAAAGCGACATGTCCGACGTACTGCGCGACATGGCGCTGGCAGGCTTCGGTGTCGCCTGGCTGCCCGACCGCACGGTCGAGGCCGGGCGACCCGGCCTGGTACCGGTCGGGGGTGACGGCTGGTCGCTGGACCTGTCGATCGTCGCCTTCCGCGATCGCACCAATCTCAGGCCCGCGGTCGACCGGCTGTGGTCGGACCTGGCGGGCCCGGGCCTCGTCGTCCCAACGCCGGCACGCCGTAACGGCCGGCCACAACGTTCCATCAACAGGAGAGAAGCATGATGCGCGTTACCACCTTCGCCGCCGCCCTGCTGGGTGCCGCAGCCATCGCCGCCGGCGGCGCCCAGGCGCAAGAGCTGACCGGCACGCTGAAGAAGATCAAGGAAACCGGCTCGATCACGCTGGGCACCCGCGATTCCTCGGTGCCGTTCTCGTATCTCGACGACAAGCAGCAGCCGATCGGTTACGCGATGGACCTGTGCGGTCGCATCGTCGAGGCGGTGAAGGCCGAACTGAAGCTCGAGAAGCTCGACGTAAAGCTGAACCCGGTGACCTCGGCCACCCGCATCCCGCTGATGGCCAACGGCACCATCGACCTGGAATGCGGATCGACCACCAACAACGTCGAGCGCCAGCAGCAGGTGTCGTTCACCATCACCCACTTCCTGACCGCCAGCCGCTGGGTCACCAAGAAGTCGTCCAACATCAAGTCGCTGACCGACCTGAAGGGCAAGACGGTGGTCTCGACCGCCGGCACCACCAACATCAAGCAGCTTAACGAAGCCAACGCCGCCCAGAACCTGGGCATCAACATCGTCGCCGCCAAGGACCATGCCGAAGCCTTCCTGATGGTCGAGACCGACCGTGCGGTCGCCTTCGTCATGGACGACATCCTGCTGGCCGGCCTGGTCGCGGCATCGAAGAGCCCGACGGCCTACGAGATCTCGGCCGACGGCCTGTCCAAGCCCGAACCCTACGGCATCATGCTGCGGCGCGAGGATCCGGCCTTCAAGAAGGTGGTCGATGCGGCGATGAGCAAGGTCTACACCTCGGGCGAGATCACCGGCATCTACGACAAGTGGTTCGTCCAGGCGATTCCGCCCAAGGGCCTGAACCTCAACACGCCGATGTCGGCCGAGCTGAAGAAGCTGATGACCAAGCCGACCGACAGCCCGAACCCGGCCGACTACTGATCGGGCTGACGTTTCGCTGATCTCCAAGGGCAAGGGCTGGATGACGTGAACTACAACTGGAATTGGGGCATCTTCTTCCAGCCCTCGCCCGAAGGGGTCGGTACCTATTTCGGCATGCTGATGACCGGCCTGCAATGGACGCTGGCCACGGCGATCTGTTCCTGGCTGATGGCGTTCACCCTGGGGTCGATCATCGGCATCGTCCGTACCCTGCCGCAGGCCTGGGCCCGGCGGCTGGGCGATGCCTATGTCGAACTGTTCCGCAACATTCCCGTGCTGGTGCAGATGTTCCTGTGGTTCTTCGTGATCCCGGAACTGCTGCCGCGGGCCGCGGGGCTGTGGGTCAAGCAGATGCCGAACGCGCCGTTCTGGACGGCTGTGGTCTGCCTGGGTTTCTTCACCTCGGCGCGCGTCGCCGAACAGGTGCGGGCAGGCATCCTGTCCCTGTCGCGCGGGCAGAGCATGGCGGGGCTGGCGCTGGGCCTGACCCGCGGCCAGACCTATCGCTACGTCCTGCTGCCGATGGCCTATCGCATCGTGCTGCCGCCGCTGACGTCGGAATTCCTCAATAACCTGAAGAACACCTCGGTCGCGCTGACCATCGGCCTGCTGGAACTGACCGCGCGGGCCCGTGCCATCCAGGAATTCTCGTTCCAGGTGTTCGAGGCGTTCACGGCGGCAACGGTCATCTACCTGCTGATCAACCTGGTGGTGGTGGGCGCGATGATGGTGGTCGAACGGCGCCTGCGCGTGCCCGGCTATATCGTGGCCAAGTAAGGGGGCGGGGCATCAATGTTTGCCGATTTCGACTTCGACGTCATCGCCCGCTCGGCCGGTTACCTGCTGATCGACGGCCTGGGCTTCACCCTGATGCTGACCGCACTGGCCACCGCGGGCGGTATCGTCTTCGGCACGCTGCTGGCGCTGGCCCGGCTGTCGTCGCTGCCCGTGCTGCCGCGCGCAGCCGGGCTCTATGTCAACGTGATCCGGTCGCTGCCGCTGGTGCTGGTGATCTTCTGGTTCTATTTCCTGGTCCCCTATATCGGCCAGTGGATCACCGGGGCGGCGCGGCCGGTCCAGGTCGGTGCCTTCACCTCGGCCCTGGTCACCTTCACCCTGTTCGAGGCCGCCTATTTCTGCGAGATCATCCGCGCCGGCATCCAGTCGATCCCGCGCGGCCAGATCGCGGCGGGCCAGGCACTGGGCCTGACCTATGCCCAGGTGATGATGAACATCGTCCTGCCCCAGGCCTTCCGCACCATGCTGCCTGTCCTGCTGACCCAGACCATCGTCCTGTTCCAGGATACCTCGCTGGTCTACGTCATCTCGATCACCGACCTGCTGGGGGCCGCCGCCAAGGTGGCGCAGCGCGACGGCCGCCTGGTCGAGATGTATCTGTTCGCCGCCGCGATCTACTTCGTCATCTCCCTGACCGCGTCCATGCTGGTCAAGCGCCTGCAGGCGCGCATCGCCATCATTCGCTGAGAAGGCCCGTATCCGTCATGCCGATGATCGAAATCGCCCGCGTCAGCAAATGGTACACGCCCACTTTCCAGGTGCTGAAGGATTGCACGCTGGACGTCGCCAAGGGCGAGGTCGTGGTGGTCTGCGGCCCGTCGGGGTCGGGCAAGTCGACGCTGATCAAATGCGTCAACGGGCTGGAAAAGATCGACCAGGGCACCATCACCGTCGACGGCGTCCGGGTCGATGCCCCCGCAACCAACCTGCCCAAGCTGCGCGCCCGCGTCGGCATGGTGTTCCAGCATTTCGAACTGTTCCCGCATCTGTCGGTCACCGCCAATCTGTGCCTGGCCCAGGAAAAGGCACTGGGGCGCAGCCGCGACCAGGCGATGGCCAAGGCCATGGCCCTGCTGGAGCGTGTGGGCCTTAAGGCCCATGCCCAGAAATTCCCCGGCCAGCTTTCGGGCGGCCAGCAGCAGCGCGTGGCCATCGCCCGTGCCCTGGCGATGGATCCGATCGCCATGCTGTTCGACGAGCCGACCTCGGCGCTCGACCCCGAGATGATCCAGGAAGTGCTGGATGTCATGGTCGATCTGGCGCGCGAGGGCATGACGATGATGGTCGTGACCCACGAGATGGGTTTCGCCCGTTCCGTCGCCCATCGGGTCGTCTTCATGGACCAGGGCGAGATCGTCGAGGATGCGCCCAAGGACGAATTCTTCGGCAAGCCGCGGTCCGAGCGCGCCCAGACCTTCCTGTCGCGGGTGCTGGTGGCGTCGCATTGATCCGGGGTAGGATCGGGGCGATTCCAACGGAGTAGCCGACCTTGCGCCCCATCATCATCGACACCGATCCCGGCCAGGACGACGCCTTTGCCATCCTGCTGGCCCTGGCCTCGCCCGAACTGGACCTGCGCGCCATCACTGTCGTCGCCGGCAACGTGCCGCTGCACCATACCAGCCGCAACGCCCGCACCATCTGCGAACTGGCGGGGCGCCGGGATGTCGAGATCTACGCCGGCTGCGACCGGCCGCTGATGCGCCCCCTGGTCACGGCCGAGGAGGTGCACGGCAAGACCGGCCTCGACGGCTACGACCTGCCATTGCCGACCATGGCGCTGCAGGACCGGCATGCCGTCGATTTCCTGGTCGACACGCTGCGATCAGGTCCCGACGACGGCATGACGCTGTGCCCGGTCGGGCCGCTGACCAATATCGCGCTGGCCCTGATGCGGGCGCCCGACATCAAGCACAAGATTCGCGAAATCGTCCTGATGGGCGGCGCCTATTTCGAAGGCGGCAACGTCACCCCGGCCGCCGAATTCAACATCTATGTCGACCCCGAGGCCGCCGACCTGGTGTTCCGCTCGGGCCTGCCGATCACGGTGATGCCGCTGGACGTCACCCACAAGGCGCTGACCACGCGCGAACGGGTCGAAGCCTTCCGCCGCCTGCCCAACCGCGTCGGCCCGGTCGCCGCCGCCTGGCTCGATTTCTTCGAACGTTTCGACGTCGAGAAATACGGCAGCGCCGGCGCGCCGCTGCATGATCCCTGCACGATCGCCTATCTGCTGAGGCCCGAGCTGTTCAAGGCCAAGCAGGTCAATCTGTGCGTCGAGACGCGCAGCGACCTGACGCTGGGCCAGACCGTCGTCGACTGGTGGCGGGTGACCAACCGCCCGGCCAATGTGCAGTTCGTTACCGAGATCGACGCCGAGGGGTTCTTCGCCCTGCTGACGGAACGGCTGGCGACGCTGCCATAGAGTATCATGCGTTCTCTTGAACGCAGATAAGATGCTCTAAGATTTTGAGCGCCGCCGTTCCATTGCGGTGCCGATATCTCGAGCTTCATGGATTACTGCGATTACTTCCACGATTCCAGTTCGGATCCGGTAGAGAACGACATAACCGTAGTCGACGGAAACGAAACTGCGCAGATCGGTCGCGAGATCAGGCCTCAGCCGGCCCGCCGCCGGCATGTCTTTCAGGTATCGACATGTCCGGCGGATACTCGCAAGAACACGCCCCGCGCTGGTCTTTCCCGATTGCGTCTCGATGAAGACAGCGATCTCGGCAAGATCCGCCAAGGCTCTTGCTGCAAAGAGCAGTCGGGCCATGAGTCAGCTATACTATCCGGCGTCTGGATCCGGATATTTTTTCTGCAGCTCGCCGAAAGCCTCATCTTCGTCCATAAGCTCGCCTGCATCGGCTTGTGCGATGCCTATAGCGACATGTTCGCGCAATGCGGCGAGCCTCGCATCCTGGGTCAATTCTTCCACCGTAAGCCGATATCGCGCGCCAGGCACGCGGCCGCCCGGAAGTGTGTTGGCCAGCGCGTCAGGCAAGTCCGCAGCGGCGACAATGACCGTGAGCTTTCCCATCGAGGAAGTTTAGACCCGGAAGGTGAGAGCAGCCAGCCTCAACTTGAAGCCCGCTTGTCCAACAACACTTCGGCCTCGGCCAATGTTGGAGCCGCGGCGGCCGCCCCCGGCCGGGTTACGGCGATGGCGCCGCAGGCGGCGGCCAGGCGGATGGCGTCGGGCAGGGTGTCGCCGCGGGCCAGGGCGAAGGCGAGGCCGGCGTTGAAGCAGTCACCGGCGGCGACCGTGTCGACCACGGTGACGGGGAAGGGGGGCACGAAACCCTCGTGCCCGTCGCCGGCAAAGGCGACGCCGTTGCCGCCCAGCTTGACGATGGCGATGCGGCAGCCGCGCGCGACCAGGTCGCGGGCGGCATTGATGCCGTCCTCGGGCGTCGATGGCCGGCAGCCGAGCAGGGCGGCGGTCTCGGTTTCGTTCGGGGTGACGATGTCGACCGCGCGCAGCACCGCGGGATCGAGGCCGCCCTCGGGTGCCGGGGCGGGGTCGAGGATGACGGTGACGCCGGCCGCGCGGGCGCGGGCGGCCAGATCGAGGCTGGCCGCGAGCGGCACTTCCAGCTGCAGCATCAGGACGCGTGCATCCGCCAGCCGCGCTGCGGCGCGCGCGACGTCGGTCTCGTCGATCCGCATGTTCGCGCCGCCGACGATGGCGATGACGTTCTGGCCATCGGCCTCGCCCACCGTGATCTGGGCGATGCCGGTGCCGGCTGCGGCATCCTCGCCCAGGCCGGTCAGGTCGATGCCGAAGCCGTCCAGCAGGCCGCGGGCCTGGGCGCCCATCTCGTCCCGGCCGATGCGGCCGACGAAGGCAGTGGCCGCCCCCAGGCGCGCGGCGGCGGCCGCCTGGTTGGCGCCCTTGCCGCCCAGGCCGATGGCATAGCGCCGGGCATGCAGCGTTTCGCCCGGCTGCAGCAGCCGGGGGGCATAGACGGTGATGTCGACGTTGACGCTGCCGAAGACCAGGATCGACATGGCGAGCCTATTGCGCCGCCGCGCCGCCGCGTTCGCGCAGCACGACGACCGAGATGCGGCGGTTGGCCGGGTTCTGCGGGTCGGAAGAGATCAGCGGTTCGGTATCGGCCTTGCCGACCACCTGCTTGATACGCGGCGGGGCCAGGCCCGCCTCGACCAGCGCGCGGCGGCTGGCGTTGGCGCGATCGGCCGACAGTTCCCAGTTGCCGTAGCCGCCGGTGCCGCGGAACGGCGTGGCGTCGGTATGTCCCGAGATCGAGATCTTGTTGGGCAGCTTGGCCAGCGCCTGGGCCACCAGCTGCATCAGCTTGCGGGTGCGATCGTTCATGCCCGCGCTGCCGGAATTGAACATCGAGCTCTGATCCTGGTCGACCAGCTGGATGCGCAGGCCTTCGGGCGTCAGGTCGGTGATGATCTGCTTGGACAACTCCGAAATCTGCGGATTGTCCTGGATCGCCTGTTTCAGCTGGCTTTCGATGTCGCGCATGCGCTGTTCCTCGCGCTGCGCGGCCTGGGCCTCCAGTTCCTTGTCGGACAGCTGGCCGGCGCGGCCCGCCTGGTCGCCGGTCTCGCCGGCCCGGCCGGCGTTCTCGCCGGTTTCGCCGGCAAGGCCGGAGCCAGTCTGGTCGCCGTCTTTCTGTTCAGTGGTGTTCTTGGTGTCCGAGGCCGGCGGCGCCATGCCCGGCTGGGCAGAGACGACGCCCGAGGTCGAAATGCGCGCGCCGTCGACGATCACGGTCTGGCCGCCCAGCAGGCCGCCGGCGCCGGACTTGGAAGACGAGATCGAGGCCGGGGCGAAATAGTCGGCGATGCCCTTCTTCTGGTCCGAGGTGGTGACGTTCAGCAGCCACAACAGCAGGAAGAAGGCCATCATCGCGGTCACGAAGTCGGCATAGGCCACCTTCCAGGCGCCGCCGTGGTGACCGCCTTCGACCTTGTTGACCTTCTTGATGATGATCGGCTGGTTGGACTGGTCAGCCATTCTACCCGTTCCAGTGGCGCCCTGCTGACGAAGACCCTCGCACTATAAAGTTAATCTCGGGTTTGCGACGCAACATTGTGTCATCACTTCGGTGTCAGCAGCAGGCGTCCGGTCGCACCCGCCTCGTAATCGGCCTTGTTCATGCTCATCGGCAGGAACTCGACCTCGGCCCAGGGCCCGGCCAGATCGCTGTAGCGCGGCGACATCGGGTTGCCCGATTGGCCGGTGGACTGCATGAAAAGCGAACGGTCAAGGTCGGCCAGGTCGTAGATCGCGCGCAGCGATGCCGCATGAACGCTGGCGAACGGCGCATCGCGGTCGGACAGGCGGCTGCGGCCGACATTGACCGTATAGGCGTCGCCGCCGGTCGGCACACGGATCTCGAAGATCTCGCGCAGGCCGGCGACGTTGGAGAACGGCATGTGCGTGCTTTTGGCATAATGCGCGTCGCCCCAGCGCCAGCGCGTCATTTCGTCGCCCTGCAGCTTGCGCAGGTCGGCCAGGCCCTGTTCCAGCGCCTTGCGGGCTATCGGCGTGCAATCGCCGCCGCACCAGCGCGTTGCGGTCGCCTTGTCGGTCAGCAGCGCCTTGGTGAAGCGCGGTCGCGGCTGCCACACGGCCTCGTAGGCCGGGCCGAACTTGGCCTCGGTCACGGCCTTGGTGAACTGGCGATACCACGCCCAGAAGATCAGTGCCTCGGGCCGGTCAGGCGCGGCGGTGCCGTCCCACGGGGCCAGCAGGGCCTGCGCCTGGCGGGCGGCAGGGTCGGCCTGCGGTACGGCCAGCATCGCCGGCAGCAGGTCGCGGATCATGCCGGAACGGATGTCGCCCTGGATCTGGCGGAAGCTTTCGACCGAATGGACCTGGCGGGCGGCGATCAGTTCGGCGATGCGTTCGGCGCGATAGGGTTCGGCCCACTCGGTGGTCAGGAAATAGGGGTAGTCGTCGGTCACCACCTTGTGGTTGGCGGTGATGATGGCATGGCTTGGCGGGTTGTAGGACTTGGGCAGCCCTTCGAACGGGATGAAGCCGGCCCAGTCGTAGCGGGCGTCCCAGCCCGGCGCGGGCACCAGGCCCTTCAGGTCGTTCTCGGGCTTGCGGATCGGCACCTTGGCCGGCGCGATATAGCCGATATTGCCGTCGACATCGGCATAGACCATGTTCTGCTGCGGGTTGTCGAAACGCTGCACCGCCTGGATGAATTCATCCCAGTTGCCCGCCTGGGCCAGGCCCAGCGCCGCATCGGCGGTGCGGTCGTCGTCCATCAGGGCCGTCCACTGGAAGGCCAGCGCGTACCCCTTGTTCTGGCTGCCCAGCGCGTCGCGGGCGAGATCCAGCGCGTCCGAGATGACCGGGCCGTGGCGGGTTTCGCGCACGGTCATGGTGATCGGCTCGGCCCCCTTCACGTTGATCACTTCCTGGCGGGTGACGAAGGGTTGCGGGCCCGTGGGCGTCAGGTATCTGGTCGGATCGGCCGGGTCGATCTTTTCGATGAACAGATCCTGGGTGTCGGGGCCGGTATTGGTGAACCCCCAGGCGATGCGCTTGTTGCGCCCCAGGATGACCGAGGGCACGCCGGGCAGGGTGGCGCCCATCACCTCGAGCCCGGGGGCCGACATATGGGCGAAATACCACAAGGCGGGGGCCGAGAGGCCCAGATGCGGGTCGTTGGCCAGCAGCGGCTTGCCGGTGGCCGTGCGGGTCCCGTCGATCACCCAGTTGTTCGACCCGATGCCCTCGACCTGCGGCTCGCCCGGCCCAAGTTCGGCCAGCCGGCCCAGCGCGTCGCGCAACCGCCCGGCATCGGCGAACTGGTATACCTGCCGCAGATCGGGCAGGCGCACCGGCTGGTCGCCGGGATAGGGCGGAAAGAAATCCTGCATTTCGTCCGGCGACAGCACGGTCGACAGGCGCAGCCGTTCCAGTTCGGTCCGCCAGTTGCCCGACAGGTCCCAGGCCATCATCTTGACCCAGACCAGCGAATCCACCGGTGTCCACGGTTCGGGCACCACGCCCATGATCAGGAATTCCGGCGGCAGCGGCCCCGAGCGCTGCGCCATGAAGCCGTTCACGCCGCGGGCATAGGCATCGAAGATGCGCTTGGTATCGTCCGACAGATAGGCGAAGGCGCGCTCGGCCCGATAGCGCACGCCCAGGGTGCGCAGGAACTTGTCGGCCTCGATCGTGCGCGGATTGTTGCCCACCACCTCGGACAGGCGGCCCGACCCGATGCGGCGGTTCATCTCCATCTGCCATAGGCGGTCCTGGGCGTGGACGAAGCCGAGCGCATAGAAGGCATCGTCAGGCGTCTGCGCCGTGATGTGGGGCACGCCCGCGCGGTCGCGCACGATGTCGACAGGTGCCGACAGCCCGGCGGCGGACAGCGTGCCGCCCGTGGTCGGCAACGCCTGGCGGACGTAAAGGTAGAGGGCGCCGACGGCGATCGCCACCAGGCCCACCAGGCCTGCCGCTATCCTTATAAACCAACGCATTAAGCGCCTCTCTGCAAGCCCCTGGGCGCCGCCACTAGAACAGTAGGCCCAGCGAATTGCAAGAGCACCGGGCCGGCATTAAGGTGGCGCGCCGTCCGTGGCGTCATAACAGGGGAAATCGTCGATGTCGCTCAAGCTCGCCTTCATCGGTCTCGGGGTGATGGGTTATCCGATGGCGGGCCATCTTGCCCGCGCCGGCCATCAGGTCACCGTCTGGAACCGGACGGCTGCGAAGGCCGAGAAATGGGCCGGCGAATATGGCGGCACCGCCGCCCCGACGCCCGCCGCCGCGGCGGCCAGCAGCGATTTCATCATGGCCTGCGTCGGCAATGACGACGACCTGCGCCAGGTGACGCTGGGCAAGGACGGCATCTATGCCGGTATCAAGCCGGGCGCGGTATTCGTCGACCACACCACCGCCTCGGCCGATGTGGCGCGCGAACTGGCCCAGGTCGCGGCCGAAAAAGGCTTCGGCTGCCTCGATGCGCCGGTGTCCGGCGGCCAGGCAGGCGCGGTCAACGGCCAGCTGACCATCATGGTCGGCGGCGACGAGGCGGTCTACGACAGGGCCGAACCCGTCCTGAAGACCTATGCCAAGATGATCCGCCGTATGGGACCGGCCGGTTCGGGCCAGTTGGCCAAGATGGTCAACCAGATCTGCATCGCCGGCGTGCTGCAGGGCTTGGCCGAGGGCATGTCGCTGGCGGCCGCCACCGGCCTGGACCCCAAGACGCTGATCGAGGTGATCTCCAAGGGCGCGGCGCAAAGCTGGCAGATGGAAAACCGCGCCCTGACGATGGCCGAGGGCAAGTACGATTTCGGTTTCGCCGTCGACTGGATGCGCAAGGACCTGGGCATCTGCCTGGGCGAGGCGCGCCGCGCCGGCATCTCGCTGCCGCTGACCGCACTGGTCGACCAGTTCTATGCCGAGGTCCAGGAGATGGGCGGCAACCGTTACGACACGTCCAGCCTGATGGCCCGCCAGGTCGCCCGCCGCAGGAAGGCCTGATCGCCAGCCGCCGGGGATCGGCCGCCCCATGGATGTTCCCGTCCTGTCGACGCCGCGGCTGGTGCTGCGGCCCGTAGCCGCGGCGGATTTGGCCGACATCCATGGGCTGTTGTCGATGCCTGAGGTGACGCGCCATTCGAACTGGCCCGACGGAATCGATCGGGATGAATGCGCGCGTTTCATCCAGGAATGGCTGGAGCTTCCCGCGTCGGCCAAGGGCTGCGCCTGGGTGATCGAGGCGGCCGAGGCCGGCGGGTTCGTCGGCTGTATCCGCTACAACTACATCACCCGTCCCTCCAATGTCGGCGGTATCGGCTACGAGTTGCATCCCGCATTCTGGGGGCGCGGCCTGATGACCGAGGCCGTCCATGCCGTGGTGGCGGCCGGCCATGACCGGCTGGACGCCAACCGGGTCGAGGCCTGGACGCTGCCCGGCAACCCGGCCTCGGACCGCGTCCTGCAGAAGGCGGGTTTCCTGCTGGAAGGCACGTTGCGTCAGATCCGCTGGTTCAAGGGCCGCTATCACGACCTGCGCTGGTTCGGGCGCGTCGCCACCGATCCGCGGACCGGCGCCGCGTGAAGATCCCCGTGCACGAGGACGCGCCCGAGGCCGCATCCCGGATGCATTCGGGCCGCTGGGTTCACCTCTACGATCCCTCGCCGCTCGACATCGACCTGGCCGACTGGGTCCGGGGCTGTTCGCGGGTCGATCGCTGGGGCGGCCAGTCGATCCCTGAGCAGGGCTGGAACGACCTGTGCCACATGATGCTGGTCGAACGCATCCTGACCCGCCGCGTCTGGCCCAATGCGCCGCGCGAGGCGCGGCTGTGGGCCCTGATGCACGACCTGCACGAAGGCGGCGGTCTGGGCGACATCGCCACGCCCTATGGCCGCATCCTCAAGGCCGCCGGCCTCGACGAACTCAAGCGCCGGCTGGACCGCGCGCTGCGCCTGGCCGCCGGGCTGAGCGCCCTGCCTGACGACGAGACGGTGGCCATGATCAAGCGGGCCGACGTGATTGCCGCGGTCACCGAAGGCGTCCGCCTGGCCGGCTGGCCCGAGGCGATCGCCCGCCAGCGCATTGGGCGGGGTTACGAAGGCGCGCTGTGGACCGGGCGGCTGGTGTCGCTCGACCAGGTCCAGGCCCGTCAGGCCTGGACCCGGCGCTTCATCCTGCTGGGGGGCAAGGGGCTGGCTTCGCCTGCCTGATCAGAATGGCCAGCGGGCAAGATTGGCGCGCTGGCCGTCGGGCATGACGGCCGTGGCCGTGCGCGGTCCGGTCCAGGTAATCGCGATCGGGCCGACCGGGCTGCCCGATGGCGACTGCGTCGCCGCCTGGCCCAGCGGCGCGCCACCGGCATAACGGTTCAGCGTGGCGTTGAACGAGAAGCTGGTCGTGCCGGCGATGGTACCTTGCGCCACCGCCCAGAACGGCTGGCCGGACCGGTCGTAGACCGTACCGGTCAGCATGGCGACCGGCGTGCCCGTGGTGCCGCCGGTCATGGGCGTGGCGGTGGCCAGGAACCAGCCGGTGGCGCCCGAGGGATCGTCGGTGTTGTACCACCAGCCGGCCTCGGGCAGGCCGGGCATGGCGGGGTAGGTATTGCCGCCCAGCGGGAAGGCCTTCAGCCCCAATGTCGCCTGGTTCAGCGTCAGGGTGGCGTCGGTCCCGCTGTCAGTGAAGGCGATCGCGAAGGGCGCGCCGGGGCTGGCGGCGGCCCGCGGATCGGCAATGGTGCCGCCGCCGGTGACATGGCTGAACTGACCCGTGCAGGTCAGGCCGGCGAAGCGGCAGAACCCGGCGACCCAGGTCGCGTTGCCCGCGGCGTCATAGGTCAGGCTGGCGACATAGGCGGTGGTACCCCGGCGTTCGATGGCCAGGGACTGCTGGTCGCCGCTGGTCACGTACCAGTAACGGCTGCCGGCGGGGTCGACCAGCGGGTTGCCGGCCAGCATCAGCTGGCCGGCGGGGATGTTCCCGGTCACGAGATCGCGGGCCTGGGTGGCAAAGGCGATCGAGCGGCCGTCGCCCGAGATCGCCGGGTCGCTGGACGGGCCATTGCCGCCGGTACCGGTCGCGGTGCGGCTGACCAGGGCCGAGACGCCGCGGAAGGTGTCGCGGACCTGGATCTGGCCTTCCGGGCTGCGCCAGGCGACGAAGCGGCCGTCGGCCGACACGCTGGGCTGGTCGCCGGCGCCGACCGCCGTGGTCGTGCCGCCGCGGACGACGACGATCGTGCCCGACGCGACAAAGACGATCGCCGAACCATCGGCCGACAGGCGCGGTCGGCTGCCCTGGGCCACGGTCCACACGGCGCCGTTGCCCAGGTCCTTCAGCTGGATCTGTCCGCCCGCGGCATAGGCGACGAAGCGGCCATCGGCCGTCATCGCCGCATCGGTGGCGCCCGCGGCCGAAACCGGGATCAGCGCGCCGGTGGCCATGTCCTTGCGCCAGATGCGGCTGGTACCGTCGAGGTCGGGGCCGAGATTGGTGGCGGTCGACGCGAAGGCGACATAGCGGCCATCGGCCGACAGGACGGCACCGTCCGAATGGCCGTTGCCGGCCAGGCCCGCGGCCGTACCGGAAACCAGTTCGGCGGTCGGCGTGGCGGGGTCGAGGTCGATGCGCGGATATTTGAGGCCGATGCGATAGACCTGCCGCACGCCGTTGGTATTCAGGCCGACGACCAGGCCCTGGCCAGACGCGGTGAATGCGGCATGGCGGCCGTCGCTGCTGACCGCGGGATCGGTGGCGGGGCCCAGCGCGCCACCCGATGGCCCGGCACCGGGAAAGGCTGACTGGCTGAGGCGGTCGAGGCTGCCCGACAAGGCGCGATAGCGCAGCACGTCCGTACCGACGGGCCGGGCTGCCGGTACCAGGTTGGTCGCGGCACTGGTGAAGGCGATCTGGCCGCCGTCATGTGACAGCGCGGGTGTGCCCGAGGCGCCGTTGCCGGCGGCGCTGCCATCCGACGTGGCCGACAATGCGGCCATGGCGGCGGGCTGGCGCGGGGCCCGGAAGTTCATATTGACGGTGATGCCGAAGTTGGCGCCCTGAGTGTCGGTCGCATTGATCGTGACCGGGGCGACGATCGTGGCCATGGCGGGATAGATCGCGTTGGGCGTCGCATTGGCGGCATCGGGCGTGGCGATCGGCTGGGTCGGCTGGCCGGGCAACGCATTGACGGTGCCGCTGACCGTCTTGTTGACCGGGTCGGTGATGAACGAGAAGAACGACTTCAGGACGTCGGTGACGCTGGCGGTGAGCGAGGTGAGGGGCGCCGTGAAGACCGAGCCGAGCGATACGGTGAAGCCGCCGAGCGAGCTGACCGGGACGTCGGAGATCGACGGCATTGCGACCGGGTTGAACCAGCTGGGCGGTATCGGCGGCGGCGGTGGCGGGGACATGAAATTGGCCACACAGTTCCGCGCCGCTCCCATCACGAAACTGACGGTCGGTGATATGCCTGTGCAGTCGCCGGTCCAGCGGGTGAAGTTCGCCCCCGCGGACGGCGTCGCGGTCAGGGTGACGGTCGCCGCGGTCGCATAATTGCGCTGGCAGCTGTCCGTGCCGGTGCAGGTCAGCTGCGGGCCTGCCGTCGTGCCGGCGGTGACCGTGCCGCCGCCGGCGTCGATCGTCAGCCGCGACAATTCAGGCGACACGAACTTGCCGATGCCTGACGGGCGCGGGGCGCTGATCGTGGTGATGACGGTATTGGTGGCGGTATCGATGACGTTGACGCTGTTGCCGGAAACGGTGGTGACATAGGCCCGCGTTCCCTCGGGGTTCAGCGCGACACCGGCAGGCTGCGGTGTGGTCGGCACGTTGGCGATGCTGGCGCCCGTCGCGGCATTGATGACGCGCAGCGTATCGTTGCCGATCGCCGCGACATAAAGGATCGTCCCGTCAGGCGACAGCGCGACGGCATAGGGATTGTTGGCGGCCGTGATGGTCCGGGTCTGTGTCAGCGTGGTATCGAAAACCCGGACCAGCGCATTCCCGCTGGAGGCGACATAGATCGTGTTGCCGTCCGGTGACACCACGATGCCCGTGGCCGAGGCGCCGGCGGACACCGACTGTCCGGACAGTGTGTTGGTGGCCGTGTCGACGAAGCGAACCAGGTTCGAGTCGAGGACGACATAGACCCGCGATCCGTCCGGCGAGGCAGCCAGCGCTACGGCCGTGGCCGCCGGCGTGGGGATCTGTGCCGTGATCGTGTTGGTGGCGGTGTCGATGACGTCGATCCGGTTGGCGGAATTGTTGCCGACATAGACCCGGCTCGAATCGGGCAGGGCGGCCATTGCGCGCGGCTGGTTGAAACCGTTGATGGTCGCGGCCACGGTCTGGGTCAGCGTGTCGATCACCGTGACCCGGTTGGCGCCGTATGCCCCGAGATAGGCGAAATTCCCGTTGGGCAGAACGACCGAGCCGTGAAGCGACGTCGTGCCGATGTCGGGCGTCGCGACCACGGTGTTGGTGGCGGTATCGATGACGCTGATCGTGTTCGATGTGTCGTTGAGGATGTAGGCGTAGCTGGACGCCATCGCCCGGGCGGCCGTCAGCGTAACGGCAAGCATGATGATGCCACTTGCCCAAATGCCGCGATGCATATGCTTCCCCATCAGCTCGCTATCGACGGCAGTTTTTGTAAATCTGACGGCGTCTGTCAATATTTTGTAATGAAAACACGTCGCGGCCAGAAACTGGCGGCCGGCATTCGGGCGTGACTGGGCTAGATCAAGGATGCGCGGTCGGGATGTTCACTTTAGCGGGGTGTCTTCGATTGGTGTCTCTGGGGAAACTTCCATTTGCTAATTCTGGAAACAATTGGAAAATTTTCTCTCGAACCTCACTCATACAAATCGAGAACGTAATCAGAATGGCCAGCGGGCAAGGTTGGTGCGCTGGCCGTTCGGCATGATGGCCGTCGCGGTGCGCGGGCCGGTCCATGCAACGGCGATCGGGCCGAGTGCGCTGGCCGAGGGCGATTGCGTAGCCGTCGCCCCGAGAGGCGCGCCGCCGGCATAACGGTCTAGCGTCGCCGCAAAGCCGCCGTTGGCAATCGTTCCTGTGGCAGCGGCCCAGAACGGCCGGCCCGAGCGGTCGTAGATCAGGCCCGCCAGCAGCGCCGTCGGCGCCGCCGGAATGCCGTTGACCATCGGCGTCGCCGTGGCCAGGAACCAGCCGGTGCCGCCGGACGGATCGTCGGCGTCGTACCACCAGCCCGCCTCGGGCAAACCGGGGATCGCGGGCAGGGTATTGCCGCCCAGCGGGAAGGCACGCAGGCCCAGCCTGGCCTGGTTCAGGGTCAGCGTGGCATCGGTGCCGTTTTCTGCGAAAGCGATGGTGAAGGGCGTGGTGGCGAACTGACCGGTGCAGGTCAGGCCGTCAAACCTGCAGAAGCCGGCGGCCCAAGTCGCGCTGCCGGCCGCGTCATAGGTCAGGCTGGCGACATAGGCCCTGTCGCCCTGGCGTTCGATGGCCAGCGACTGCTGGTCGCCCGAGGTGACATGCCAATAGCGGGTGCCCGCAGGATCAACCAGCGGGTTGCCGGCCAGCACCACCTGGCCGCCCGCCAGGCTGCCGGCGACCAGGTCGCGGGCGCTGGTCGTGAAGGCGATGGAGCGGCCATCACCCGACAAGGCGGGATCGCCCGACATGCCGGTGCCTGGCCGGCCCGCCGCGGTGCGGCTGACCAGGGCGGACACGCCGCGCAGGATATCGTGCGCCTGGATCTGGCCTTGCGGCGTGCGCCAGGCGATGAAGCGGCCGTCGGCCGACACGACGGGCTGGTCGCCCGGGCCCAGCGTCGTCATGGCACCGTTGCGGACGGCTACCACCGCGCCGGCCGAGGTGAAGACGATGACGTCGCCGTTGGCCGAAAGGCGCGGCCGCGTCCCCTGACCTACCGGCCACAGGGCATCGTTGTTCATATCCCGCAGATAGATCCGGCCCTCGGACGAGAACGCCACGAAGCGGCCATCCCCCGTGATGTCGGGATCGGCGGATGCGGCGGCCGAAACCGGCGCGACCTGGCCGGTCGCCATGTCCTTGCGCCAGATCCTGGCCTTGTCGTCCAGCCCGGGTGCCAGGTTGGTCGCGCGGCTGACGAAGGCGACGAAGCGGCCGTCGGCCGACAGGGCGGGGCTGTCGGAATGGCCGTCACCGGCCAAGCCGGCGGCCGTGCCGGACACCAGTTCGGCGACCGGCGTGCCTGCGTCCAGGTCGATGCGCGGATGTTTCAGGCCGATGCGATAGACCTGACGGACACCCCTGGTGTCCAGGCCGATCACCAGGCCCTGGCCCGTCGCGGTGAAGGCCGCATGGCGGCCGTCGCGGCTGACCGCGGGATCGATCGCCGGGCCCAGCGCCGCCGCCGATGGCCCGCCGCCGGGAAAGGCGGTCTGGCTGAGGCGGTCCAGCCGGCCCGACAGCGCGTGATAGCGCAGCACGTCGCTTCCGGTGGGCTGCGCCGTGGTGACCAGGTTGGTCGCCGCGCTCTGGAACACGATCTGGCCGCCGTCATGCGACAGCGCCGGACGCGCCGACGAGCCGTTGCCGACGGTCCGGCCGTCGACGGTCGTCGACAGGGCGGCCATGGCGACCGGCGAGCGCGGCCCTTGCAGATCGAGGTGGATGGTCAGGGCCTGGCTGTTGCCGGCGCGGTCGCCGGCCGTGACGGTTATGGGCATGCGCGCGATCGTGGCCGACGGCGGATAGACGGGGTTCGGCCAGCCTGCATCGGCGCCCGGCCCCGCGCCGTTCAGCGGCTGGACCGGACGGTTCGGCAACGCCACCTCGCCGGCGAAGGTCAGCGTGGCCGGATCGAAGGTGATGCCGTCGGGCATGGCGCTGCCATCGGTCAGCGTCACGCCGAAGGTCAGCGCCTTCGGGTCGGCGAAGAACGGGGCCAGCGAGGGCGAGACGAAGCGGCCGTCGTTGCCGACGGCGGTGCCGAGCGTGCCGGGCAGCGCATTGGCGTTGAACCAGGCGGGGGGCGGCGGTGGCGGCGCCGGTGGCACCGGCGGCGGCGGCGGCAGGGCAACGAAACTGGCGGTGCAGCTTCGCGCCTGATCCATCAGCACCGTGGTGCTGAGCGCGTCCCCGCTGCAGTCCCCGGCCCAGCCGGTAAAAGCATGGCCGCTATCCGGCTGGGCGGTCAGGGTGACCGTGCTGGCCTGCGCATAGTTGCGCTGGCAACTGGCGGTGCAGAGCAATTGGGGACCCGTGCCGAGGCCGGCCGTGACCGTGCCATGCGCCGTATCGACGACGACCGAAAGCGCGGCCAGTTCAGGCGTGATGAAGTGGCCGGTCGAATTCGGCCCCGTCGTCACCGCCACGGTGGACAGCACGGTGTTGGACGCCGTGTCGATGACGCTGACCGAGCCGTCGACCGAATTGACGGCATAGGCCTTGGATCCGCTGGCATCGAGGGCGACCCCGGTCGGCCCCACGCCGACGGGAATGGCGCCGACCTCGGTACCGGCCGCCGCATCGAGCACCATGACCTGCGCCGAGCCGCGCTGGGCGACATAGAGATTGGCGCCGTCGCCCGAGACCGCGATGCCCCGGCTGAACGAGCCGCTGAAGGTGAACGAGTTGGTGACGGTCAGTGTGGCGGTGTCGATGACGGCGACTTCCGAAGGGCCGAAGACGATGGCGTAAAGCGTGCTGCCGTCGGGCGAGATGTCGACCGTCACCGCGCCGGTCCCGGCCCCCACGCTGATCGTCGTCTCCACCAGGTTGGTCGCCGTATCGATCACGACGACGCCGCTGGCCTGGCTGGCGACGAAGACCTTGGCGCCGTCGGCCGAGGCCACGATGCCGTAGGGTTGCGTAATGCCCGGGATGGTGGCGATTACCGTGTGGCTGGCGGTATCGATGACCGAGACGCTGTTGGAAGCGTAGTTGTTGACGTAGATTCGGCTGGAATCGGGCAGGGTGGCAATGCCCTGCGGCTGCGAATCCACCGGGACCGTGGCGACCACCGCATGGGTCAGGGTGTCCAGCACCACGACCCGGGCCGGGCTCAGCGCCCCGATATAGGCGAAGTTGCCGTTCGGCAGGACGCCGGCGGCGAAATAGGAAGTGCCGCCGATATCCGGCTGGGCGATCACCGTGTCCATCGCGGTGTCTACGACGCTGATCGTATTGCCGTTCAGATTGGTGATGTAGGCCTGACCGGCCTGGGCGGCACCCGATCCGGCCGCCAGCGCCATCGCCAGCAGCAGGCCCATCAATTTGGGCTGACGTCCTATCATGGCTGTTTCCCCGCACCATTCCCGCAGGGATAGCGATTATTACGTTGTATGTCATTTTTCCAGCCCGACATAGGGCGTAGTCGGATCCGGTCACAATGTGGTCAATCTGTCCTAGTCTAACCTTACGCGCGGCACCGGCGGACGCGATGGCGACCGGCCATGACCTGAGGAAACCGTTGAGACCGAGTCGAGTCGCGGCAACTTACGTTATGGATTTGGAAACCATATCTGCTTAGAATCAGGGCAGCCCGTGCGGGGACGGGGAGGGACTTGAGCATGTTTCGGCCTGGTTTCTTGATACGTGAATTGCCGCTGGCCGCGGTCATCGCCTGCGTGGCGTTGCCGGCCGCGATTGCGGCATCCGCCGTCCTGGCGGCCGACGCGTCGGCCGGCAAGTCGACCGGCGGCGGTTATGGCGAAAGCGGCGGCGGCGGCAGTGATGGCGGCGGTCGCAGCGATGGCCAGACGGCCCGGCAGAACCGGTCGCTCTATACCTTCGAGCGTGGCTTGAACGGCGAACTGATCGTGCGCGACGCGACCGGCCGTCGGGTCGGCACCGGCACCCGTGACGACATCAGTTCGATCCGCACCCAGGATCGATAAGCCCAAGCTATCGATCTAATTACACCGATCAGTTGGACTTTGCGGGCGGCAGGCGCGATCTATCGGGCGTCACTGGAGTGCCGCCGATGTCGCCGATTTCGCTGTCCCTGTCGCCTTTCAGCCTGCCGGAGCGGTTCCGCCGTCCGGTACCGGGCCTGTTGCTGGCCGCCGTGATCGGCGGCGCCGCGCTGTCGATGCGTCAGTTGCCGATGCTGGACCGGTTCAGCCCGCTGATCCTGGCGATCGTCCTGGGCATGGCGCTGGGGGCCGCCATCGGCCGGCCGGCGCCGGCGGTGCCGGGGCTGGTCCTGGCGCAGAAGAAGCTGCTGCGCATCGCCGTCGCTCTGCTGGGCCTGCAGATCACGCTGGGCCAGATCGCCGCGCTCGGGCTGGGCGGGTTCGTCGCGGTTGCGACGACCCTGTTCCTGACCCTCGCCTTCACCATCTGGCTTGGCGGCCGGCTGGGGGTGCCGCGCAGCCTGGCCATGCTGATCGGCGCGGGCACCTCGATCTGCGGCGCCTCGGCGGTCATGGCCAGCCGGGCGGTCGCCGGCGGCGACGAGGAGGACGCGGCCTATGCCGTCGGCTGCGTTACGTTGTTCGGCACCCTGGCCATGCTGGCCCTGCCAAGCCTTTCGGCCCTGATCGGCCTGTCGCCGGAACAGGGCGGCATGTGGGCGGGGGCTGCGATTCACGAAGTGGCCCAGGCCGTAGCCGCCGCCTTTCAGGGCGGCGAGGTCGCGGGCAGCACCGGCACGGTGGCCAAGCTGACCCGCGTGCTGCTGCTGGTGCCGACCGTGTTCTTCCTGGGCTGGCTGGCGATGCGGGCCCGCGGCGGCGCCAAGGCGGCCGAGGGCGCGCCGTTTCCCTGGTTCCTGGTCGGCTTCCTGGTGCTGGTGCTGGTCAATTCGGCCGGCATCCTGCCGGCGGCGGTCAAGGGCGCGCTGGTCCAGGCCAATGCCATGCTGATGACGCTGGCCATGGCCGCCATCGGCCTGTCGACCGATTTCGGGCGGATTCGCGCCGCCGGCCCCAAGCCGCTCTTGCTTGGTTTCGCCGCCTGGGTCTTCATCTCGGTCGTGGGGTTGGGGCTGATCCTGACCCTCGCCTGAGGGGCCCATGACGCTCGAACAGCTGCGCATCTTCGTCGCGGTGGCCGAACGCGGCCACATGACGGCGGCGGCCAAGGCGCTGGGCCTGACCCAGCCCGGCGCGTCGTCCGCCATCGCCGCGCTCGAGGCGCAATACGCCGTCAAGCTGTTCGACCGGGTCGGCCGCCGCATCGTGCTGTCCGAGGCCGGCCGGCTGTTCCTGGACGAGGCGCGCGCCGTGCTGCGCCGGGCCGGGGCTGCCGAACAGGCCCTGGCCGACCTGGCCGGGCTGAAGCGCGGCCATGTCACCGTCCATGCCAGCCGCACCGTCGCCCATTACTGGCTGCCCGCGCGCCTGGTGCGGTTCCGCCGGGCCTATCCCGCCGTCACCCTGACGCTGAAGGTCGGCAATACCCGTGCCGTCGCCGCGGCCGTCGGCGCGGGCCAGGCCGATCTGGGCCTGGTCGAAGGGGCCTTCACCGAGGATATGCTGGTCCCCCGCCGGGTGGCCGAGGATCGGCTGGCACTGCTGGTGGCGCCCGGTCATCCCTGGGCGGGCGGCGGCGAACCGAGCGCTGCCGACCTGGCCGCCGCGACCTGGGTGTTGCGCGAGCCGGGCTCGGGCACCCGCGCCGCGCTGGAAACGGCCCTGGCCGAACGCGGCATTGATCCCGCGGGCCTGACCGTGCTGCTGGAACTGGCTGCCAACGAACCGGTGCGCGCGGCGGTCGAGGAAGGGGCCGGGGCGACGCTGTTGTCGCGCCTGGTCGCCGAACAGGCGCTGGAACACGGCCGGCTGGTCGAGGTGCCGTTCGCGGTGCCGCCGCGACCCTTCCTGCTGCTGCGCCATGCCGAGCGGCGGATGTCGCGCGCGGCCGAGGCGCTGATGGCGGTGTTGAGCGAGGCGGCCGACGACGCGCTATAATGGCCGCCCGGCGGACGGAGGGCATGCGGCCATGGATGCAGGCGATCTCAAGGTGTTCGAGGCGGTAGCCAGGCTGGGCGCGATGAACCGGGCGGCCGCCGAACTGAACACCGTGCAGTCGAACGTCACCGCCCGCATCCGACAGCTCGAGGAATTCCTCGACACCGCCCTGTTCGAACGCCACAGCCGCGGCGTGGTGCTGACCGCCGCCGGGCAGCGCCTGCTGCCCTATGCCCACCAGGTCGCCGACCTGCTGGGCGAGGCGCGCCGCGCGGTGGCCGATGACGGCGCGCCGCGCGGGCCCCTGACCATCGGCACGCTGGAAACCACCGCCGCCCTGCGCCTGTCGCCCTTGCTGGCCGGTTTCGTCGAACGTTGGCCCGATGTCGACCTGGTCCTGCGCACCGGCACCACCGACGAGATGATCACCGCGGTGGCCGAACGGCGGGTCGAGGGGGCGTTCGTCTGCGGTCCGGTCGACCATCCCGACCTGGTGGCCGAGGCGGTGTTTGCCGAGGAACTGGTGCTGGTCACCGCCCGCATCCGCGGCACGCTCGATGCCCTGCTGGCCCGGCCGGGGCTGAAGCTGATCGTGCTGCGTGCGGGCTGTTCCTATCGTCAGCGGCTGGAAGCGATCCTGGCAGCCCGCGGCGTCACCGGCACCCGGTTGCTGGAATTCGGCACGCTGGACGCCCTGCTGGCCTGCGTCGCCGCCGGTGTCGGCATCACGCTGATGCCGCGCAGCCTGGTCGCGCCGCTGTGGCGCGAAGGGCGCATCGCCATCCATGATCTGGCCCCTGCGGCCGGCCGGGTCGATACGCTGTTCGTGCGCCGCGCCGACGGTTTCGTGTCCAGTGCGCTGTCGGCCTTCCTGGATGCGGTGCGCGTGCCGCCGGCCGCCGCCGACGCGGCGGATTAGGCCGCGAACACGGCGGCGTCGGCCGGCGCCATCGGCCGGGCGATGTGATAACCCTGCAGCCCGGCACAGCCGAAGGCGACCAACTGGTCGAAGGCCGCCTGGCTTTCGACGCCCTCGGCCACGGTGTCGAGGTCGAGGCGACGGGCCAGGTCGATGACCGCGCGGCACAGATTGCGGTCGCGGTCGGACCTGTCCATCTGGCGGACGAAGGACTGGTCGATCTTCAGCACGTCGATCGGCATTGCCACCAGGTGGTTAAGCGACGAATAGCCGGTGCCGAAATCGTCCAGATAGATCCGGGCGCCGGCCCGGCGCAGCGCCGCCAGGCGTTCCAGGATGCGCGGATCGCCGTCGAAGAACGCGTCCTCGGTGACCTCGACATTCAGCTTGCGGCCGGCGATCGCCGCCACCAGCCAGTCGATGTCGAGGTCGCGGATTGCACGCACCGAAAAATTCACCGTGATCGGCCGGCCCTGGCCCAGCGTCGTGTCCTGGTCGGTGCGGACGCGGGCCAGCACCGCGCGGGTCAATGCCGCATCGAGGCCGGCGGCCGCGGCGTCGGCCAGCAGCCCGGCCGGCGGGCCGATCGCATCGCCCGGGCCGCGCACGCGCATCAGCGCCTCGAAGCCCTTCAGCCCCCCGTCGGGTGCGACGATCGGCTGGTAGAACATGACGATGGTGCCATCCTCGATCGCGGCCAGCACCCGCCGGCGCGCCCGGCGCAGGTCGCGATCCTCGACATGGCGGCGGATCAGGTCGACAAGGCCCCAGCCCGCGGCCAGGGTGACCACCAGCGACACTGCCAGCGTCACCGATGCCTGCCGGGTCAGCGGGCGGCCGACCACGGCTTCGAACGCCAGCCGGTCGATTTCCAGCGCCAGGGCGGCAAAGACGATCGCCACCGCCACGACGACGACACCGAACGGCAGGCGCGTGCGCGCGAGATGGGCAATCAGGTGCTGCATGCGGCCGACGATATCTGATCCAGCGGCAGCAGCTATCATATCAAGGCGTTATTCACGGGCGCCCTGCGGGCCTAGGCTGTTGCCATCGTCGTCTACCTGGGAAGGCCGCCATGTCCCGCAGCAACCGTCTGACCGACCGCCTCGGCATTACGCATCCGATCATCCAGGCGCCGATGGCCGGCGGGGCGTCGACCGTCGACCTGGCCATCGCCGCGACCCGGTCGGGGGCGCTGGGCTTCCTCGCCGCGCCCTACCTGGCGCCCGGCCAGATCGCCGAGGCGGCGGCTGCCATCCGCGCCGGCACGCCGGGGCCGTTCGGCGTCAACCTGTTCGCGCCGACCCCGGCGCCCGGCCCCGCCGATCCGGCCGCGGCGATCGCGGCCCTGGCACCGTTCCATGCCGAACTCGGCCTGGTCCCGCCTGCTGTGCCCGCCGCCGGCGGGCTGGATTTCGCCGCGCAGTTCGCCGCCGCGCTGGAGACGCCGGCGACTGTCCTGTCCTTCACTTTCGGGGTGTTGGCCCCCGACCAGGTTGCGGCCGCCAAGGCGCGGGGCATGACGGTGATCGGCACGGCGACCACAGTGGCCGAAGCGGTGCGGCTGGAAGCCGGCGGTGTCGATGCCGTGGTCGCGCAAGGGGCCGAGGCCGGCGGGCACCGCGGCACGTTCGGGGGTGATTTCGGCGCCTCGATGATCGGCACGCTGGCCTTGGTGCCGCAAATGGCTGATGCGCTGGGCATTCCCGTCATCGCCTCGGGCGGCATCATGGACGGCCGCGGCATCGCCGCCGCCCTGGCGCTGGGGGCGCAGGCGGTGCAGATGGGCACGGCCTTCCTGACCTGCGACGAGGCCGGCATTCCCGAAAGCTACAAGAAATTGGTGATGGCGACGCCGGGCGAGGGCACGCGGATCACCCGCGCCTTTTCGGGACGTCCCGCCCGCGGCATCGTCAACCGCGTCATGGCCGAAGTGCCCGAGGACGCGATCCTGCCCTTTCCCCTGCAGAACGCCTTGACCCGGCCGATGCGCACCGCTGCCAACGGCCTTGACCGCCCCGAATTCCTGTCGCTGTGGGCGGGGCAGGCCCTGACGCTTGCCCGCCGCCAGCCGGCGGCCGATCTGATCGCGCGGCTGGTGACCGAGACGGATGCGGCGGTGGCGGGGCTTGGGAAATAGCTCCTGTCAGCTTCCCGGCGATGTGATCAGATCTGCGTCTTCAGCTGCATCGCCGCCTCGACGGCGAAATAGGTCAGGACGCCGGCACAGCCGGCGCGCTTGAACGCCATCAGACTTTCCAGGATGACGCGGCTGCCGTTCAGCCAGCCATGGTCGATGGCGCCGCGCAGCATCGCGTATTCGCCCGACACCTGGTAGGCGAAGGTCGGCACCTGGAAGGTTTCCGACACCCGGCGGCAAACGTCCAGATAGGGCATGCCCGGCTTGATCATCACCATGTCGGCGCCCTCGGCGATGTCGAGGGCGACTTCGCGCAGGGCTTCGTCGGTATTGGCCGGGTCCATCTGGTAGGTGCGCTTGTCGCCCTGGCCCAGATTGTTGCCCGAGCCGACCGCGTCGCGGAACGGACCGTAGAAGGCCGAGGCGTATTTGGCCGCATAGGACATGATCTGGACATTGACGTGCCCGGCCTTCTCCAGCGCGGCGCGGATGGCGCCGATGCGGCCGTCCATCATGTCGGACGGCGCGATCACGTCGCAGCCGGCCTCGGCCTGGGCCATGGCCTGGGCGACCAGCGCCTCGACCGATTCATCGTTGACGACATAACCGTCGCGCAGGATGCCGTCCTGGCCGTGAGTGGTGTAGGGATCGAGGGCCACGTCGCACATCACGCCGATCTCGGGCACCGCCTGTTTCAGCCGGCGGACCGCCCGGTTGACCAGGTTGTCCGGGTTCCAGGCTTCGCGCCCGTCCGCGGTCTTCAGCGCCGGGTCGGTCGCGGGGAACAGGGCGATGGCCGGAATGCCCAGCTTGGCCGCCGTCTCGGCCGCCTCGACCAGCAGGTCCAGCGACAGGCGCTCGACCCCCGGCATCGAGGGGATCGATATCGCCCCCTCGCCGTCATGCACGAATACCGGCCAGATGAAATCCGCCGGCGACAGCGTGTTTTCGGCGACCATCCGGCGCGACCAGTCGGTCCGCCGGTTGCGGCGGGGGCGGGCGGCGGGATAGGCGGCGGAAAGACGCTGGCCGGTCATCGAGAAACCTCGCAACATTGCTGGCCGCCGCACAAAACACCGGGTGCGGATTGAACGCAAGCGTCACATTGTCGCCGGTCGATAGATAACGTCAATGCGACGGATTGATCTGGCGAGCTTCCGTCTATGGCCGGGGTGTTGCTAGTCTGTCGCCCGGATCAAGGCCCCCACGGCGGCCGGGAGGAAACAGAAACATGGATTTCTCGCTTACCGAGGATCAGCGCGCGTTCCAGGAAACCGCGCGCAGCTTCGCCACCGAAACCTTCGCCCCCAATGCCGCCCGGTGGGACGAGGACAAGATTTTCCCGGCCGAAGAACTGCGCCAGGCGGCCGCCCTGGGTTTCGGCGGCATCTATGTGCGCGAGGAAGTCGGCGGTTCCGGTCTGTCGCGGCTGGACGCGGCGATCATCTTCGAGGAACTGTCGGCCGGCTGCACCTCGACCGCGGCCTATATCTCGATCCACAACATGGCGTCGTGGATGATCGATCGTTTCGGCGACGATGCGCTGCGCCAACGCTTCCTGCCCGATCTGTGTTCGATGCAGCGCTTCGCCAGCTATTGCCTGACCGAACCCGGCGCCGGGTCGGACGCAGCATCCTTGCGCACCCGCGCGGTGCTGGACGGCGATCATTACGTGCTGAACGGCACCAAGGCATTCATTTCCGGCGGCGGCCGGTCCGACATCTATGTCGCGATGGTGCGCACCGGCGGCGATGGACCCAAGGGCATCTCCTGCCTGGTGATCGAGGCGGGCACGCCGGGACTGTCGTTCGGCGCCCAGGAACGCAAGCTGGGCTGGAATTCGCAGCCGACCTCGATGGTGATCTTCGAGGATTGCCGTGTGCCGGTCGCCAACCGCGTGGGGGCCGAGGGCGACGGGTTCAAGATCGCGATGGCCGGGCTGGATGGCGGCCGCATCAATATCGGGGCCTGCTCGCTGGGCGCGGCCCGTGCCGCGCTGACCGAGGCGCGCGACTATGTCGGCACCCGCCAGCAGTTCGGCCAGCCGATTTCGGGCTTTCAGGCGACCCAGTTCCGCCTGGCCGACATGGCGACCGAGCTGGAGGCCGCTCGGCTGATGATCCGCCAGGCCGCCGCCAAGCTCGATGCCCGCGACCCCGAGGCGACGATGTTCTGCGCCATGGCCAAGCGGTTCGCCACCGATGTCGGGTTCAATGTCTGCAACGATGCCCTGCAACTGCACGGCGGCTATGGCTATCTCAAGGATTATCCGGTCGAGCGGCACTTGCGCGACGCCCGCGTCCACCAGATCCTGGAAGGCACCAACGAAATCATGCGCGTCATCATCGCCCGCCGCCTGCTGGCCGGCGCCAACCTGGGGTAATCATGTCAGACCAAGCCGAAGTCCTGATCTCGCGAGCCGGCGGGATCGGCAAGATCGTCCTGAACCGACCCAAGGCGCTTAACGCCCTGACCCTCGACATGTGCCATGCGATCGAGGGGCAGATGCGCGCCTGGGCGGGCGACGACAGCGTGCGGGCCGTGGTGGTGCGCGGCGCCGGCGAAAAGGCGTTCTGCGCCGGCGGCGACATCCGTCGCCTGGCCGACAAGTCGTCGGACTATCCGTTCCGTTTCTGGCGTGACGAATATCGGCTGAACGGCCTGATCAAGCATTACCCGAAACCCTATGTCGCGCTGGTCGACGGCATCTCGATGGGCGGCGGCGTCGGCGTCTCGGCCCATGGCAGCCACCGCGTCGTCTCGGAATACGTGATGTTTGCCATGCCCGAGACCGGCATCGGCCTGTTCCCCGATGTCGGCGGATCCTACGTGCTGTCACGCATGCCGGGCGAGATCGGCATCTATCTCGGCCTGACGGGCGCACGGCTGAAGGCGGCCGATGTGATGCACGCGGGATACGGCACCCATTACGTCACGCGCGACCGCATGGATGCGCTGGAACAGGCGCTGGCCGCGGCATCCGACGTCGATGCCGTGCTGGCCGGTTTTGCCACCGATGCCGGCCCCGCCCCGCTGGCGGACCTGCAGGGCGCCATCGACCGGCTGTTCGCCCATGACACGGTCGAGGCGATCTTTGCCGCGCTGCAGGCCGATGGCTCGCCCTTCGCGACCGAGACGCTGGAAACGCTGAAGCACAAGTCGCCGTTCTCGCTGAAGCTGACGTTGCGCCAGATCCGCGAGGGCCGCGCGCTGTCGTTCGACGACTGCATGCGCATGGAATGGCGCATGGCCAGCCGCATCCCCGAGACCCAGGATTTCTATGAGGGCGTGCGCGCCGTCATCATCGACAAGGATCACAGCCCGAAATGGCAGCCGGCCAGCCTGGACGGCGTCACCGAGGCGATGATCGCCAGGCATTTCGCGCCGAAGCCCGGCGACGAACTCGAACTGCACTGAATTAGGGAAGAGGAAACGGGAAATGGCGACGATCGCATTCATCGGGGTCGGCAACATGGGCGGGCCGATGGCCCGCAACCTGGTCAAGGCCGGCCATGCGGTGACGGTATTCGACCTGGTCGCGGCCAATGTCGACAAGGTGGTGGCCGCGGGCGCCCAGGCGGCGGCCTCGCCCGCCGCGGCGGTGGCCGGGGCCGACGTGGTGGTGACCATGCTGCCGGCGGGCAAGCATGTCCGTTCGGTCTATCTGGGCGAGGGCGGCGTGCTGGCGGCGACCAAGCCGGGCGCGGTGCTGATCGATTCCTCGACCATCGACGTCAAGACCGCGCGCGAGGTGATCGCGGCGGCCGAGGCGGCGGGGCGGCCGATGGTCGATGCCCCGGTCTCGGGCGGCACCGGCGGGGCCGAGGCCGGCACCCTGACCTTCATGGTCGGCGGGTCGGACGCGGCGTTTGCCGCGGCCAAGCCCTATCTGGACCAGATGGGCAAGACCATCGTCCATGCCGGCGGCGCGGGCAACGGCCAGGCGGCCAAGATCTGCAACAACATGCTGCTCGGCATCACCATGATCGGCACCTGCGAAGCCTTCGTGCTGGCCGAAAAGCTGGGGCTGGATCCGCAGAAGCTGTTCGACATCTCGTCCAAGTCGTCGGGCCAGTCCTGGTCCCTGACGACCTATTGCCCGGTGCCGGGGCCGGTGCCGACCTCGCCGGCCAATCGCGACTACCAGCCCGGCTTCACCGCCGACATGATGCTCAAGGACCTGCGCCTGGCGCAGGAGGCCGTCGGCCAGGTCGGCGCCACCACGCCGCTGGGGGCCGAAGCCTCGGCCCTGTATTCGGAATTCGCCCAGGGCGGCAACGGCGCCGTCGACTTTTCGGGCATCATCCGCATGCTGCGCGAGCTGACGCGGGCGAAGTGACGTGATCGGGGTCGCGCGCGACGGTCGCGTCGCGCGCCTCACCCTCGATCGCGGCGACGGGCGCAACCCGTTGTCGCTTCAGTTGCTGCGCCGCTTGCGGGCCGAGGCGCAGGCGCTGGACGACGACGAAACCCTGTCGGCCGTGATCCTGGCCGGGCGGGGTGGCAATTTCAGCGTCGGTTTCTACCTGAAGGATCCCGACGTCGCCGCCATGGGCACGGCCGGTGCCGGTGCCCGGCGGCGCCTGGCCAAGGTCGGGCCGCAGGCCTGTGCTGCCATCGAGGCGCTGGAGCCGGTGACGATCGCGGCCGTCGACGGCCATTGCGTCGGCGGCGGTGTCGCGCTGGCGGTGGCCTGCGACTTCATCGTTGCCGGCCGCGAGGCGCGTTTCCTGATCCCCGAAATCGACCGCGGCATGAACATGAGCTGGGGCGCCCTGCCGCGGCTGGTGAACCTGGTCGGCCCGGCCTGGACCAAGCGGCTGTGCATCGCAGCCGAATCGATCACGGCCGAACAGGCCGCCGATATCGGGCTGGTGACGTATCTGGTCGACGCCGGCGCGGCCCAGGCCGCGGCCGCCGACCTGGCCGCGCGCATCGCGGCCAAACCCCCGGCCGCCGTCCGCATGATCAAGCGCGGCGTCAATGCCTATGCCAACGCGCTGGCCCGCGCCGCGGCCGACATGGACGGCGACCAGTTCGCGCTGGCCACCTTCACCGAGGATTTCGCCGAGGGGGTGGCCAGTTTCATCGCCCGCCGGCCGCCGCGCTTCACCGGCGAATGACCCTTGCGGACCGCCCCGCCCCGGCCCAGGATACCCAGCGGTAACAGAACTGGTGGGGAGCGGGGCGATGAGCAGGAACCGGAAGACGGCGTTGTGGTCGGGTGCGGCGCTGCTGGCGCTGTCACTGGCTTGCGGGCATGCGTCGGCCCAGGATCTGAACGGGCGCATCGACAAGGGCGCCGACGCGGTCGAGGCCAAGGTCGTCGCCTGGCGCCAGGACATCCACCAGAACCCCGAACTGGGCAATCGCGAATTCCGCACGTCCGAGATGGTCGCAGCCCACCTGCAGCGGCTGGGGCTGGAGGTGCGTACCAAGGTCGCCCATACCGGCGTCGTAGCCATCCTGAAGGGCGGCAAGCCCGGACCCCTGGTCGCGCTGCGCGCCGACATGGACGCGCTGCCGGTGACCGAGGAAGTCGACGTCCCCTACGCATCCAAGGTCAAGACGACCTATAACGGCCGCGAGACCGGCGTCATGCATGCCTGCGGCCACGATGCCCATACCGCGATCCTGATGGGCGTCGCCGAGATCTTCGCCGGCATGAAGGACGACCTGCCCGGGTCGGTCATGTTCATCTTCCAGCCGGCCGAGGAGATGGCGCCCGAGGGCGAGAAGGGCGGGGCCAAGCTGATGGTCGAGGAAGGCATCTTCAAGGACCAGAAGCCGGTTGCGGTGTTCGGCCTGCATGTCTCGTCGGGCCTGCCGGTCGGCATGCTGGCCTACAAGGCGCGCGAGACGACGTCGAGCTCCGACACCTTCCGCATCGACGTCAAGGGATCGCAGACCCATGGCGCGATGCCCTGGCTGGGCGTCGACCCGATCGTGGCCTCGGCCCAGATCATCATGGGGCTGCAGACCATCCCCAGCCGCCAGGTCGACGTGACCAAGTCGCCCGCCGTCGTCACCGTCGGCGCGATCAACGGCGGCAACCGCGAGAACATCATCCCCGAATCGGTCCGTATGATCGGCACCATCAGGACGTTCAACGAGGATGTGCAGAAGCGCACCCACGAAAGCATCAAGCGGGTCGCCGAGAACATCGGGGCGTCGGCCGGCGCCAAGGTCGACGTGGCCATCGCGCTGGGTTACCCGATCACCTTCAACAATCCGGAACTGACCGCCGCCAGCCTGCCGGCGCTGCAGCGCGTGGCCGGTGCCGACAAGGTGATGCTGCTGCCGTCGCCGACCACGGCGGGCGAGGATTTCTCGTATTTCGCGCGCGAGGCGCCGGGCTTCTTCTTCGTCGTCGGCATCACCCCGCCCGGAAAGGATCCGAAGACCGTCGGCCCCAACCATTCGCCGCGCTTCGCCGTCGACGACAGCGGGCTGAAGCTGGGCGTGCGGGCGCTGGCCTCGGTCGCGATGGACCGGATGGTCCAGAAGAATTAGGACGTTCGTAATGTTAGTGGGGGGTCACTGAAGTTTCCGTTGACCGGCCAGCATCGTTGGACCGACAGTCGATCAGGAACGCGGCCATGGCGGCCGCTTGATGCAAGCCTTGCCCGATGTCGATCGCTGACGCGCTGGTCCTGACCAGTTTCATTGCGCTTCTCGTGGCTTTCCTCGCGCGCGTCGCGGTGCCGATGGCTTATCCCGCGAAGGTCGAGATGGAAAAGCTGCAGCGGGAATCCGAGCAGCTACGCCACAGCATCGCGTCGCTGGACGAAACCGTGCAGCAGCAGCGCCTGCGCCTGGGCAAGTCCGAGGAAGACCATCAGGCGGTCATCGGCGAGCTGCGCGAGGTCGAGCGCAAGCTGTTGAATATCGAGGCGCGCCCCTATCTACTGGTGCGCGAACTGACCGCGGGGCGCACGCGGGATTCCCGTGTCTATTTCGCCATCGTCGGCCGGACGTCCAGCAACACCCGCGAAGGGTTGTGGCGTTTCCGCAATTACCTGGTCGTCCATGCCTCGTCGCTGCGCGAGGCTCATGACGTGGCCGAGCGCACCTTCCCCGCCCATGCCGGGTTCGAACTGCGCTTCATGTCGAGCGAAGGTTTCGATCCGGCCGATCTCAGCGCTGCCGGGCCGCTGTTCTTCGATCCCGCCGTGCTGACCTAGGCGTTGCGATGGAAACGCTGACCTGGCTGATGAGTATCCTGAACTGCCTGCTGATCGTGCCGCTGATCGTGGACATGAACACCGCGATCGACCGCATGGAGCACGCCCTGCGTCGCCAGCGCGAGCAGTGGAACGTGTTGCGCGAGCGTTATGCCAACCTGTCGCGCGATTATTACAACCTGGAGCGCTCGATCCGCTCGGTCGGCCAGGCGATAGAGCATGACGAAGGCGTGCTGGCCAAGCGGCGCGACGAACTGGCGTCCTATGCCGGGCTGGCGCCGAAGTTCATCCACGTCACCAACGATTTCCCGATCTTCCCCTCCGAGACGATGTATGCCGTCTCGATCGGCCTGTCGGGCAACGAGGTCGACGACCTGGCCAAGGCCCGCTGGGGCGAATCCCGCAAGATGCTGGTGTGGGCCGGGTCGCGACTGCAGGCCCATGATCTGGCCGCGCGCAAATATCCGCCGTCGAACGGTTACACCGTCGGTGCGGCGCTGGAAGTCAATCCGTCGGAAATCGAGGCCGAGACAGGCCGCGTGGGCGCGGCGTGAGGCCGGCCGGGGATTGCCCCGGCCGGCCTCGATAGTCTTAGCTGAACGCCTGGATGCCGGTCTGGGCGCGGCCCAGGATCAGGGCATGGACGTCGTGGGTGCCTTCGTAGGTATTCACGGTCTCGAGGTTCACCAGGTGGCGCATCACGTGGAATTCCTCGTGGATGCCGTTGCCGCCGTGCATGTCGCGGGCCATGCGGGCGATGTCGAGCGCCTTGCCGCAGGAATTGCGCTTGATCAGCGAGATCATCTCGGGCGCCGCCCGGCCTTCGTCCTTCAGCCGGCCGACGCGCAGGCAGCCCTGCAGGCCGAGCGAGATTTCGGTCTGCATGTTGGCCAGCTTCAGCTGGATGATCTGGTTGGCGGCCAGCGGCCGGTTGAACTGCTTGCGGTCCAGCGTGTACTGGCGCGCCTGGTGCCAGCAGGCCTCGGCGGCGCCCAGCGCGCCCCAGGCGATGCCGTAGCGGGCCGAATTGAGGCAGCCGAACGGACCTTTCAGCCCCTGCACGTTGGGCAGCAGGTGGTCGTCGGAGACCTCGACGTTGTCCATGACGATCTCGCCGGTGATCGAGGCGCGCAGGCTCAGCTTGCCGTGGATCTTGGGCGCCGACAGGCCCTTCATGCCCTTTTCCAGGACGAAGCCGCGGATGACGTCGTCGTCGGTCTTGGCCCAGACCACGAACACGTCGGCGATCGGCGAGTTCGAGATCCACATCTTGGATCCGTTCAGCACGTAGCCGCCGTCGACCTTGCGGGCGCGCGTCTTCATGCCGCCGGGGTCCGAGCCGTGGTCGGGTTCGGTCAGGCCGAAACAGCCGATCCATTCGCCGGTGGCGAGCTTGGGCAGGTACTTCTCGCGCTGCGCCTCGGTCCCGTAGGTGTAGATCGGGTGCATGACCAGCGAGGACTGCACGCTCATCATCGAGCGATAGCCGGAATCGACCCGCTCGACCTCGCGCGCGATCAGGCCGTAGGCGACGTAGGAGACGCCGGCGCAGCCGTACCCCTCGATCGTCGGCCCCAGCAGGCCCAGTTCGCCCATCTCGCGGAAGATCGCCGGATCGGTCTTTTCCTCGCGGAAGGCTTCCAGCACGCGCGGCAGCAGCTTGCCCTGGGCGTAGTCATGGGCGCTCTGGCGCACCATGCGCTCCTCGTCGGTCAGCTGGTCGTCGAGAAGGAAGGCGTCATCCCACTGGAAGCTGGCTCGGGACGAGGACTTGCTCATGTTCAAATGCTCCTTGGGGCTCAGTCGGGTATGACGGCCGTGGTTTCGATCTCGACCTTGGCGCGGTCTTCCAGCAGATCGGCCACCTGGACCAGCGTCATCGCCGGGTAATGCCGGCCGATGACGGCGCGATAGGCGGCGCCGATCGGCTTCTCGGCGGCAAGATAGGCCCGCTTGTCTACGACGTACCACGTCATCCGCACAATATGTTCGGGACCGGCGCCGGCCTCGGCCAGCACCGCGACGGTGTTGCGCAGGGCCTGTTCGACCTGGGCGGCAAGATCGTCGGTTTCGAACTTCTGTTCGGCGTTCCAGCCGATCTGGCCGGCCACATAGATGGTGCGACCGCGGGCCTCGATGCCGTTGGCATAACCTCGCGCCGGGGTCCAGCCTGCGGGCTGCAGGATTTTCATCGCTCGATTCCGTTCCCTGTTGGTCGAAACATTTTATATCTAAAATAATTTTGAAGGCAAGCTGACTGCTGATTGGGCAATCCCCGGCGATTTTGCCGTGGCATACCGCCGCGCCCCGCGGCCGGTCGTGTCATCGCCATATTTGCCGTTCCGCGACATGTTCTTTCGACAGGCCGGGGGACGGAGTATGGTTTGTTGACGAACTGGTGTACGGATCGTGTCGATGATGTTGGCCGGACCTGGGCAGGCCCAAGACAAGGTCAAGGAATGTTGCGCTGCACCTTGCGGCAGTGACGCAAATTTCACTGGAAATCAGCGAAAAAAGGTAATAATGGCTCGCGCCACCGCGATGGCCAGCCTGATAGGGGCTGTCATATGCGGACAGAACAATAATGGACGTCGCCGCTCGTTTGGGGAGGCAGAGCGATGTCACCGACCGGATCCAGACGGACGGCACGGCAGTTGCATGGCCTTGCATCGAGCATGGCTGTGCAGTGCGGTGACGGGGAAGCCACGCTTCGGTGCTTGAGGGGGACTTAAGCCGACCATGGAATATTTTCTTCAGCAGCTGATCAACGGGCTGACGCTCGGCAGTATCTACGGGCTGATCGCCATCGGTTACACGATGGTCTACGGCATCATCGGCATGATCAATTTCGCCCACGGCGATATCTACATGATCGGTGCCTTCATCTGCATCATCACCTTCACGATCCTAGGCGTCATCGGCATCACCTGGATCCCGCTGGCCCTGCTGATCGTGCTGATCGTGTCGGTCGTGTTCACGGCCGCGTACGGCTGGGCGGTCGAACGCATCGCTTACCGGCCCTTGCGCGGCTCGTTCCGCCTGGCGCCGCTGATCTCGGCGATCGGCATGTCGATTTTCCTGCAGAACTACGTCCAGATCGTCCAGGGCGCGCGCGTCAAGCCGCTGCCGCCGCTGATCCAGGGCGGCGTGGTGCTGATGGAATCGCCCGCCGGCTTCGCCGTACGCTTCAGCTACATCCAGATGATCGCCATCGCGGTGACCGTGGTGCTGATGATCGCGCTGACCTACGTCATCACCCGCACGCCGCTGGGCCGATCCCAGCGCGCCTGCGAGCAGGACCGGTTCATGGCGGCGCTGCTGGGCGTCAACGTCGACCGCACCATCTCGCTGACCTTCGTCATGGGCGCGGTGCTGGCCGCCGTCGCCGGTGTCATGGTGTCGCTGTACTACGGCGTCATCGACTTCTTCATCGGCTTCCTGGCGGGTCTCAAGGCGTTCACCGCCGCGGTGCTGGGCGGCATCGGTTCGATGCCCGGGGCGATGCTGGGCGGCATCATCATCGGCCTGATCGAAGCGTTCTGGTCGGCCTATTTCTCGATCGAATACAAGGACGTCGCCGTGTTCGGCATCCTGGTGCTGGTGCTGATCTTCCTGCCCACCGGCATCCTCGGCCGTCCTGAAGTCGAGAAGGTGTAAGGCAGATGAGCGCGACCGCCACTACCGACACCAACACCCGCCCGGGCCTCGATTTCGTCGCCCTGCTCAAGGACGCGGCCCTCACGGCCTTCGTCGCCCTGATCCTGGCCATTCCGCTGGTCGGGTTCGAAACCTACGACAAGTCGGGCTCGACCTCGCTCGGCCTGCGCACCCGCTTCGGCGCGGTGGCCATCGGCGTCGCCGTGGTCTTCTTCGGCCGTCTGGCCATGCAGATCTGGCGCCAGACCATGCTGGCGGCCCAGCCCGGCCAGGTCCCGCTGTGGGACCGCATGGCCGGCTCGGTGCCCAAGGTCCGGCTGCCCTTCGGCCCGCTGCTGGTCGGCTTTGCCTGCGTCGTGCCGATCATCTGGTCGTCCAACCCCTATGTCGTCGACATCGGCATCACCGTGCTGATCTACGTGATGCTGGGCTGGGGCCTGAACGTCGTGGTCGGCCTGGCCGGCCTGCTCGACCTTGGCTACGTCGCCTTCTATGCCGTCGGCGCCTATTCCTACGCGCTGCTCTACCACCATTTCGGCCTGACCTTCTGGGAATGCCTGCCGCTGGCCGGCATCTTCGCCGCGACCTTCGGCGTGATCCTGGGCTTTCCCGTGCTGCGCCTGCGCGGCGATTACCTCGCCATCGTCACGCTGGGCTTCGGCGAAATCATCCGTGTGGTGCTGATCAACTGGAGCGACCTGACCGGTGGTCCGAACGGCATCGCCTCGATCCCGCGCCCGTCGTTCTTCGGCCTGCCGTTCCAGGCCGCGGCGCCCGAGGGCAAGGATACCTTCGCCACCTTCTTCGGACTGGAATTCAGCCCGATCCACCGGGTCATCTTCCTCTATTACGTCATCCTGGCGCTGGCCATGCTGACCAACTTCGTCACGCTGCGGCTGCGCAAGCTGCCGATCGGGCGGGCCTGGGAAGCGTTGCGCGAGGACGAGATCGCCTGCCGCTCGCTCGGCATCAACCCGACCAACACCAAGATGACCGCCTTTGCCATCGGCGCCTCGCTCGGCGGTTTCGCCGGCGCGTTCTTCGCCACGCGCCAGGGCTTCATCAGCCCGGAAAGCTTCACCTTCATCGAAAGCGCGATCATCCTGGCGATCGTCGTGCTGGGCGGCATGGGCAGCCAGCTGGGCGTCGCCCTGGCCGCGGTCGCCCTGGTGGTGCTGCCCGAACTGGGCCGCGAATTCGCCCAGTTCCGCATGCTGATCTTCGGCGCGGTCATGGTGATCATCATGGTCTGGCGTCCGCACGGCCTGCTGGCGCATCGCGAGCCATCGATAAAACTGAAAGCCGGGAAGGGGGGCTGACCCATGAGCAAGCGTCCTCTTCTGACCGTCGAACACCTGACCATGCGCTTCGGCGGGCTGACAGCGATCAACGACCTGTCGTTCACCGCGATGAACGGCGAGATCACCGCGATCATCGGCCCGAACGGTGCCGGCAAGACCACGGTGTTCAACTGCCTGACCGGGTTCTACAAGCCGACCGTGGGCCGCATCGCGCTGGCGCACGAGGACGGCCGGGAATTCCTGCTGGAACAGATGGACGGTTTCCGCATCGCCCAGAAGGCGGGCGTCGGCCGCACCTTCCAGAACATCCGGCTGTTCGGCAGCATGACCGTGCTGGAAAACCTGATGGTCGCCCAGCACAACCCGCTGATGCGGGCGTCGGGCTACACCATCTTCGGCTTGTTGGGCCTGCCGGGCTTCAGCAAGGCCGAGCGCGAGGCGGTCGATTTCGCCCGCTACTGGCTGGACCAGACCAAGCTGACCGACAAGGCGGACTGGCCGGCCTCGAGCCTGCCTTATGGCGACCAGCGCCGTCTGGAAATCGCCCGCGCCATGTGCACCCGCCCCGTGGTGCTGTGCCTGGACGAACCGGCCGCCGGCCTGAACCCGCGTGAATCGGGCGAGCTGAACACCCTGCTGCTCAACATCCGCGACCAGCAGAAGATCGGCCTGTTGCTGATCGAGCACGACATGTCGGTGGTGATGAACATCTCCGACCATGTCGTCGTGCTGGAATACGGCCGCAAGATTTCCGACGGCACGCCCGAGGAAGTCCGCCACGACCCGAACGTCATCAAGGCCTATCTCGGCGAGGAGGAGGTCGACGACCTGCCCCCTGAGGTCATCGCCGACCTCAAGGAAGAGGGGATCGTCTGAGATGCTGCTCAATATTGCCGGCGTACATACCTATTACGGCCAGATCGAAGCTTTGAAGGGCATCGACATCGCGGTCAACGAGGGCGAGATCGTCACGCTGATCGGCGCCAACGGTGCGGGCAAGTCGACCCTGCTGAAGACCATCTGCGGCAACCCCCGCGCGGCGCGCGGCAAGGTGGTCTACGAAGGGCGCGACATCACCAAGCAGCAGACCTACGACATCATGCGGCTGGGCATCGCCCACAGTCCGGAGGGGCGCCGCATCTTCCCGCGGATGAGCGTGTTCGAAAACCTGCAGCTCGGCGCGATCGCGACCGATCCGCAGTATTTCGACAACGATCTCGAAATGGTCTTCGAGATGTTTCCGCGTCTCAAGGAACGCCGCCTGCAGCGCGGCGGCACGCTGTCGGGCGGCGAGCAGCAGATGCTGGCCATCGGCCGCGCGCTGATGAGCCGGCCGCGGCTGCTGCTGCTCGACGAACCCTCGCTCGGCCTGGCGCCGCTGATCGTCAAGCAGATCTTCTCGGTCATCCAGCAGATCAACCAGGCCCAGAAGATGACCATCTTCCTGGTCGAGCAGAACGCGTTCCATGCGCTGAAACTGGCCCATCGCGGCTATGTGCTGGTCAACGGCCGGGTCACGCTGTCGGGCACGGGGCGCGAGCTTCTGGCCAACAAGGAAGTGCGCGCGGCCTATCTGGAAGGGGGGCACTGAAGCCATGGGTGCGATCATCGGCCCCAATCTCTGGGTCTTTCTGGGTCTGACCGTCATCCTGTTCGGCGGTGCCTCATGGATGATGGGCCAGGCCCTGGCCGCCACCTGGCGGCCAGTCTGGCACATCCTGCCCTATGCGTTGCTGATGTCGGCGGGGGACAATTTCCTGACCTTCGCGCTGTTCGACGGCGACCTGTTGTCGGTGTCGGCCTATCTGGGCCATGCCGTCATCCTGGGGGGCATAGCGCTGGCCGCCTATCGGGTGACGCAGGTCGCCAAGATGGTGGCCCAATACCCCTGGCTCTACGAGCGGGCGGGGCTGTTCGCGTGGCGCCAGCGCGCCTGATTGAGGCGGACGCGGTATGCGCGAATTCGGATTTGGATTGGCGTTGCCGGGGGTCGGGGGCTGACCTAAGATCGCGCCACCGACCCTTGGGGCCAGCGCCTCGAGGGCTCGTCGACCGGGATATGGGACCGGCGACGGGGAGTTCACGATAAACCAGGGAGAAGGGACCAAAATGCGCACGTTTATGTATTCGCTTCTGGCCGTCGGCGCCGTCAGCACGCTCGCGCTGACCGCCGGGGTCGCGCACGCGCAGGACATCAACATCGCGACCGCCGGTCCGATGACCGGCCAGAACGCGGCCTTCGGCGAGCAGCTGAAGCGCGGCGCCGAGGCGGCGGTTGCCGACATCAACGCCGCGGGCGGCGTGACCGGCAAGAAGCTGAAGCTCGAAGTCGGCGACGACGCCTGCGATCCGAAGCAGGCCGTGGCCGTCGCCAACCAGCTGTCGGGCAAGAAGGTTTCCTTCGTTGCCGGCCACTTCTGCTCGGGCTCGTCGATCCCGGCGTCGGCGGTCTACGCCGAAAACAACATCCTGATGATCAGCCCGGCCTCGACCAACCCGGCGCTGACCGACCAGGCCGCGTCGAAGGGCTGGAAGAACGTGTTCCGCACCTGCGGCCGCGACGACATCCAGGGCACCTACGCCGGCAAGTGGCTGGCCAAGACCTACACCGGCAAGGGCGTCGCGGTCATCCACGACAAGTCCGCCTACGGCAAGGGCCTGGCCGACGAGACCAAGAAGGCGATGAACGCCGCCGGGGTCAAGGAAGCCATGTACGAGTCCATCACCGCCGGTGACAAGGACTTCTCGGCGCTGATCTCGAAGATGAAGGCCGCCAACATCGAGGCCATCTACTTCGGCGGCTACCACACCGAAGCCGGCCTGATCATCCGCCAGGCGGCCGAGCAGGGCCTGAAGGCCCAGTTCGTCGGCGCCGACTCGCTGGTCACCGACGAGCTGTGGAAGATCGCCGGCCCCGCCGCCAACGGCGTGCTGATGACCTTCAATCCGGATCCGCGCGAGAATCCGAAGGCCAAGGACGTCGTCGCCAAGTTCAAGTCGCAGGGCTACGACCCCGAAGGCTACACCCTGCTGTCCTACGCCGCCGTCCAGGTGTGGGGCCAGGCCGCGGCCAAGGCCGGTTCGATCGACACCGCCAAGGTCGGCGACGCGCTGCGCGGCGGCACGTTCGACACGGTCATCGGCCCGCTGTCGTTCGACGCCAAGGGCGACCTGAAGAATCCGGAATATGTCTTCTACATCTGGAAGGATGGGAAGTACGCCGAAGACAAGTCGAAGATGTAATCGGTTTTTACCCGATTGCGGCGCACGGCCCGGGGGCAACCCCGGGCCGTCGTCTTTTCGGGGTAGACCTGTTTCCAGGCGGGCGTTCCCGATTGGCGGGCTGTTTGCCCCAAGTGTATAAGTGCAGCAGCATCCTTGTTTGGTTGCGTTCAAAGAAATCCTCAGGGGAGTTCGAGATGATCAAGAAAACGTCCATGCTGCTGGCTGCCGCCGCCATCGGCGCGCTGCTGGTCGATGCGGGGGCCGCCCGCGCCCAGGACATCCCGGTGGCCGTGGCCGGCCCGCTGACCGGCCAGCTTGCCGCCCTCGGTGACCAGTTCAAGCGCGGCGCCGAAATGGCGGTCGAAGACCTGAACGCCGCCGGCGGCGTCGCCGGCAAGAAGCTCAAGCTCGAACTGGGCGACGACCAGTGCGATCCCAAGCAGGCGGTCGCGGTCGCCAACCAGCTGTCGGTCAAGAAGGTCGCGCTCGTGGCCGGCCATGCCTGCTCGGGGTCGTCGATCCCGGCCTCGGCCGTCTACAACGAAAACAACGTCATCATGATCACCCCGGCCTCGACCGCGCCGGCCTTGACCGACGAAGCCGCCAAGAAGGGCTGGCACAACGTGTTCCGCGCCCTGGGCCGCGACGATGCGCAAGGGGCCGTTGCCGGCCGCGCGATCGCCCAGCGCTTCAAGGACAAGAAGGTCGCGATCCTTCACGACAAGTCTGCCTACGGCAAGGGCCTGGCCGACGAGACCAAGAAGGCGATGAACGCCGCCGGCCTCAAGGAAACCATGTACGAGTCGGTCACCGCCGGTGACAAGGACTTCTCGGCACTGGTTTCCAAGATGAAGGCCGGCAATATCGACGTCGTCTATTTCGGCGGTTACCACACCGAGGCGGGGCTGATGTTGCGCCAGGCGCGCGAACAGGGTTTCCAGGCCCAGTTCATCGGCGGCGACGGCCTGAACACCGACGAATTCGGCAAGATCGTCGGCGCCACCGGCGAAGGTTTCCGCATGACCTTCACCCCCGATCCGCGCAAGAACCCGAACGCGGCCAAGGTGGTCGAGCGCTTCAAGGCCAAGGGCCTCGACCCTGAGGGTTACACCCTCTACACCTACGCGACCTTCCAGGTCTGGTCGGAAGCGGTCAAGAAGGCCGGCACGCTCGACTCGACCAAGGTCCAGAACGCGCTGCGCCAGGGCGAGTTCGACACCGTGCTGGGCAAGCTGTCGTTCGATGCCAAGGGCGACGTGAAGAACCCGGACTTCGTCTTCTACGTCTTCAAGGACGGCAAGTGGGTCGAGGATCCGACCTGGTCGACCAAGGGCTGACCACGGTCAGGTCCTAAAACGACGACGGCCCCAAAACGACGACGGCCCGGAGCGATGCTCCGGGCCGTTTTCGTCTCTGCCCCGCCGGGGAAGAAAGGCCGGATCAGCGCTTGCCCGCGCCGCGGCCGCGCTTGCCCAGGCCGATCTGCTTGGCAAAGCTCGAGCGCTGCTCGGCGTAGTTCGGCGCCACCATCGGATAGTCGGGCGGCAGGCCCCACTTGGCGCGATAGTCGTCGGGCGTCATGTTGTAGGTGGTGCGCAGGTAGCGCTTCAGCATCTTCAGCTTCCGCCCGTCTTCGAGGCAGACGATGTATTCCGGCGTCACCGACTTCTTGACCGGCACCGCCGGCTTCAGTTCCGGGGCCATGACCGGCGCGGTGCCGTGGGTCCCTTCCAGCGCCTGATGCACCGACCGGATCAGGTCCGGAATCGATGCCGACGGCACTGAATTATGGCTGACATAGGCGCCGACGATGTTGGCGGTCATCCGCAACAGTTCGTCCTTATTGACCGGCTTGGGGTCGGCGTCATCCATGACGGCGTTGTCTCCGCGCATCGTCCAAAATCTCCAGGGCAGAGGAAAATAGCAAATCATTCGAAAATTCTGTCCGCCTTTCAGCGAGACTTTGAGATGGATAGGCGCCACGACAATCCTTGTCAACACGACTTGCGAATATTTCTTGGTATCGCTGTGCAGTCGTGAACTTGCGTCTGGCGGGTGACAAATCGCCGGCCACTATGCTACTAGGGCGCCGTTCAGCCAGATTTGCGCGCGAAAACGAGGACCCAGCCATGGCGACCGAAACCATCGTGATCGCTTGCGACCATGCCGGCGTTGACCTTAAGGCCGAGCTCAAGCGCGACCTTGCCGCCCGCGGATTCGATATCCTCGACCTGGGCACCGACGGTACCGCGTCGGTCGACTATCCCGATTTCGGTTATGCCGCCGCCGAGGCGGTGGCCGACGGCCGCGCCACCCGCGGCGTCATCATCTGCGGTTCGGGCATCGGCATCTCGATCGCGGCCAACCGCCATCCTAAGGTGCGCGCAGCCCTCGTGCATGACGGGCTGACCGCCCGCCTGGCGCGCGAACACAACGATGCCCAGATCATGGCCCTCGGCGCCCGCACGACCGGGATCGAGACGGCCAAGGACTGCCTTCGCATCTTCCTCGACACGCCCTTTGCCGGCGGCGAGCGGCACGAACGCCGGCTGGCCAAGCTCGGCGGCCTCGGCCAGGTGCGCTGACCGACCCGATATCTACTACTATTAAGACTCAAGGAAATCCGCCCATGAGCACCGCCTATACCCCGGCCGCCGGCTATTTCGATCGCGGCCTTGCCGAGGCCGATCCCGAACTGTTCGCCGCCGTCCAGGGCGAACTGGGCCGCCAGCGCGACAAGATCGAACTGATCGCGTCCGAGAACATTGTCAGCCTGGCGGTGCTCGAGGCGGCCGGCACGGTGCTGACCAACAAGTACGCCGAGGGCTATCCGGGCAAGCGCTATTACGGCGGCTGCGAATGGGTCGATGTCGCCGAACAGCTGGCGATCGACCGCGCCAAGAAGCTGTTCTCGGCCAATTTCGCCAACGTCCAGCCCCATTCCGGCAGCCAGGCCAACCAGGCGGCCTTCATGGCGCTGGCCAAGCCCGGCGACACCATCATGGGCATGAGCCTGGCCGAAGGCGGCCATCTGACCCACGGTGCTTCGGTCAACCAGTCGGGCAAATGGTTCAAGTCGGTGTCCTACGGCGTGCGCGCCGACGATCATCTGATCGACTATGACGCGCTGGCCAGGCTGGCCGAGGAACACAAGCCGACGATCCTGATCGCCGGCGGTTCGGCCTATTCGCGCATCATCGATTTCGCCCGCTTCCGCCAGATCGCCGACTCGGTCGGCGCCAAGCTGATGGTCGACATGGCGCATTTCGCCGGGCTGGTTGCCGGCGGCCTGTACCCCAGCCCGCTGCCGCATGCCCATGTCGTGACCACCACCACCCACAAGACCCTGCGCGGCCCGCGCGGCGGCCTGGTGCTGACCAACGACGAGGAAATCGGCAAGAAGATCAATTCGGCGACCTTCCCCGGCCTGCAGGGCGGCCCGCTGGAGCACATCATCGCCGCCAAGGCCGTGGCGTTCGGCGAGGCGCTGCAGCCCGAGTTCAAGGCCTATGCCCGCGCCGTGGTGGACAATGCCCAGGCGCTGGCCGAAACCCTGCTGGCCCGTGGCTTCGCCATCGTCTCGGGCGGCACCGACAGCCATCTGATGCTGGTCGACCTGCGCCCGAAGAACGTCAAGGGCAACGACGCCGAGAAGGCGCTGGATCGCGCCCATATCACCTGCAACAAGAACGGCATCCCGAACGATCCGGAAAAGCCGATGGTGACCTCAGGGATCCGCCTGGGCAGCCCGGCCGGCACCACCCGCGGCTTCGGCGTCGCCGAATTCCGCGAGATCGGCGACATGATCGCCGAGGTGCTGGAAGCCCGCATCGGCCAGGACAACGGTTCGGTCGAGCAGGCGGTGGCCGAAAAGGTCAAGACGCTGTGCGCGCGTTTCCCGATCTATCCGACACTTGGCTGAGCGCGGAC